>JACCEB011340826.1_pt1 | contig 30389 bp, 27 predicted proteins | sample 7454761 | NCBI WGS metagenome assembly JACCEB01 (sample SAMN15323454, study PRJNA562643) | freshwater metagenome | isolation source: river surface water | place: USA:Blue River Watershed | collected 2017-08-18
CAAATAATAATAAAGAAAGGAGATATACCAAATAGTGTTACTCATCTTACATTTGGATATCATTTCAATCAACCATTAAAGTTAGCAGATATACCAAATAGTATTACTCATCTTACATTCGGTCATTGTTTTAATCAACCATTAAAGTTAGGAGATATACCAAATAGTGTTACTTATCTTAAATTTGGAATTTGTTTTAATCAACCATTAAAGTTAGGAGATATACCAAATAGTGTTACTCATCTTACTTTTGGATTTTATTTTAATCAACCATTAAAAGCAGGAGATATACCAAATAGTGTTACTCATCTAGAATTTGGATATTATTTTAATCAACCATTAAAAGAAGGAGATATACCAGATAGTGTTACTCATCTTACTCTTGAAAATAATTCATATAAGTTATTAGAAAATATACATATACCAAAAAATGTAATTAATTTTACTTTTGGAGAAGAATTTAATAAATCATTAAAGGAAGGAGATATACCAAAAAATGTGATTCATCTTACTTTTGGGAGAGATTTTAATAAACCATTAAAAGAAGGAGATATACCAAATAGTGTAATTCATCTAACTTTTGGAGAAGAATTTAATAAACCATTAAAAAAAGGAGATATACCAGATAGTGTAGTTCATCTTACTTTTGGAGAAGAATTTAATCAACCATTAAAAAAAGGAGATATACCAGATAGTGTGGTTCATCTTACTTTTGGAAAAAATTTTAATCAACCATTAAAAAAAGGAGATATACCAGATAGTGTGGTTCATCTTACTTTTGGAGAAAATTTTAATCAACCATTAAAAGAAGAAGATATGCCAAAAAGTGTTTTTTATATAAATGTATCACATAAATATGATATTATAAATTTAAAATTGAATCAAAATGTATTATTAGGAATAGGAATTAAAAATGATGAAATTAATAAGTATATTGAAAAAAACTTAATAAAGGATAAACTTATTGGAAATGTTATATATAAAGAATTACTTCAAATGGTATTAAATCCAAAAAGACTATTAAATATGTCAGTTAAATATGATTTTGAATTAAATAAATTATTAAGTTTATATCATTAAATTTATAGAATTTAGTTAAATTATATATTTATTAAATAATTTGAATTACTTGATAAAGAATATCAATTAATTTTATTTAAATTATGTTCTAATATGAGACATTATATTCATTTTTTAATATTAATTATTTTTATATTAAATCCAAATATTCATTAAAATAAATATTATATAAATTACAAATTCTAATAATTCTTGTAGGATGAAATACTCTCATTATTAATTCTTCATTAAATTCTTTCATATTATTTTTCATTTTTTCATAATCTAATTTTGTTAATAAATGAATAGCTTTTGGATTTTTCGATAACATTTTCCAATCAATTTTATCTAAATTATTTTCTAAAATATGAATAGCATTTGGATTTGAAGATAATATATGCCATTCAATTTTATCTAAATTATTTTCTAAAATATGAATAGCATTTGGTATCGAAGATAATACAAGCCAATCAATTTTATCTAAATTATTTTCTAATATATGTATAGCATTTGGATTTTCTGATAAATTACACCAATCAACTTTATCTAAATTTTTTTCTAATATAGGTATAGCATTTGGATTTAATGATAATGCAGGCCAATGAACTTTATCCAAATTCTTTTCTAATATAGGTATAGCATTTGGATTTAATGATAATGCAGGCCAATGAACTTTATCCAAATTCTTTTCTAATATAGGTATAGTATTTGGATTTTCTGATAAATTACGCCAATGATCCTTCCTTTTATGAGTTTTATTTATTCTATATAAATTTTCTTCTATAATATGAATTGCATTTGGATTTTGCACTATATTAGATAAACATATCTTATGTGGTTTTTTTTCTAAAATATGAATAGCATTTGGATTTAATGATAAAGAACTCCAATTAATTTTACTTAAATTTTTCTCTAAAATATGAATAGCATTTGGATTTCTTGATAAATAATCCCAATCAATTATATCTAAATTTTTTTCTAAAAAATATACTGCTTTTTGATCTATTGATAACTTATAAAATATATTATAAGACATTGGAGTGTAGGGTTTTTTTTTTAAAATATTTTTTTTCAAATTAAATAGTATATTTGGATTTTGTAATAAATAAATTTTATTTGGTGAATATGATAAATAATTATACCAATCTATTTTATCTATATTATCTTCTAATATATATACTGCATTTTCATTCATTGACAAATTACACCAAGCAATATTATCATTTAATATATATTTTGGTCTAAATAACATTTTTTGAATATTTTATAATATATGTTTATTATAAAATATATAATTAATATTATTTTATATTCATAATTTTCATAATTTGAATTACTTGATAAACAATAAAAATTAATTTTATCTAAATTATGTTATAATATGAGATATTAGTTTTTATATTCATTTTTTATATAAAAGTTTTTATATTGAACTTATATATTCAATGTATTCTATATTATATAATTTTGAAATATTTTTTACTCTTTCTGGATGAATAACTTTTTGAAGTAATTCTTCCTTAAATGTTTTCATATTTTCTTTCATTTTTTCATAATCTAATTTTGTAATTAGATGAATTGCTTTTGGATTTCTTAATATATGTTGCCAAGATATTTTGTTTAAATTCTTTTCTAAAATATTAATAGCACTTGGATTTATTGATAAACCATTCCAAGAAACTTTATTTAAATTCTTTTCCAATATATGAATAGCCTTTGGATTTTCTGATAAACAAATCCAATTAATTTTATTTAAATTTTTTTCTAAAATATTAATAGCATTTGGATTTAAAGATAAATCATCCCAACAATAAAATATAGAGTATATCCTATTTAAGTCTAACTTATCTAAATTTTTTTCTATAATAGGAATAGCATTTGGATTTTTTACTAAATTTTTCCAATTAATTTTATCTAAGTTCTTTTCTAAAATATGAATTGCATTTGGATTTAAAGATAAAATTTCCCAATCAACTTTATCCAAATTTTTTTCTAAAATATGAATTGCATTTGGATTAAAAGATAATTCTTTCCAATTAACTCTATCCAAGTTTTTTTCTAAAATATGAATAGCATTTGGATTTCTCGACAAATATATCCAATCAACTTTATCTAAGTTTTTCTCTAAAAAAGAAATAGCATTTGGATTTTGGGATAAACCTTGATAATTAATTAATTTTAAATTATTTTTTAATATATATATTGCATTTTTATTTTGTGAAAAATAATATAACATATGAATAATATCACGGCTATATTCAGATTTTAATTTAATAAAATTATTCAAATAATCAATTGCTTTTGGATTTTGTAATAAATAACTTGCAGAATTTGAAGAATATACCATAATATAATACCAATTAACTTTATCCAAATTATCTTCCAATATATATTTTGCATTTTCATTTAATGATAATGAACGCCAACAAATATTATTATTTAATATATATTTTGGTCTAAATAACATTTTTATTTTATAATATGTATTATTATAAAATATATAATTAATATTATTTTATATTATATTTATATTATTTTATTTTATATTTATAATTTCAATTACTTCATAAAAAATATCTATTAATTTTATCTAAATTATGTTATAATATGAGATATTATATTCATTTTTATATTGATTATTTTTACATTAAATTCAAATATTCATTAAAATCAATTTTATATAAATTACAAATTTTAATGATTCTTGTTGGAGAAAATACTCTCATTATTAATTCTTGATTTAATTTTTTCATATTATTTTTCATTTTTTCATAATCTAATTTAAATAATATTGATGTTGAATTTGGATTTCTTGATAATGTATCCCAATGAACTTTATCTAAATTTTGTTCTAATATATGAATAGCATTTGGATTTGAAGATAAATTTATCCAATTAACTTTATCTAAATTCTTTTCCAATATATGGATAGCATTTGGATTTAATGATAACTTATTCCAATCAATATTATCCAAGTTTTTTTCTAAAATATTAATAGCATTTGGATTTGAAGATAATACAAACCAATTAACTTTATCTAAATTTTTTTCTAATATAGAAATTGCATTTGGATTTAATGACAATACATCCCAATTAACTTTATTTAAATTTTGTTCTAATATATGTATAGCATTTGGATTTGAAGATAATTTAGACCAAAAATATATATTAAATGTATCCAATTTATCTAAATTCTTTTCAAATATATGTATAGCACTAGGATTTTTTAATAATGATTGCCAATAAACTTTATCTAAATTCTTTTCTAATATATGTATAGCATTTGGATTTAAAGATAAATAATCCCAATTAACTTTATCTAAATTCTTTTCTAATATATGTATAGCATTTGGATTTTCTGATAAATAACGCCAACAATATTTATCATATTTATCTAAATTCTGTTCTAAAATTGAAATTGCATTCTTATTTTGTGATAAAGTATCCCAATGTATTGGTATTGGTACATATTTATCTAAATGAATTTATAAATATTTCCCATTAACAATATTTTTTTTTAATATATGTATAGCATTTAGATTTTGCGATAAATTTTCCCAATTAACTTTATCTAAATTATCTTCTAATATATGTATAGCATTTTCATTTTTTGATAAATAAAACCAATCAATCTTATTTAATATATCATCACATATATATATATATCATTTATATGATATGATATACTACTCAAATCAATTTTATCTATAAATCCATCCTTAATTTTATATATAGGTTTAAATAAAATTTTATTTTTATATGTAGATTTATGTGAAATTTTATTTTTATATGTAGGTTTATATAACATATTATTTATATAGTTAAGAATAATATTAGATTCAAATAACATTTTTATTATAATACTTTTATATTATTATTAATTCATAATTTTTTTAAATAAAATTTTTTTATATAAGATTCAAGTATTCTTCAAATTTTATATTAAAATCATTAGCAATTCTATATATTCTATTTGGATTTATTACATATTGAAGTAATTCTTCCTTAAATGTTTGCATATTTTCTTTCATTTTTTCACAATCTAACTTAAAATATATTGATGTTGAATTTGGATTTCTTGATAAACATTCCCAATTAACTTTATCTAAATTCTTTTCTAAAATATGAATAGCATTTGGATTTCTTGATAAACATTTCCAATAGACTTTATCTAAATTCTTTTCTAAAATATGAATAGCATTTGGATTTTCTGACAATTGTTCCCAATTAATTTTATCTAAATTATTTTCTAATATATCAATTGCATTTTTATTTGATGATATTGTTATCCAAACATATTGATTTAAATTATTTTTCAATAAATCTATCGCATTTATATTTAATCCTAGTTTTGTCCAAATAATTAAATTTAAATTTTTTTCCAATAAATGTATAGCATTTGGATTTTCAGATAAGTACCACCAATGAACATATTTTAAATTTTTTTCCAATAAATGAATAGCATTAGGATTACTTGATAATGATATATAATTGATACAATTAATGTCATGCAAATTATTTTCCAAAATATGAATAGCATTCGGATTTTCCGATAAACATGTCCAATTAACTTTATCTAAATTATTTTCTAAAATAGGAATAGCATTAGAATTTTTTGATAACCATCCCCAACAAACTTTATCCAAATTCTTTTCTAAAATATGTATTGCATTTGGATTTTGCGATAAATTTTCCCAATTAACTTTATCTAAATTCTTTTCTAATATATGTATAGCATTTGGATTTAATGATAATGCATCCCAATCAACTTTATCTAAATTTCTTTCCAATATATATTTATTACTTATATGTAATGATAAATATTTCCAAGAATATGTATATTTATCTAAATAATTATTATTATTGATATATATAGGCTCAAATAACATTTTTACATTATAATTTTATTTTTTAATATAATACTTTATATTATTATTATTAAATCAATTTTTTATATAAGATTTAAATATTCTTCAAATTTTATATTAAATTCGTTAGAAATTCTATTTATTCTTTCTGGATTTATTACTTTTTGAACTAATTCTCCCTTGAATTTTTGCATATTTTCTTTCATTTTTTCATAATCTAATTTACAAAATATTGATGTAAAATTTGGATTCATACAAAATACCTCCCAATTAATAATTTTATCTAAATTATTTTCTAAAATATGTATAGCATTTGGATTTCTTGATAACCAATTCCAATTAATTTTATCTATATTATTTTCCAATATATGTATAGCATTTGGATTTAAAGATAACATATTCCAGTCAACTTTATCTAAGTTATTTTCCAATATATGTATAGCATTTGGATTTTCTGATAAATATTTCCAATTAACTTTATCTAAATTTTGTTCCAATATATGAATAGCATTTGGATTTTTAGATAAATATTTCCACTTAACTTTATCTAAATTCTTTTCTAAAATAGAAATAGCATTTGGATTTGATGATAATGAATACCAATCAACTTTATTTAAATTCTTTTCCAATATATATATACCATTTGGATTTTCTGATAAATATTCCCAATTAACTTTATCTAAATTATTTTCTAAAATATGAATTACATTTGGATTTTCTGATAACACATCCCAATCAATTTTATCAATATTTTTTTCTAAAATATTAATAGCATTTGAATTAAATGATAATTCTATCCAATCAACTTTATCTAAATTCTTTTCCAATATATGAATAGCATTTGGATTTATTGATAAATTAGGCCAATAAATTTTATCTAAATTTTTTTCCAATATATGTATAGCATTTTTATTTTCTGATAAATAAATCCAATTAATTTTATCTATATTTTTTTCTAATATATGAATAGCATATGGATGTGGATTTGATGATAAACAATCCCAATCAATTTTATTAAAATTATTTTCCAATGTATATATATTATTTATATGTAATGATAAATATTGCCAAATATTTTCACCAATGTAATTATTATTAATTATATATATAGGTTCAAATAACATTTTATATTAATTTTTATTTTTATATCAATTATAAGTAATAATATTGTTATATTATTTATTAAATCAATTTTTATATAAAATTTAAGTATTCTTCAAATTTTATATTAAATTCATTAGGCTCTATCGCTTTCATTTTTAATAATTTCTTTACATGCAAATTCATGTAATATAATATATCTTTGAATAAAATAAATTAATTTATCCTTTGTAGGAATAACAGTATTATTATCAATATTTTTAATATATGTATATATGTTTTCTATTAGTTTATACCATTTCTTTTCTGTATATATCAGTCATTTCTATATTTCTATATATAAATATATAAAATGTCTTTATATTTATATATTTTATGAAAAAATGAAAATTTTTAAATTGTTACGAGTGTAAATTCTATATATTTCTAAAAATATAAATATAAAATTATCTAGTCAAAAAATATTGTTAAAATACATGAAGAAATAAAAATAAAATTAATTATTGATTATAATAATCATTATATGTATAAACAACTATATGATGTAATCCAAACGGAGGCTTATTTTTCCTGATAGCATCTTTATATTCATTAAATAATTTTTCATCTATTGGTTTAATAATATTATTGTTGAATAAGTAATCATAATAGTCATAATTTCTAAAACCATATTTATTTTCAATCTGTTTTTGTATAATTAAATTTTTCAATATTGAATTACTATTATTTAATAATGAATAATCATTATGTTTTGTATAACATATATTAAGTCCTTCTATTTCTTTGATATTAAAATTAAAACATTTATTACCATTATAACACCAAGCAATATTATCCTCATAATCAATTATATTAAAATTTTTACAATTAGGACATATCCAACAAGTCTCAAAAGTTCCTCTATCATTACTTTCATTTGTAAAAGAACATAATATTATATCAATTGGTTTTTTATCCATATTATATATTTATTTTTATTTATTTATATTTATTTTTATTGGAAAATAAATATATATTAAGTTAATTTTATATTTAATTATAATGTTTTTATTTATTATATGTTAAAAATATATTATTCAATAATTTCGTGCATTCTATGATTCATACCACTACAATAATAATTACAATCACTAAATTTGATATCTTTAACAATATTTATATCATTTATTTGAGACAAGGTGTATTCTAATAATTCACCCATATAGGTTAATGAACGCGTACCATCATTTTCATAACATGGCGCAAATTCTCTAATATATTTCCTACCAATTTTAAGTTCATTATATTTTACCATATTAGTAGTGTAAATTGTACCATTATCCATAGTAAGTTGATACTTACCGTCATTCATTTTGACAAAAGACATTTTTGGAATTTTACTATATGTATAAATAATAGTAATAAAACTGTCAATGAATTAATTTTTATTAATATTTATTAATAAAATAAAACTATTCAAAAATAATTGTCATTTTTTATTAGTTTATAGTTTATATAATATATATTATATGCCAAATAATATATTATCTTACATAAAGACTATATAATAACTTATGTAAAATATTTATATGTATATATAAATATATAAATAAAAACAATAAATTATAAAAAATGAATTAAAATAATATATAATGTTTATAACATTAATGAAATAATAAGTATATTGAAAATGAATATATTAAATATAAATATTGATACATTAACATATATATTATCATTTTTGGATAATAGTAATAATTTTTTACAAAGTATTACTATTAGACAATTTAATGAATTATCAAATTTAAAAAATAGATACTTTAAATTAAATCTAAATAGAAAATATCGTTTAAAATATTATCAAGATATAAAATTTAGAAATCATTTAAACAAAAACTATAAAATAATTAATATAAATTTACATAATAATAATAATATTAGAGATGTAACAGCATTAAATAATATTCATACACTTAATTTAAGTTATTGTAATAATATAACAGATGTATCAGCATTAGGTAATGTACATACACTTAATTTAAGTTGTTGTAATAATATAACAGATGTATCAGCATTAAGTAATGTACATACACTTAATTTAAGTTGTTGTAATAATGTTACGAATGTATCAGCATTAGGTAATGTACATACACTTGATTTAAGTTATTGTGATAATGTAACGGATGTATCAGCATTAAAAAAAGTAAATACACTTTATTTAAATTTTTGTAAAAATATAAGAGATGTATCAGCATTAGGTAATGTACATAAACTTTATTTAACTGGTTGTAATAATATAACTGATATATCTGCATTAGGTAATGTACATATACTTAATTTAGATGGATGTAAAAATATAACAGATGTATCCGCATTAAGTAATGTGTATAAACTTGATTTGAGTAACTGTAATAATATAAAAGATGTATCTGCATTGGGTAATGTTCATACACTTAATTTATCTGCTTGTAAAAATATAAGAGATGTATCAGCATTAGGTAATGTACATTCACTTAATTTAACTGCTTGTAAAAACATAATAGATATATCAGCATTAAGTAATGTATATTCACTTAATTTAACCGGTTGTTGGAAAATAACAGATTTACCGACATTAAATAATATATATACACTTATATTATCAAATTTAGATATAATAGATGTATCGGCATTAAGTAATGTACATACACTCAGATTAAGTTATTGTAATAATATAATAAATATGTCAGCATTAGGTAAGGTGCATACACTTTATTTAAATTATTGTGAAAACATAAAAGACGTATCAGCATTAGGTAACATACATACACTTAATTTAAGTGGTTGTGAAAACATAACAGATGTATCAGCATTAGGTAATATATATGATCTTGATTTAAGTTATTGTGAAAACATAACAGATATATCAGCATTAGGTAATGTACATACACTTAATTTAAGTAATTGTAATAATATAACAGATGTGTCAGCATTAGGTAATGTACATACACTTAATTTAAGTGGTTGTGAAAACATAACAGATGTATCAGCATTAGGTAATATATATGATCTTGATTTAAGTTATTGTGAAAACATAACAGATGTATCAGCATTAGGTAATGTACATACACTTTATTTAAGTTATTGTGAAAATATAACAGACATATCTGGATTAGGTAATGTACATACACTTTATTTAATTAATTGTATAAATATAAGAGATGTATCAGCATTACGTAATGTACATATACTTAATATTAGAGGTTGTCATAATATAACAAATCTTACATCATTAAGTAATGTACATGTACTTTATTTAAGTGGTAATTGGAGTAACAAAAATTTATCAGCATTAAATAATGTTCATATTTATTTTGATTATTATATTAATAATATATCATCAATATATGAACTATTTGATTGTATAAATGAATGGATTGATAAATTTATTATTTGGATAAATTTATGATTACAATAAATATATAATATAATAATAAAAATTTATTTAGAGTAATACATTTTCTCTAAATAATTCAATATAATTCATATAAATAATATTATAATTATAAAAATATATTATCATAAGGAACTTTTTAACTTATTTACATATTTATATTGATTGTAAATATTCATATATTTCAATACTATATATATATGATATTCTTTCAATTCTTTTAGGACCAAACACTTTCTTAGTTAATTCTTTATCGAAATCTTTCATATAATTTTTCATTTTTTCATAATCTAAATTAAATAATAAATGTATGGCATTTGGATTTTTTGATAAACCCAAACCAGTTCTTTCAAAATAATTCAATCTTTTTTTTATAATATGTATTCCATTTGGATTTTGCAATAATAAATACAAATTTATTTTATCCAAGTTTTTTTCTATAATATGAATAGCATTTGGATTTAATGATAAATTTTGCCAACATATTTTATCTAAATTATTTTCTAATATAGATATAGCATTTGGATTTTCCGATAAAATATTCCAATTAATTTTATCTATATTTTTTTCTAATAAATGAATAGCATTTAGATTTGCTGATAAACCACTCCAACTGATTTTATCTAAATTATCTTCTAATATAGTAATTGCATTCGGATTTTTTGATAAATTATACCAATTAATTTTATTGAAATTTTGTTTGAATATATGAATAGCATTTGGATTTAAAGATAAATTATCCCAATTAATTTCGTTATATTTAGATTTAGATGACCATAAAAAACAATTAAGAGTAAATTTACTTAATTTTTCTTCAATCATTTTAATTGCATTTGGATTTAATGATAAATTTTTCCAATTAATTTTATCTATATTTTTTTTTAATATATGAATTCCATATGGATTCAATGAAAGTTCATCCCAATCTATTCTTTCAAAATTATCTTCCAATATATTTATTGCACTCATATTATTTGATAAATATGACCAACTTATATAAATATTTTTTTCATTTATATCATACTTAGTACTATGATATATATTATTTTTATATTGTGGTTTGAATAACATTGTATTAAATATATCATAAATTATAAATGTTATTATATTATTATTCTTTATATCTATTAATTTATATAAACATATTCAATATAAATTAATATTTAATTTATTATAAAATAATCCCAATAAATTAACATATAATTTACCTTGAGTTTTAGCATCATATAAAGCAAAGTGTTCTGTATTTTTATCAAATTCACCCAATTTTTCATATAATTTTTTGGATTGTGAATTTGATAATTTCTCCATTCTAATATAACATCTCCATAATGTTGAACAACATTCACATCTATAACCTATATCATAAAAATAATCTTTATTTTCACTATGTTTTTTAGCATATTCATAATAAGACTTAAAAAACATCCAATCATAACATGATGGACTTGCAACAAATACAATATTATATTCATTTGATATTTTTTTTAGTTCTAAACCAATTTGTTCAAATACTTTAATTGGATTTTGTTTATTACTTTGTAAATAGTTCCATGCTTTATTATTTTCAGTACTTAACCAAAATTTCATTGTATTTTCATCTTGTTGATGACCAGATAATTCTTCTAAATTAGCTTCATATTCAAATAAACAATTTAGATTTTTGTCTAATCCATATAATCCTATTGATAATAAATTATTTAATAATGGACTTGGACCATCCGTTTCTAAATCAATAGAAATATATACTTTAGATTTTAATTTTTCTGAATTCATTATTATATAAATATTACAAAATCTTTATATTCACATATTTGTTTAAGTATTTTATGTTAAATTAATAGTTTTTATAATTTCAATAATGAATATAAAGACATTATAAATATTATAAATACAAATAAATAAATTAAAAATATATAAATATATAAATATGAATATGAATACCAACAATATTGATGATTTCATAAATATTATAAAAATAGATGAAAATTTATGTAAAATAGTAAATTTTCAAAATCACACTTATAAATTATATAATAATATATTATATCATTATTGTAAAACAAATTTGAAATTAGAAATTAAAATAATAGCATTTGATGTATTAGATATAAAAAAAGATATACATGGTATTTCATATATCTCTAATAATAAGGTTTATATAATTACATTAGATGGAACTGGAATGTCTGGTTGTATTGGTTATTATCCAGGTTGTTGGTAATTATATGATATTAAATAAAAATATATTATTTACTGTATCAATTCTAAATATTTATAAATATCAATATTATATTGTTTAGATATATTTAATAACCTTTCTGGATGAAATACTTTAAATATTAATTCTTTATTAAATTCTTCCATATTATTTTTCATTTTTTTATAATCCAATTTAACCAATAAATGAATTGCATTTGGATTAGTTGACAAATTTGATAAATTAGTTATATCATTAAATTTATCTAAATTTTTTTCTAATATATGTATAGCATTTTCATTTAATGCTAAATATTCCCAGTCAATTTTATCTAAATTCTTTTCTAATATATGTATAGCATTAGAATTATATGAAAGACCACTCCAATTAATTTTATCTAAATTTTTTTCTAAAATATGAATTGCATTTGGATTACTTGATAATGATTTCCAATCAACTTTATCTAAATTGCTTTCCAATAAATGTATAGCATTTGGATTTAATGATAAAGAATTCCAATGAATTTTATCTAAATTATTTTCTAATATGTGTATAGCATTTATATTTCCTGATAAATATTCCCAATTAACTTTATCTATATTATTCTCTAAAATAGATATAGCATTTGGGTTCATTGATAAATTTGTCCAATTAATTTTATCTGGATTTTTTTCTATAATATGAATAGCATTTTTATTCCATGACAATGTTTCCCAATCAACTTTATCTAAATTTTTTTCTAATATACGAATAGCATTTGGATTTAATGATAAATAACACCAATCAACAGCAAATAAATACTTTTCTAATATTGGTATAGCATATGGATTAGCCGATATATTATCAAAAAAACCAATATCAGTTAAAATATTTTCTAATAATGGAATAATATGTGGATTATGATTTTTTGCTATTGATACTGAACAAAATGAAACATAACCACTATATGGAGATTTTATATATATATATATTGGACTAAATAACATTTTATAAAAATAATATTATATTACAAATTACTATTTATATGTCTTTATTATTTAGTTTTTATATTAGTTTTACACCTTTTAACATTTCAAAACCCAATTTTTATAAAAATATAATAGGATATATCAGCATTAAATAATGGTACATATATTTAATTTAAGTTATTGTAAATATATAAAATAAAAAGATAAATTTATATTATATAATTATAAATATTTTTATTATAAAAACTTACATTTTATATAAAATTAAATAAATTATGAATATGAATATAAATATTTATATATTTTAATATATTGATTATAATGTTTTTTGTCTCCAAATAAATCTATAAAATTATTTGATATATTATAGCATATTCCATCCATATTATATGAACCAATTAATTTCATTTTTTCAAGATATGGTATTATATATTTTTTGAATTTTTTATTTTCTACATTAATTTTTAATCTATTTTTTATAGTTTCTACTTTAGTCCATTTATTGTTTTTTACTTTCCATAATAAATTATCATTTCCTATTAAATATGTATTATTTTTAAATAATGTTGCACTAATATTTGGTCCTTTTCTATCAGATTTTATTTTAAATTGTTTGAATATTTTTAATAATCTTTTTTTATTTTCTTTATTTTTTAATGGATTTAATAATAGTTTTTTTAAATCTTGATTATTTTTAAGTTCTTCTACATTCCATATAAATTCTTGTGTAGCATATTTTTTTATAATACCATAATTTATATAATTATTTAATTGGTACGGATTATTTGTATTATTTATGAAATCAGAGTATTTTAATTTTATTTTGGTTTTATTTTGAATAATATTATGGCATAATTTATGAACTTCTATAATTTGATTAAATCTATATTCATGCGTAAAAAATTTATATTCAGTTTCATCAAAATACATGTCACAATCTTCAACAATCGCTTTTTTATATAATTTATTATTTGATAATAAAGAATAACAATGTTTCAACCAATATATATCAGATTTTTTATATATTTTTTCTTTACATAATTTTAAGATAGTTAATTTTTGTAAAATAGGACATCCACATAAGGTACAATAATTATCAGAACAACCCATTATATAAATATATATAATATATTTATATAATTAAAATAATATAATTACATCTAATTTATAATAAATGGCATTAAGTAATATAAAATAAATTAACATTAAATAATTATAAAGTAACTATTACAGGTATATTATACATTATAACTATTCTGTTCACTATTGTACTCCTAAAGCAACCATTGTTTCTAAAAGTGACATTGTATGAAAATGCTCAACTTTACAAAACTTGGTTCCAACTAAATAATCCATAATATTTTCTGGAATTTCATCAAATTTAAATTCAAATGTAGATATTTTTAATTTATGTAGTTTATAATATTTAACTATTTTTTTACTAAATTTAAATTTTTATAATATCCAGCTAATTCAACATATCTTATTTTGTTTTTTCATTACAATCTTTATATTTGTTTTCATTAAAATTAAAATATGATATAAGTATCTTACTGATTTTATTAAAATAATTTATATCCATTAATAAATAATCATAAATTAAATATAATTACAATAAAAAAATATCAATACCTATTAATAATATTATTCTATTAACTTTATTGATTACTTTATTATCATGAAATAAATCAATACTAATATTGTCTTTAAATATTAATTTTTTATATGTAAAATTAATATTTAAAGACAATATTAGTGTATATTATAAAAAAACAATAAATAATAAAATGTATATTTGGAAAAAATTAAATAAAAAAATGTATAGCAAAAAATCATTATTAAGTGCATTTATTTTAGGTGGAATATTTACAATATTTTCAGTAGATATTATGATAGCCAATAGTGATGAGTTTAAACTTATAAGATTTATAAAACCAGAATAAGATAATTAAAGTTTTAACGGAAATTAATTGATATAACTTTAATTTTATATAAAAATAAGTATATAAAAATAAGTATATAAAAAATAAGTATAAGTATATTAAAATATTAAATGAATATATTAAATCTAAATATTGATACATTAATATATATATTATCATTTTTAAATATTAATAATAATAATAATTTTTTACAGAGTATTACTGTTAGACAATATAATGAATTATTAATTTTAAAATATAAATGTTTTAAATTATCTTTGAATAAAAAATATTGTTTAAAATATTATAGTGATATAAATTTTAGAAATTATTTAAATAAAAACTATGAAATGGTTTATATTAATTTATTTAATTATAATAATTGTAAAAATATAACAGATATATCAGCATTTGATAATGTATATAGACTAAATTTAAGTTTTTGTAAAAATATAACAGATATATCTTCATTGGGTAATGTACATACGCTTAGTTTAAGTTATTGTAATAATATAATAGATGTATCAGCATTACGTAATGTACATACACTTAATTTAACCGGTTGTTGGAATATAACAGATGTATCAGCATTAGGTAATCTATATGAACTTAATTTAACTTATTGTGAAAATATAACAGATGTATCAGAATTAGGTAATGTAAATACACTTTATTTAACTGGTTGTAATAATATAACTGATGTATCAGCATTAAAAAATGTACATAAACTTTATTTAAGTTATTGTGATAATATTACGGATGTATCAGCATTAGGTAATGTTCATACACTTTATTTAAGTTATTGTAATAATTTAAGAGATGTATCTGCATTAGGTAATGTATATATACTTAAATTAAATGGATGTAAAAATATAACAGATGTATCAGCATTAGGTAATGTACATAAACTTATTTTAAGTTACTGTAATAATATAAGAGATGTATCTGCATTGGGTAATGTTCATACACTTAATTTGACTAAATGTAAAAATATAAGAGATGTATCTGCATTAGTTAATGTACATACACTTTATTTAAGTTTATGTGAAAACATAAAAGATGTCTCAACATTAGGTAATGTACATACACTTGACTTAGCTTGTTGTGACAAAATAGAAGATGTCTCAGCATTAGGTAATGTACATACACTTGACTTAGCTTGTTGTGACAATATAGAAGATGTATCAGCATTAGGTAATGTACATACACTTTGTTTGTATGGTTGTGAACTTATAACAGATGTGTCAGCATTGAAAAATGTACATACACTTGATTTAAGATATTGCATAAATATAACAGATGTATCTGCATTAGGTAATGTACATACACTTCAACTAAATGGTTGTCGTAAAATAAAAAATATATCTGCATTACGTTATGTTCATACACTTGATTTAAGTTTTAATGAAAATATGATACCATTCTATTTAAACAGATTATCAGATCGTATATATAAACGTTTAATTAAATAATGACATTATTATTAAATTTATATAATAATCATACAATTCATACAATTATATAAATAAATTGAATATAAAATTAATATAAATAATATTATAAAAAATTATAATATTATAAAATAAATGATAACAACAATAGAAGATATTGATAAAATAAATATTAAACAAACTCATTATCATCCAGAAAGTTATTTAAAAAAATATATTTTTTCGAAAGAAATATTATTAGATGTTTTTTGTAGTGAATATATGATATATTGTTATGAAGATTATTACTATAATGATATTTCAATAAATATGATAGAAAAATATCAACCACATATAGATATTGTAGAATTTAATAAATTATGGGACGATTTAGATGAAATTAGAATAGCAGAATTATTTAGTGATTATATTATAAATTATCCAATAAAATCATTATATAAATATAACTTAATTGACAAATATATATTAAATAATAATTTTGATGACATCACCATAATATATATAAATACAATGAAAAATAATAAATTTGTCCAAAAACATATTTCATATAACAATATATATTTAAGTAAATTTGATAATTCAAATAATTTAATTAGTTATGCTAATCATATATTGAAACATATACCTGAAAAATATAGTTCAATATTACCATTATAAATAATTACTGTTTTATAATATTTTTATAATAACTAATTATAAAAATATAAATTATTCCATCCGGGAGTTGAACCCGAGCTCTTGGCTTATAAGACCAATGTCATAACCGTTAGACCAATGGAACATATTGGTGAATTCCATTTTGGATATCCACCTAATATATATTATATGTGTTATCTCTTTAAGTACTTTTAGATTTATATAAATAAAATTAATTAAAATAAAAATAAAAATGATTTAATTAAAATAATAATTTATATATTTTTAAATTAAACTATAATTTAACAAGTTATTTCACATTAGTTACTTATATAAGTATATAACATAAAATGTTGTGTGAATACTACGAATTACCAGATGATGAACGTATTAAGTTACGTAAAGAAATATCACGTATAAATAATATATATAAAAGATACTGTGAAATAATCAACTTATTTATAGATGATACAATAGAATATGACAAAGAAGTAAATGATAAATTATCAGAAGTTACACGTATAATATTAAATAACTTTGATAAATTACCATATCATGGATTACAATTTTTAGTGATATGTATGGAAAAAGTTCCTAATACTGATATTCAATATCCAATTGAATTTCTTAATATTATATTTAATAAACACTTATATACTACTTTAATCAATACTTTATTAAATTTACGTAAAAAAAATGCAGAAATAACAAGAGCACATAAAAAGTATTATTTTAATTTTATTTATATAGAGTTAATTAAATATAAATGGCTAAATACAAATTATATTCCAAATGATATTGCTACAGATAATAATTTATCACAAGAACAAAAGTTATATAATTTACGTATAAATGAATATATAGAAGAACAAATAGTCAAAATAATTGACTTGATTAAATTTTTATATATGGATATTCAAAATAAATTTCCTGAATTTACAAATGAAATTGCATTATGTAAAGACATTATATTTACATTTGGTAATCCCATAAAATTATATTATGATAATGGTCAATATATTATTTCATAAAAAAATTGATTTAAAAATACCCATATATTATTTTTAATTAATATATTATAACACTTTTATCAAATACATTATTCACTAATTAAAATAAAAATGACTACATTACAAGAACAATCTAATACAGGTGCTGATGAAAATACTAATATAGATCAATATGTTAATATTAATCATTTTAGAAAATTTACTACAATTGAATTATCTAAAAATGAAATATCAACACAGTGTTATATTGTAAAGTTAGGTAAGGAATATAAGAGGATAAAATTGAATTTCATCAACTGTTTTCAAAATTATTTGGAGTGTAAAAGTGATAGTAAATTAATCAAATTAACACAGAACATTACATTAAAGTTATTTAAATATTTAGAAATATTCATGTTGAATGATTTAGAGGATCTTGTTAATATTATATTTAAACGTAATAAACGTGATATTTATACTAAAATGGATATTTATTGCTATGTTGAAAATATATTTAATAGTAAATTATATGAAGTTTTGATTGAAAAATCACTCAAATTAAGATATAAAGCACTATTAGAAAATACGGAGTTCTTGAAAACACAACCCGAAAACTTTATTGAACAATATTTATCAAAAAATTGTACGATGTATGTTTCTATTATTAGAACTGAAATATTCAAAATACTAATTTTACGAACTTTAATGGCAGTTAAATTAGTGAATGCTAATAATAATGATTTGAATGCAGAAATTGTATATCAAACATTAATATCAAGTGTTATTGATTTAATTAATATTGCTAAAAAGAATATCATATATTACTATAATGATTTAAAGACTAATTTTAAAATGTGTCAAGTACATATTAATGATTGTAAAGATATGATTATTTCAAATAATATATTGAAATAAAAACTATATAATAAAATTAAACTATACAATAAAATAATATATATAATATATAATATACAAATAAACAATAAATTATAAATTAAAACTAAATAAAACTAAATAAAAATAAATGATATTATTTATTTTCAAGTATATAAAAAGATATTTATAATTAAATATAATGGATAATATTATAAATGGAAAATTAATTGTAAATGAATTTGGAAATGGTTTTGTAAATATAAATCAAAATTTCATAATATATATTAGCAAAAAAGATTTAAATGGTGCGTTTAATGGTGAAATGGTAGATGTACAATTTTATACAGATAATAATATGTATTATGGTAAAGTAATCAATTATACATTAGTAAATAAAATATTTATTGGTAAAGTCGATCATTTTTATAAAAATAATATATATATTTATTGTTCTGAATTAACAAATACAAATATGATTTCAATTAATACTACCACCCATTTAGAAAAAAATGATTGGGTAAAAATTCGTATAATATCTGATTTCAACAGTTTATTAACCGGTGAATTATTAGAAAAATTACCGAATGATATAGATATGATTATTGAAAATAAATTTAAATTAAATGAATTTGAATACAATATTACTGATAATAATATTACTGATAATGAAATTGATTTAGATTTAAATATTAATTATATAGATCAAACAAATTTAAATACATTTACAATTGATCCATTGAATAGTATGGACTGTGATGATGCATTTAGTATTATTAAAATAGATAATGATTATCATATATATGTACATATAAGTGATGTATCATATTATATTAATCCAACTAAACCAATATTTGAAAAAGTAATGGAAAGAGGTAATACATATTATGGTAAAAATAAAAATTGGACGATGATCCCAAGATATTATGCTGATAATATATGTTCAATATTACCAAATAAAAAAACTCGTGTTGTTACTAACCATTTTATATATAATGATATTGATAAAAAATTAAAATATGTAAATCATTTTTATTCAATTATTATTTCTAAAAATAAATATGATTATGACTATATTGATAATATTTTAGAAAATACTGATAATCATAATAATATTGATACAAATTATACAGATTATATAAATATACTTTATAAAACATCACTTTTATTAAAAACTGATATTAATGATATTGATATATCTAATGATAGTAATGCACATTCTATGATAAAATATTGGATGATAGAAGTAAATAAAATAATGTGTAAAGAAATTGCAAAAATATATAGATATAATCCAATACCAAATAAAAATAAATTTATTTTATTTGATAATTTAGATAGAAATGAAATAATTGAATATATAAAGATACATCAAGATAAACTCACTAAATATATTGTAAAAACATTATTAACAAAAGCATTTTATAGTGAATATATTGAAAATGAAACTCATTATGGATTGGGTTTAAATAATTATACACATTGGACTTCACCTATAAGACGTTCATGTGATCTGTTAAATCATTGTTTATTAAGAGGTTATAATATAGAATTAAATAAATATTTAGAAAATATGAATAATACGGAATTGATACAAGATAATATTGAAAAGTTTATTTTAGACTTTAATATATATGAAAATATAACAGTTAATAGTAATTATACTGGTATAATTATTGGACTAAATCAATATTGTATAACTATTTATATAGAAGATTTTGATAATAAATTTCCAATTCATATATCAAAATTATCAAATAATAAATTATATTATGATAAAAATAATAATAAACTAAATACTAATACAGGAGAAACTTTATATAAATTATTTGATGAAATTAATGTTAGAGTAATTAAGATAAATAATAAATCTATTGAATTCGAATTACTACAAATAGATTAAAGATAATTTATATTATAAATAATAAATATATATAATATATCTTGTATATATTATATAATGAAAAAATTTAGTTATGCTACACAAAGAAATACACCTTGTCAAATAAATGCACAAAGATGGAGAATGGTAAAAAGTATAAATGCAGTCAAGACTTCAAAAAATCCAAATATATGGTTAAATAATTATTACATTGCAAATTATTATCTAAATGGAAATGCTAATGTTTTATTACCTAAAAAATAGTAATTTATATGTAATTTATTTTATATAGTTATTTTTATATAATTAATTTAATATAAAGACATTATAATTAAAAATAACAAGGGAATAAAATGAAACTTGCAAAAAATTATTTTAAAAAATATAATGAATTATGGTATGATATATTAGATGTTCATGGTTATAAATCATGTTATATTAATTTAAATACTAAAATGAAAAATAAAAATGATGTGAAATATTTTAACAAATGGTTAAATTATTGTAATAATAAAAAATATTATGAAATTTCAGTATATATGAATAATCCAAATATTTATGTATTAAATAATAAATTACAAAATGTAAAAATTTCAAATGAAGATATTTTTATTAGAAATATATCTATTCAATATGATAAATATTTTATGGATTTATATAATAAAAACACTGAACAAAATAATAGAATTAAAAATATGATGAATAAACCTAATATAAATAATATATATGGATTACGTAATATTATTCCAGCATCATTTTATATTACAGAATATAATTATGATATTACTAAAATATATAATATATGTAATTTTACAAATATGTATGGATTAAAACCATCATATGTTTATAATAATATGGAAATTGTTAATGATGTTTTATTACAATTTACTTATGATCGAATTTATAATTATAAACTTGATACAAATGATATTGATATAGTAATTAATAAAATTAATAGTTTTGAAAATAGATTATCAAAATTATATATTTTTCAACATAAATGTATTAAGAAATATACATTAAATATATTTATTTATAGTAATAATATTGAAATTATTAAATTATATGAATATTTAGCATATAAAAATATTATGTTTAAATGCAATATTTATCTTAATAATAAACTTTATGCAAAAAATTATTAACTAATCCAATCAAGTAATATTATTTCATTATATTTATTACACACTTCTATTCCATAAAAATGTTTATATAATTCATATTTAAATGTTTTATTATTATAAATATATACATTTATTGATGGATAACTTATATAATCATTATAATTTGGAAATATATGATTTATAATATTTTTTTTTACACAATTTTTTTTTATACTTGTTATCAATAATCGACGATTATTAATAAATTTTATTTCAAATACACTTATAGAATGTTCAAATGATTTATTAAGTAAAATATTATATTTAATAATGTCATTATCATTATAAATTATTTTATGAAAATTTTGATTAATGTGTTTATATATATTAGATATATTTAAGTCAGTATATTTATATGAATTATAATTTGTTATTCCAAGTATATATTTCACAAGTATTTTTTTTAAATAACTATTTGTAGTATATTTAAACATTGCATAAAATACATCTAATATAATATATTTATGATAAATATTTATTTTATTATTTTCATAAATATTTTTAATTAGTTTATTGTTTATATTCATATTGTTTTTTTGACATATTAATATATTATTCATAAATAATTAATAATTTATATAAATAAAAAAATCTATTATATAGATATATATAAAGATGATTTGCACACCTGCATTAGTATATCTTGTAATGTCTGTTTTATCAATTGTATTTTATTTCTCTAAATATTCTATTTCAACTATTTTATTTAAAGGTTTATTTATTGGGTTATGGACTTGGTTATTAGATTATATTTGTTCTAAAGGTTATTCCGTTGTTTCATGGATATTAGTACTATTACCATTTATATTATTTGCATTAATTATAACATTTATTTTTGCTCATAGTATTGCACATAAAGAAAATTTCACTTCTTTTCCGGGTTTTCAATCTCCAATGATGGAACGTTTTGTTTCACCCATTAATAATACAAATCAACAAATGCAACAACAACAAATGTTTATTACAGAAGAAACTGATAATGTTCCTGTTAATGAAGCATTTTTACAATATAGAACTAAACGTCCATCTGTTAATCTAAAATAATTTAATTTATATTATTTATATAATGAATTTAATAAAAATAATTATATAAATTATAAATATTATATAATCATATAATTTAATAGATATCATATAATATAATAAATCATATTATATTATATAATAAATGTCATATAAAATTGATCCATCTATTCTTAAAAAATATTTATATAATACAAAAAAAGATTGGAATTATATTACACCTATTGATTATTACAATAAATATTATCTTAAAAAAAATAATTATTTAATAGATTTAAGGAAAAAGTCTGAATACAATAAAATGCATATTAAAGGTTCTAAAAATATATATTGGTTAAAAATATTAGATAAAAATAATTTAAAAAAATTACCAAAAGATAAACATATATTCTTAATATGTTATGTTGGACATACATCATCACAAGTTATGACATTATTAAAATTACTTGGATATAAAGTTACTTCAATTAAATTTGGTTATGGAATATCACCAGTTAAAGGTATTCCTGTAGCAGGATGGATTGATTATGGATTACCTGTTGTAAAATTATAATAAAGTATTAATTGTTATGTTTATATTATATATAATTATATAAATATATAAATATAAAATAAATATTATATTTACCAATCTTCAAAATCTTTTTCAGTTAAATTTAAAAAAGAAAATGATGATTGATTTTTATAGGGTGAGGGTGTAGATAGTGTAGTAATAACAGAAGAAGGTGTTGTACTTTTAGAACTGTGTGCTAATTCATCATCAATTTCTTCTTGTAATTGTTTTAAACGATGTAATTCTTTATTTTTATAGCTCATTAATTCAGCCTTTTTATTTTGTTGATTTTTCCACATATTAAATGTTTTATTACGAATACTTAATGGTATTAAATCAATATCCAATTTTTCTGGTAATGGTTTTTCAAATGTTTCATCATCATATGACTGATCTATTACCCATTCCCAATTATCTTTTTTCAATAATTCTGGACTAGGATTATTCCATATTTCTTGATGACCAATAAATATACGTGGGTCAGGTTTTGTATTATCAAATATAATTTTATATTTATCAGATAAATATTTTCTTATTTTTAATTTCATATCTTGACTTGAATTATATTTTTTAATAAAATCTCTTTTTCCTGATCTTGATATACCTCCTGCACCTCCTCCACCACCACATATATTAACTGAACCTTTTTGATTAATATTTAATGATGTAAAATAAGCATATGTATCAAAATTTTTTTCAGTAATTATATAGTATTTTGTCATAAATAAATTAAAACTATCCATAAATAATTCTTCCCTCATTGAAGGATTAAAATTATATATGTGACTATAATTTGAAGGATTTGATAAAAATAATGCTATATATTTATGCACTTTACTATCTGAAAAATAACTAGTTGAATAACTTATACGACTATCATAGTAAGGTATTTTGTTCATTTTTTCAATTATTACATAAATTTATAAATTATATAAATATTATATAATTTATATTAAATTATAAATCAATTTTTATTTGGGGTTTTCAATAAATTCTTTAAGTACATTATGATTATATGGTAATCCATTCATATAATTACATAATGCAAATCTTTGTTGTGGTGTTAATATTATTTTATTATTGTTTCTTGCTTTTTTCAAATTATTTATAAAATGCCAAAATCTATAATTTTGAACGCAATCATTATTTGTAGTCATTTTTATTATATATTTAGATAATATTTATTTATTTACATATATTTACATTTATTTATTCACATATATTTACATTTATTTATTCACATATATTTACATTTATTTATTCACATATATTTACATTTATTTATTCACATATATCTATTTACATATATTTACATTTATTTATTTTACATATATCTATTTACATATATTTACATTTATTTATTTTACATATATCTATTTACATATATTTACATTTATTTATTTACATATATTTTATATATATTTAGATATATTTTATTTTAATATCCATACAGTTCCTTTATTAGATATAAGTATTATAGTTTGATATGATAAATTCATTGTATATGAACTTGCACCATTAATTGTATCTGTTCCAGATCTATTAATAGTGATATTATTTACATTGGCATTTCCACCAATATCTGCTATATAAAGTGTTCTTGCACCTCCATTATCAATAGTACTTATTTGAGGTAATGTTATAGTTACAGTATTTGATACAGTACTTATTTGATATACATTATAAAAATTAGCACCTGTTATGGTATTTGATATAGAATAAGTTAAACTTGTTATTGTAGGTGATACAAGATAATAAGTATAACTGGTTACAATATCACCATAAAATATTTCACTAGTAGTATTATTATAATATAATGGTCCTGAACCAGTATTTCCAGTGATACCTCTAATTGGTTTAACATATGCACCTGAATTACCTGGATTTACTGCTGTATTAGTTGCATTTAATACAATACTATTATTGGGTTGATTTGAATAACCTGCTTTATAACCTACTGCTATACTAAATGCACCTTGTCCTGTATAACCTGCTTGACGACCAATTGATATATTATTTTGACCTTGATTACTCATACCTGCTTGATAACCAATTGCAATACTATAACCAGTTGTTCCTGCTTGAGATTTATAACCTGCTTTATAACCAATTGAAATACTATTTATACCTTGATTAGAATATGAAGCCAAACCACCTATTGCTATAGAATTTGAACCTTGACTATTTTGTCCTGTTGCATTACCAATTGCTATACCATTACTACCTTGAGCACGTGCTGCTGCACCAATACCAATTGCTGTTGCATTAAGACCTTGTGATGAATATGCTGTTTGATAACCAATTGCTATTGAGTTTTGTCCTTGAGTATTTGAACCGGCTGCTGTTCCAATTGACACTGAATTTATACCTTGATTTAAATAACCTGCTAATTGTCCTATTGCTACTCCTTGTACTCCTTGAGTTGTTTGTCCTGCTGAATTACCAATTGCTACTGCATTAGAACCTTGAGTGGCATTACCTGCATTTATACCAATTGATACTGAATTCGTTCCTTGACTATTTTTTCCACATGCATTACCTATTGCAACTGCTGATGCACCTTGAAGATTTGATCCTGAATTTATACCAATTGCTACACATTGTGTTCCTTGATTACTTATACCTGTAAATATTCCAATAGATATTGATTGAGTACCTTGACTTACTTGACCAGATTGAGTTCCAATTGCAATTGAATTTGCTGCTTGATTAGTTGTACCTGCATTTGAACCTATCGCTATAGATGATGTTGATTGTACATTTGATCCTGCATTTGTACCAATTGCAATTGATGCAATACCTTGACCTGTATAACCTGCAGATGTACCAACTGATATTGAATTAGATCCTTGAGAACTAAATCCTGCATTTGATCCTATTCCAATTGCTGATATACCTTGAACTGTTGATGCTGCGTTAAATCCAATTGCTATAGATGAATTTCCTTGACCTGTATAACCTGCTTTATAACCAATTGCTACTGTATTAGTTCCTTGATTACTTCTTCCTGATAATGCACCTATATGAATATTAGAACTTCCAACAGCCCAATTACCAATTGTACTATCCCAATATGTATAATCAGAATAATTTGTTCCACCGGTTATTCCTACACCTGCTGATCCAGTTACACCTGTTGGACCAGTCGCACCTACTGATCCAGATGTTTGACTATAATATAATTCACCTGTTGTATTATTATAATATATTGTACCATCACCAGTATTATTATTTATAAATCTAACTGGTTTTACATACATACCTGAATTTCCTGCATCTAATTGTGTAGTAGTTGCATTCAATACAATACTATTAGTTACTTGACCGGTATACCCTGCTTTATAACCAATTGCAATTGTATTTGCACTTTGACTATTATAACCTGATTTAAATCCAAGAGATATACTATTTGAACCTTGATTCAAATATCCTGTTAGATTTCCTATAGATATACTATTTAATCCTTGACTACTATATCCTGCACTTGTTCCTACTGCTATACTATTTGATCCTTGAATATTATATCCTGCATTTGTACCTATTGCTAATCCATTTGATAATTGTCCTATATTTCCTGCATTACTACCTATTGCTATACAATTATTTGTTTGACCTGTATATCCTGCTTTATAACCTAATGCTATTGAATTTGAACCTTGAATATTATTTCCTGAAAATGTTCCAATACTTATAGAAAAATCTTTTTGACTTGTCCATCCTGCTTGATATCCAATAGATATACTATTACCACCTTGTGTATATGCACCTGCTCTATATCCTATTGCAACTGCTAATGTTTTTTGACTTGTTACACCTGCATATGGTCCTATTGCTAATGCATTTATAGATTGATTATTAGAACCTGCTTTAAATCCAATTGCTATTGAATTTTCATTTTGTGTTGCATAACCAGATTGTTGTCCTATACTAATTGCATTTTTACCTTGTGTATTATATCCTGCTTTATATCCAATTGCTGTTGAAAATCCACCTGTATGTCCTGTTGCACCTCCTTGTTTTGTAAATCCTGCTTGAAATCCTATTGCTATTGATGTTATACATTGTGATGTTTGTCCGGATTGTGTTCCTATTGCTATACTATTTGCAAATTGACTACTATATCCTGCTTTATATCCTATTGATATACTATTTGAACCTTGCAATGCATAACCTGTTTTATATCCTAATGCTATACCAAAACCTGTATTAGGTGTTGATGAAGTTATATTGCCTGTATTACCACCTTGATTACTATATCCTGCTTTATAACCAACTGCTAATGAATATTTTACTTGACCTGTAAATCCTGCACTATTTCCAATTGAAACTGTATTTTCTCCTTGATTTGATTTACCAGATAATTTTCCTAAATGTACTGTTGAACTTCCTACATTCCATGTATTAGTATTACTATTCCAATATATATAATCTGAATAAAATACACCTGTTACACCTACTGTTCCTGTTGGTCCTGTCGCACCTGTGTATCCTGTATAACCTGTGTATCCTGTATATCCAGTGTAACCTGTATAGCCTGTACTACCAATTGCACCAGTGTATCCAGTATAACCTGTATAACCTGTATAGCCCGTATAACCTGTTGTCCCAGTATCACCTGTATATCCTGTATAACCTGTTGCACCAATATCACCTGTATATCCTGTATAACCTGTATAGCCCGTATAACCTGTTGTCCCAGTATCACCTGTTGATCCTATTGATATTTCACTATAATATATTTCACCTGTTGTGTTATTATAATATATTCCACCTGAACCAGTATTATTTGATATATATCTTATAGGTTTTACATATAAACCAGAATTACCAGCATCTAACTGTGTTGTTGTTGCATTTAATATAATACTATTTGTAACTTGTCCCGTATATCCTGCTTTATAACCAATTGCAATTGTATTTGAACCTTGACTATTATATCCTGATTTAAATCCAAGAGATATACTATTTGAACCTTGATTCAAGTATCCTGTTTGATTTCCTATTGATATACTATTTGAACCTTGACTACTATATCCTGCACTTGTTCCTATTGCTATAGTATTTGATCCTTGAACGTTATATCCTGCATTTGTACCTATTGCTAATCCATTTGATAATTGACCCAAACTTCCTGCATTACTACCTATTGCTATACAATTATTTGTTTGACCTGTATATCCTGCTAATATACCAATTGCTACAGAGTTTGTTCCTTGACTATTATTTCCAGCATTACTACCAATTGCAACTGATCCTGTATTTTGTACATATGTACCTGCTCTATATCCTATTGCAACTGCTCCAGATCTTTGACTATTTGATCCTGCAAATCCTCCTATTGCTACTGAATTTGCCAATTGTGCATTTGTAGCCGCTCTTAAACCAATACCAATTGAATTTTCACCTTGTGATGTGCTTCCACCCAATTGTCCTATACCTATTGCATTTTTACCTTGAGTATTATATCCTGCTCTATATCCAATTGCTATTGAATATCCTGCTAATGGTCCTGTTAAACCTCCTTGTCTTGTAAATCCTGCTTGAGTTCCAATTGCTATTGATGTTGCTGTTTGTGATGTTTGTCCGGATTGTGTTCCTATTGCTATACTATTTGCAAATTGACTACTATATCCTGCCTTATATCCTATTGATACACTATTTGAACCTTGATTTGTAAAACCTGTTTTATATCCTAATGCTATACCAAATCCTGCATTAGGTGTAACAATAACAATATTACCTGTATTACCACCTTGATTACTATATCCTGCTTTATAACCAACTGCTAATGAATATTTTACTTGACCTGTAAATCCTGCACTATTTCCAATTGCAACTGTATTTGCTCCTTGATTTGATCTACCTGATAATTTTCCTAAATGTACTGTTGTGCTTCCAACATTCCATGCAGTAGTATTACTATTCCAATATATATAATCTGAATAGAATACACCTGTTACACCTACTGTTCCTGTTGGTCCTGTTACACCTGTGTAACCTGTATAACCAGTATAACCTGTATATCCTGTATAACCTGTATAACCAGTATATCCTGTGTAACCGGTATAACCAGTATAACCTGTGTAACCTGTATAACCAGTATATCCTGTGTAACCGGTATAACCAGTATAACCTGTGTAACCTGTATATCCAGTATATCCTGTATAACCAGTTTCACCAGTATATCCTGTATAACCAGTATAACCAGTTTCACCAGTATATCCTGTATAACCAGTATATCCTGTGTAACCAGTATAACCAGTTTCACCAGTATTTCCTGTATAACCAG
>JACCEB011936598.1_pt1 | contig 30383 bp, 18 predicted proteins | sample 7454761 | NCBI WGS metagenome assembly JACCEB01 (sample SAMN15323454, study PRJNA562643) | freshwater metagenome | isolation source: river surface water | place: USA:Blue River Watershed | collected 2017-08-18
CCTCGCCGTCGCCGCGGCCCTCGCGCTCGCGTGGATTCCGTTTGCCCACCGGCCCGCCGCGCCGGCCGCGGCGGGCGTCGTCACCGCCGCGGGCTTCAAACGCCTCGACCTGCCCGACGGTTCCGTCGTCCGCCTCAACGCCGGCGCCGCGCTCTCCGTCGACTACACGGCCACGGGACGCACGGTCCAACTGCTGCGTGGCGAAGCCCACTTCACGGTCGTCCGCGATCCCGCGCGGCCTTTCACCGTCGAGGCCCGCCGCGTCCGCGCCCGCGCCCTGGGCACCGCCTTTTCCGTCGCGCACGAGCCCGGCTCCGTCGCCGTGCTCGTCACCGAGGGTCGCGTCCAGGTCGAGGGCGACAATGTCCGCCATCTGCCTGCGCTGACCGCCGGCGATCGCGTGAGCGTCGCGTTCGCGGCCACCCGCCCCGTCGTCGCGCCCACCCGCCTTTCCGCCGCCGAACTCGATGCCGCCGTGGCGTGGCAGCGCCACCTCCTCGCCTTCGACAGCGCGCCGCTCGCGGAAATCGTCGCCGCCTTCAACCGCTGCAACCAGCGCCAGATCGCGGTCGACGACCCCGCGCTCGCTCGCCGCCGCTTCGGCGGCTCCTTCCGCGCCGACGACCCCGAGGGCTTCGTCGCGCTCGTCGCCACCACCGCCGACATCACCGTCGTGCGCGCCGGCGACACGATCCACCTGCGCACCACGCCCTGATTCCCGCCGTCCACACCGCGGCCCGGCGGGGATGCGGGACTTTCGGCGGGGGCGCATAGCTGAATTTGCGCGCCCGTTCGTCTATGGGCGCGATGACCCTCAACCCCCTCGCCCGCCGCTGCTGCGTCGCCGCCCTGCTGGCCTGCCTGTGTTTCTCCCCTGCGCTCCTCCGGCTCGATGCCGCCCCGGCATCCGCCGCCGCGCCCGAGCCACGGCACCGCTTCGATCTCGCCGCCGGCCCCGCCACCACCGCGTTTCGCCAGTTCATCGCGCAATCGCAGGTGCAGCTACTCTTCGCCGCCGATGACGTCGAGGGCGTGCGCACCGCGGCGCTCCGCGGCGACTTCACCGCCCGCGAGGCGCTCGACCGTCTCCTCGCCGGCACCACCCTATCCGCCGTCACCCTGCCCAACGGCGCCATCTCCGTGCGGAGGGCCACCGACCCAAACGCCCCTCGGGCGGCGCCCGTCACTCCCGGCGACCGCCCGCGCCCTAGCGCCGACACCTCCGAGATCGTCTCGCTCGCCACGTTCGTTGTTTCCTCCGAGGACGAGCGCGGCTACCTCGCCGGCAACGCCATCTCCGGCACCAAGACCAAGACCGCTCTCCGCGATCTCCCCCTCGCGATCTCCGTCGTCACCTCGGAACTGCTCGAGGACCTCGCCGGCACGCTGCCGAGTGAGGCGCTGATGTATTCGACGTCGGTCGACTTCACCAACGCCGGCTCGATCGGCAATATCCAGGGCACGCCGTTCAACACCGGCACCACCACCGTCCGCGGCAGCGGCACGTTCTTCTCCATGCGCGACGGCTTCCGCACCTACAGCGAGCCCGCCTCGATCACCGTGCAACGCATCGAAGTCGTCAAAGGCCCCGCCGCCGTCCTCTACGGCATCACCAAACCCGGCGGCATCGTGAACTACATCACGCGCGTGCCCGAGACCGGCAGGACCAGCGCCCGCGGCTCGTTCTCCTTCGGCTCCCACGGCACCACGCGCTCCACGCTCGACGCCAACTACGGCAAGCTCCTCGACAACCGCCTGGCGCTCCGCCTCGGCGCGAGCTACACCGACCTCGCCACCTGGTTCCGCTTCTCCAAGGGCACCGAGTTTTCCGTCGCGCCGTCCCTCGCGTTCAAGCCCTACGCCGGCACCGAGATCACGCTCCAATACGAATACACCGACCGGCGTTTCCCCTCCAACAGCACCGACTACCTCACGCGCCCCGTCGCCGGCTTCCGCGGCAGCAGCGTGCCGTTTTTCGTCTATCCGACCGGCCCCGCCGATCCCGTCGCCGCGCTCAACCCCCAGCTCGCTCCCGGCCTCACGCCCGACTTTTCCTTCCGCGGCTACGGCAGCACGACGCGCGTCCCCTACCGCACGTTCATCGCCAGCGTCACCCAGCGCTTCGGTGAACACCTCACGGCCAACCTCCAGGTCAGCCGCAGCCGCCGCAACAACCTCCGCGAGGTCTTCGCGCCCACCGCGCAATTCACCGGCACCGTCGCCGACGCCAACGCCGCCAACATCCCCCTCCCGCTCCCCCGCATCCGCAAGCAGTATGAGGACCGCGACGGCTACAACGAGATGGACAACCTCAACCTCACCGCCATCTACCGCCGCTCGTTCACCCTCCCGCTCGTCGGCCGCACCGACCACAAGCTCATCGCCGGCGTCAGCCAGCTCGAAGAAAACTTCGAGGCGTGGCGCATCCGCGAATTCCGCGCCGGCACCACCACGCGCCTCAACCACTACTACGCCCTCAGCCCCGACGCCTTCACCGGCCTCCCGGCCACGTTTCCCGTCGGCGAACTCCGCCGCGATCCGAGCCAAGACGAGGCCGAGGACAACGACTTCGGCCTCGGCTTCCTTGCCTGGTCCGCCGAAGCCGCCGACCGCCGTGTGATCCTGAGTGCCGGCGTCATCCGCTCGCTCTTCACGCAATCCCGCCGCCAGTTCGACGCCGCCGGCCGCACCAACACCGGCTTCGTCAATTCCACGCAGCAGAACAGCCCCATCGTCGGCGGCATCGTCCGCCCGCTCCCGTGGCTCAGCCTCTACGCGCAGGCCTCGAAATCCTTCAACCCCAACACCAGCGCCCGCGACGGCTTCGGCAATCCCCTAGCTCCCGAGCAGGGCAAGGGCACCGAGTTCGGCGCCAAGCTCGACCCGTGGGGCGGCCGCCTCTCGGCCAACGTCGCCGTCTTCCACACCATCGAGGCCAACCGCCTGATCAGCGACCCCAACGCTCCCAACAACAATTCGTTCTACCTCGACGCCGCCGGCCAGCCCCAGCCGCTCTCCGGCCCCAACGACCCGCGCTACAATCCCAACCTCCCCGGCCAGCAGCGCGGCGCCAATGTCGCCGTCGGCGAAGCCACCACCGACGGCTTCGAGGCCGAACTCATCTGGAGCCCCACGCGCGCACTCCAGCTCCTCGCCGGCTACACGTATCTCGACGGCTACGTCTCCCGCGACCTCAACACCTCGCCCGCCACCTGGCAGGGCCGGCCCCTGCCCAACAACTACTACCACCGCGCCAGCCTGCTCGCAAAATACACGTTCAACGAGGGCCGCCTCAAGGGCCTCGACGTCGTCGCCGGCCTCAAGTGGCGCAGCGAAATCTTCCGCGACGCGCTCAACGCCACCGTCGATTCCACCACCACGCTCGTCAGCCCCGTCGGTCGCTACGGCAAGGACTTCCTCGATGGCGATCTCAAGGTCGGCTACCGCACGCGTTTCCTCGGCCGCCGCACCACGTTTCAGTTCAACGTGAAGGACCTTTTCGGCCGCGACATCGGCGTCGGCTGGCGCCCCACCACCGCCCGCAGCTACGCCTACGAACAATTCTACTACACCGTGCCGCGCACCTATACGTTCAGCATCAGCTACGAGCTCTGACCGCCCCCGGCCGGCCACCGCGCGGCCCTCCGTTCCGATCCCAGTGCCCCAAGCTCCCGCGTCCGCCGAGTTTTCCAATCTGGCCGGGCTTCGTCGCGTCGCCCACGCTCGCTCCCGCCCCTCGGTTGTCGCACCATTGTCACCGCAATGGCACCCCCGGCGGCTTGCCCGCCACCCCGCTTCGCCACCCTCGTCGCCTGCCGCCCACACCATGCGCCCCCCTTCTTCCCGCGTGCTTCCCGCTCTCCTCCGCGTCCTCGCGTTCACGCTCGCCGCCGTGTTCGTTCCGGCCCCCGGCATCCTCCTCGCCCAGGCCACCACCGGCACCGTCCGCGGCACCGTCCGCAACGGTGCCACCGGCACACTTATCGAGAGCGCGTCGGTGGTCCTGCCCGAGGCCAACCGCTCCGCTCTCACCGCGGCCGACGGCTCGTTCGTCCTCGGTGGCCTCGCGCCCGGCGCCTACCGCGTCGTGGTCACGTCGGCGGGCTTCGAGGAGAAGAGCATGCCCGTCACGGTCGCCGCCGGTGCCAGCGTCGCGCTCGATGTGCAGCTCGGCTCCGCCGTGGTGCGACTCGATCCGGTCACCGTCTCGGCGCAGGCGGAGGGCCAGGCCCAGGCGCTCAACCTCCAGCGTTTCTCCGACAGCATCCGCAAGATCGCATCGCAGGATGCCCTCGCGACCGCCCGCGCCGGCGAGGTCGGCGAGGCGCTGCAGACGCTGCCGGGCGTATACCTCGAATACTCCACCCACCAGCCCGCCCGGGCCGTGCTCCGCGGGGTGCAGTCGCAATACAACTCGCTCACCTTCGACGGCGTCCGCGCCGGTAACACCAACGCCGACCGCGCCGATACCGTCAGCGCCTTCCCGGCCGAGAGCCTCCAGCGCGTCGAGCTGTTCAAGTCCGTCACGCCTGATCTCCCGGGCGACGCGATCGGCGGCGCGATCAATCTCGTCTCGCGGCGCGCCTTCGACCTTTCGGCGCCGCTCTTCCGCCTCACGCTCGGCCTGACCTACAACGATCAGCAGCAGAACTGGGACAAGCAGTTCAACGTGGACTACGGCCGCACCTACCGCGACGGCCGGCTCGGCGTCTTCATCTCCGCCAACCACTATCGCACCGACCGCGGCTACCACGAGGTCACGCAGAGCTACGGCGTCGACGCCCAGGAACGCTTCACGATCAGCAACCTCACGCTCCTCGATCGCGTCGAGGACGACTCCTGGAAGCTCAAGCTGAGCGGCTCGGTCGAATACAAGCTCACCCCATCCACCATCCTCTCCCTCTCCCTGCTCTACTCCAACGACTCCCGCTCGCTCGAGGATCGCCGCATCATCTACTCCGGCGGGACCCGCACCTTCCTGACGCCCGACAGCTTCACCGTCACCGGCGCCCGCCTCGGGCTCGACCGCCGCTACCGCGCGCCGGTCAGCGTGCAGCGCCAGATCGGTTTCGGCGCCCGCCACGATTTCGGGCTCTGGGACATCGACTGGCGCGCCGCCTACATCCGCGCCACCAACCACTACACCGAGACCTTTTATCCCGCGGTCCGCAGTCCCGCGACGAACTTCGCCGTCGACCGCAGCGTGCGCGACTTTCCGGCGCTCCGCGACACCAGCAACCGCGATTTCGACAACCCCGCGCTCTACGAGCACAACATCGTCCAACGCGCCCAGTTTCCCACCGCCGACGACGGCTTCTCGCTCCAGCTCAACGCCCGCCGCGCCCTCCCGGAATTCGCCGCCCGCTCCTATCTCAAGACCGGCGCCAGCTACTCGGCGCGCTGGTGGCATTCTACCGCCCAGGGCATCGGCAACTGGAACTACACCGGCCCCAATCCGCTCAACGCGTCGGCCTTCATGGAGCGCTACAACAACTCCCGCTTCCTCAACGAGGCCCCGCGCAGCCGCCTGCTCGTGCCCCGCATCAACATCAACCTCGATGCCTTCCTCGATTCGTTCTACGCCCAGCCGCAGCTCTACACCCGCCAGAACCTCGCCTCCGATCTGCTGATTCTGCAGAACACGAAGAGCCTCGTCGAAAAAATCGGCGCCGCCTACGCGATGGGCTCGTTCACCTTCGGCCGCCTCGGCGTTCTCACCGGCGCGCGCCTCGAACACACCGACTATGCGGGCAAGGCCTACCGCGTGAACCAGAGCACCTCCACGATCACCGGCGTCACCCGTTCCACCACGACGCTGCGCGACACCCAGGTCCTGCCCGGCCTCCACTTCAACTACAGTTTCACGCCGCGCCTCATCGCCCGCGCCGCGGTCTACCGGACCATCGCCCGCCCCCCGGGCGCGGATCTCCTCCCGACCGCGAGCATCAACGACACCAACCGCACCATCACCGAGGGCAACCCCGGCCTGGAGGTCACCGAGTCGCTCAACTTCGACCTAAGCCTCGAGTATTACCTCCAACCCATCGGCGTGCTCTCCGCCGGCGCTTTTCGGAAGGACATCGACGGCTTCTTCTTCGACAGCGCCTCCACCATCGTCGGCGGCACCTACGACGGCTATTCGCTCACGCGCCCCACCCTCGGGCAGGGCGGCAAGGTCGAGGGCCTCGAACTGGAATGGCAGCAGCGGCTGACCTTCCTCCCCGGGCTCCTCAGCCGCATCACGCTCGGCAGCAATTTCACGTGGATCACCTCCGAAGGCAGCTATCCCACCCGCCCCAATTCCGGCCTCACCTTCACCGGCACCGCGCCGCGCAACGGAAACTTCAACCTCGGCTACACCCATGCCGGCCTCGATCTGCGTGCGTTCTACAACTACCGCGCCACCTTTCTCTCCTCCATCGGCGGACGCCCCACCCTCGACGTCTACGAGCAGGGCCGCCGGACGATCGACGTCCTCGCCCGCTACAAACCCCGGGGCAGCCGCTTCGGCTACCAGATCAGCGCGAAAAACCTCGGCAACGACCCGCGCATCACCTGGCAGGGCGACCGCGGCAATCCCCGCAGCGTGCGGTATTTCGACTGGTCCGTGAGCACGAGCGTGACCCGCGATTTCTGAGCGGCCCGCCGGCCCTCCCTCCGCCACACCTCGCACCGCCCTCACCGCGCCTGCCTCCTCCCGGCGTCCGCCCGTTCTCCATGCATCCGTTCCGTCTCCCGCTCTCCCCGCCTCTCCTTTTCGCCCTCTGCGTCGCGCTCGTCGCCACCGTTACGCTCCCCGCCGCCGACCTCGACGCCCCGCCGCCCGGCGCGTTCACCATCGTGGTCATCCCCGATACCCAGGGCTACGACGGCGCCGGCACCAAGCGCACGCCGGAGAGCACCGCCCCATTGACCAATTCCGTTTTCCAAAACCACACGCGCTGGATCGCCGAAAACGTCCGCACCCAAAACATCGTCTTCGTCTCCCACGTCGGCGACATCGTCGACAAGAACAACCCCGAGCAGTGGACGCTCGCGCGCGAGTGCCTCGACCGCCTCCACGGCGTCGTGCCCTACGCCCTCGTCGTCGGGAATCACGACATGACGTCGAAGGGCGACGCGGCCCTCTTCCAGCGTTTCTTCCCCGCGTCCCGCTTCACCGGCTTTCCGTGGTATGGCGGCACCTTCGAACACGACCGCCCCGACCGCTCCGTCTCGCGCGACAACGTCAACAGCTACCAGCTCTTCTCCGCCGGCGGGCTCGACTTCATCCACCTCGCCCTCGAGTGCAACGCCCCCGACGACGTCCTCGCCTGGGCCGACGCCCTGCTCACCCGCCATGCCGCGCGCCGCGCGCTCATCTCCACCCACATGGATCTCGGCGTCCTCCGACGGCCCGCGACCGAGGAGGGCTTCGTCAACGACCCCACCGGCCGCATGCAGTGGGTGAAGGTTCACGGCGCCCGCGGCAACAGCCCGCAGCAGATGTGGGAAAAACTCTACTCCCGCCACGCCAACGTCGATTTCGTCTTCTCCGGCGACCAAAGCCGCATCACCGCCCTCACGCTCGAATCCCGCGGCTCCACCGGCCAGCTCGTCCGCGCGCTGCTCTCCGATTACACCTCGTCCGGCCCGCTGCGCCTCTACCGCTTCATCCCGTCGGAAAACAAGGTCCGCGTCATCACCTACGACACCACCCGCCGCGAACTCGTCGATACGACGCGCTACGTCGCCAGTCGCGCGGCGCACCAATTTGAGCTATCCTATCCCAAGCTTGCCCCGGCACCCCGCTGAGCGCACGCCTCCTACCTCCATGCTGCGACACCTCCTGCGCCCACTCCTCCCCGCCCTCCTCCTCCCCGCCACACTCTTCGCCGCGCAGCCCGCGGCCCCGAAAGCCGCCGGCACGACCGCCGCCGCCGAGCCGGCGAAACCGCTCCCGCCGCCCGCCCCCGCCGCGGCCGTTTATCTCACGTGGCAACGCGACCCCGCCCGCACCGTCACGGTGCACTGGCACACCACGTGGACCGAGGGCTTCCGCGACACGGTCCTCGAGTTCCGCCCCGCCGCCGCGCCGTCCGCGCCCTGGGTGCGCGTCGAGGGCCGCGCCCAGCCGATGGCCTACACGCAGCGCATCGTCCACACCGTCGAGCTCACCGGCCTCACGCCCGACACCGCCTACCTCTTCCGCCTCGGCACCCTCCGCGCCGGGGAGAAGGGCGCGCTCAACTTCCTCGCCGACGGCCGCGAACACCGCTTCCGCACCCTCCCCGCCACACTCACCCGCCCCGTGGTCTTCATCTCGGGCGGCGACGCCAACGTCGGCAGCGCCGGTGCCGCGGGCGACTACAAGTTCGCCGAGATCAACCGCGTCGCCGCCGCCCGTTCGCCCGACTTCGTGCTCATGGGCGGCGACATCGCCTACGTGAACAACGAGCCCAAGGCGGTCGGCAAGTGGTTCGATTTCCTCCGGCTCTGGACCGAGACCATGGTCGCGCCCGACGGCCGTCTCATTCCGATCGTGCCCGCCATCGGCAACCATGAGGTGCACGGCGACACCTACGAAATCCGCGGCGGCGCCCCGGACCGCGGCGTGCACCCCGGCCGCGCCGCGATGTTCTACAGCCTCTTCGCCTTTCCCGGCCTGCCCGGCTACAACGTCCTCGATTTCGGCGACTACCTGAGCGTCGTCGCACTCGACTCCTTCCACACCAACCCCGTCCCCGGCCCGCAGACCGACTGGCTCCGGACCACGCTCGCCGGGCGCCGCAACACGCCGTGGATCGTGCCCTTCTACCACGTGCCCGCTTATCCGTCGCATCGGCCGTTCGGCGGCGCCGTCTCCGTCGCCATCCGCGCCAACTGGGTGCCGCTCTTCGACGAGGCACGCGTCCGCTTCGTCTTCGAGAACCACGACCACACCTACAAGGTCACGCACCCGCTCCGCGGCGGAAAGACCGACCCCGCCGGCACGCGCTACCTCGGCGACGGCGCGTGGTCCGTCACCACCCGCACCACGCACCCGCTCGCCCAAGCGCCTTACCTCGCACGCGCCGAAGGCCGCAACCACGTCTTCGTCGTCACCCTCCACCGCGAGCGCGCCGACTTCAGCGCTGTCGATCCCGCCGGCGTCGAGTTCGACAAGTTCTCCATCCCGGTGCGCTGAGTCGTCCGCGCGCCCGGTCGCGCCCCGCCGTCAGCCGGCGGCCGACTCCGGCGCCCGCGGCAGCCGCACCACAAACTCCGTCCAATCGTCCCGCGCCGCGGCAAGTTCGAGCTCCCCGCGGTGCGCGCGCACGATCTCGCGCGCGAGACTGAGCCCGAGTCCCACTCCCGCCTGCGGATGCCGTGTGCGCGCGCGGTCCCCGCGGAAGAACCGCTCGAACACCCGCGGTCGGTCCTCCGCCGCGATCCCCGGGCCGGTGTTGCCCACCGTCACGACGACCTCGGCCGCCTCGACGCGCAGCGCAAACCGCACGCGCCCGCCCGGCCGGTTGTATTTCACCGCGTTGCCCGCGAGATTCTGCAGCGCCTGCTCCAGCAGCACCGCGTCGCCCTCCACCCACGCCGTCGCCGCGAGCTCCCGCTCCACCATGAGGCCGGGCCCGAGCGCCGCACTGTCCTCGATCACATTCTCCAGCCGAACCGCGAGATCGAGCCGCTCGCGGTTCACCTCCAGCCGCCCGGCGTCGGCGAGCGACAACAGCAGCAGCTTCTGCACGATCGCCTTCAGCCGCTGCACTTCTTCGAGGAGGCTCGTCCAGGTCTGCTGCGCGGCCGAGCCCGCGGGCGCCGCCGCCACCGCGGCTTCCAGCTCCGCCTGCAACAACGCCAGGGGCGTCTTCAGCTCGTGCGAGGCATCCGCGCTGAACCGCGTCGCCTGCCGGAAGCTCTGCTCCAGCCGATCCATCATCTCATTGAACACCGTCACGAGCCGCGCGAATTCCCGGTCGTGCCCCGCCGCTCCGATCCGCTGGTCCAGCCCGCGCGCCGTCATGCGCTCCGCCGCGCTCGTCAGCAGCTCCACCGGCCGCAGCGCCCGCCGCGCCAGCAGCCACGCGCCCGCCCCGATCAGCACCAGCGCCACCGGCGCCGCGGCGAGAAACGCCGTGCGCAGCTGCGCCAGCTCCGCGTCGAATTCGTCCACGTTCGCCGCCAGCACGAGCGTCGTATACGGCGAGCCCATCACCGCCACGCGCCACACGCTGTCGCCGGATTTCGTCGTCAGAAACACCGGCTCCTTCCGGGGCAGCGCCGGATTCCGCGCCGAGATCGGCTCGCCCGGCCGCGGCGGCGCCGGCAGCTCGCGCACCTCCAGCGCGCCTTCGTAGCGCACCAGCGCCGGCAGCTGCGCCGGCACGATCCCCGCCGGCCAGTGCGGCGAGCGATAGATCTCGCGGCCATAGTTCTCCACCCGCAGCGCAAACGCCGGCGCCCGGTCCCCGCCCGACACGAAACGCAGCGCGCTCTCCGCCCGCCGCCAGTGGTCCTCGCCCACCACCCGCCCGAGATTCGCCGCCCCGAAGTTGCGCAGCTCGCGATCGAGCCGATCCAGGTTGAAACGCACCGTCAGCCGCCACGCGTAGAACCCCACGCCCAGCAGCGGCACCGCCGCCGTGATCCCGGCCAGCCACGCCAGCCGCCAGCGGAACGACTTCACGCCTTGCCGGCTCCTCCCGCCGGCACCGCCCGCGCCCGGTATCCCACCCCGCGCACCGTCTCGATCAGCGCCGGCCCGGTTTCGCCCAGTTTCTTCCGCACATGCTGCACGTAGACATCCACGAGATTTGTGCCCGGATCGAAATGGTAGTTCCACACGTGCTCGCAGATCTGCGCCCGCGTGAACACCCGCCCCGGCGCGCGCAGCAGATACGTGAGCAGCGCATACTCCCGCGCCGTCAGCTCCACCGCCGCCGTCCCGCACCGCACTTCGCGCGTCAGCAGGTTCACCGACACTTCGCCGTTCTGCAGCACGCTCAACTGCCGCCCCGAGGCGCGCCGCGCGATCGCCTGCAGCCGCGCGATCAGCTCGTCCACGTAGAAGGGTTTCGTCAGGTAATCGTCCGCCCCGAGCTCCAGTCCCTCCAGCCGCTCCGGCAGCGAGGACCGCGCCGTCAGCAGCACCACCGGCACATCGGAGCGCCGCGTCCGCAGCTCGCGCAGGATGCTCAGCCCGTCCCGCCCGGGCAGCATGATATCCAGCACCAGCGCATCGTAGTCCCGCGTCGTCGCCAGCGTGAACCCGTCGTCTCCCCCCGCGGCATGGTCCACCACGAAGCCCCGCGCCGTGAGCCCCTTGGTCACCAGCGCGGCGAGCTTCGTGTCGTCTTCGACGAGCAGGATCTTCACCGCCCCCATCGCCCCGCCGCCGCCCCTCACCGTCAAGCCGCGAAAGATGAAGCTTTCTTAATCTCCGCCCCGGCGGTCCGTTAATCTGCGCGTGGTCCACTCGGCCCATGCCGCCCCGCACCTTGCTCCTCGCCGGCACCTGCGCCGCGATGCTCTTCGTCGCCGCGGTCGCCCTCGCTCTCCTCGGCTACTCCGCCTTTCTCCCCAGCCGCGCCACCGCCGGCGAACCACGCCGCGGCCCGCCGGGCGGCCACCGGCTCATCAAACCCACGATCGCCGACACCGTCCGCGGCCAGGTCTACGCCGACAACTGGTTCATGCTCTACCTCAACGGCCGCCCGGTCGCCATCGACCCCATCGACTTCCTCCCGCACAACGTCGTCAGCTTCGACTTCCTGCCCGAGTATCCGCTCACCATCGCCGTGCTCGCCAAGGACAACGCCGACCCGCGCACCGGCCTCGAATACGGCACGCAGATCGGCGACGGCGGCTTCATCCTGAAGTTCGCCGACGGCACCGTGACCAACGCCTCGTGGAAGGTCCGCGTCTTCTCCCGCGGTCCGCTCGACCGCGACATCGTCAACCCGCGCGTCGAACCCACGCCGCTCCCCGAAAACTGGTTCGCCGTCGACTTCGACGACCGCGCGTGGGACCACGCCACCGAATACACCGGGCAGCGCATCGGTCCCAAGGAGCCGTTCTACCAGGCCGACTTCGCCGGCGCCCGCTGGATCTGGAGCAGCGACCTCGACCTCGACAACACCGTGATCTTCCGCACCCGCATCGAGAAACCCGGCTGGACTCCCCGCTGGCAGACCCAGCCCAATCTCGACACCTCCGGCGCCCCCCAGCGCTGACCCCTTCCACCTTCCTTTCGCCATGAACTCCCGTGCCCTCACGCTCGTCCTCGCCGCCTCGCTGACCGGCACCTCCGCCTTGGCCCACGTGATCGGCGAGCCCGCCCACGACGCCACCGCCCGCCGCTTCGCGCGCGAGTTCTCCGCGCCCGCCCTCGCGCTCGCCGCCGCCCCGGTTGCCGTCCGCACCGCGCTGTTCGTTTCTCCCGCGCTCCCCGCCCCGCCGCTTTTCGCCGTTACCCCGGCCGCCGCCGCCCCGCCGCAGGCCGCGGCCTTCGCGAAATTCGCCCCGACCGTGCGTATCCGATGGGACGATACTCACCTCCACGTGGAATCCTCCGGCCTGCCCGCCCACGGCATGATGACCGGCATCACCGCCTGGCAGCAGCAGGTCCCGCTGCCCCAGCCCTACACCGGCGCAAACGCCTGGCGCATCCCCCTCCGGCCCGTGCCCGCCGCCCAACCCGTCCTGATCCGCGACCGTTTCCTCCGCGGCGCCGTCGCGCTCGCCGCCAACGGCATCCCGATCTTCAACCCGCAGAACAACCGCGGCGAACTCTCCGCCGAGATCGGCGAACTCGACCGCTGGGGCGGCCACTGCGGTCGGGCCGACGACTACCACTACCACGTCGCCCCGCTCCACCTCGCCGACATCCTCGGCCCCCGCCTCCCGCTCGCCTACGCCCTCGACGGCTACCCGATCCACGGCCTGACCGAGCCCGACGGCTCCAAGCCCACCGGACTCGATGTCTGCAACGGCCACTCCACGCCCGAGCTCGGCTACCACTACCACGCCTCCAACCGCTATCCCTACGTGAACGGCGGCTTCCACGGCGTGGTCGTCGAACGCGAGGAACAGGTCGATCCGCAGCCGCGCGCCCAGGGTGTCCGCCCCGCCCTCACCGCGCTCCGCGGCGCCCGCATCACCGGCTTCACCGCCGGTGCGGAGCACAAGGACAACCTTCTCACCTACACCGTCGGCGACCGCCCCGCATCCATCCGCTTCGTCGCAACCGCCCCCGATACCTGGCACTTCACCTTCACCGACCCCGCCGGAAAAATCGTGGAGGCAACCTACCGCGCCGGCGACCGCCGCGGCGGATCCGGGCCCGACGCCGGCAAACGCAAAGGCGGCAACGCCGACCGCAACCGCCCCGCCCCGCGCCCTTAACTCCGCACGTTCTCCCTTTTCCCCGTGTTCTCCACCTTCACCGCCCGCGTCATCCGCACCCCGCACCCCCTCGCCGCGCCGCTCGCCGTTGCCCTGCTCGGCTGCACCGGTTTCGCCGCCGCCGCACCGGCCACGCCGCCGCCCAACTTCGTCGTCATCATGGCCGAGGCCCAGGGCTGGCCCAACACCTCCGTCCAGATGGACGACCGTCTGCCCGCCTCGCGCAGCGCCACCGTCCGCACCCCCGCACTCGAACGCCTCGCCCGCGAAGGCATGCGCTTCGCCTACGGCTACGCCCTGTCGCCGCGCTGCACGCCCTCGCGCGCCGCGTTGTTCACCGGCCGCAATCCCGCCGAACTCCGCATGACCTACGTCGGCGTCGGCCGCGACAGCGGCACCCCGCGCACGAAACTCATCCCGCCCGAACCCGTGCTCGAGTTGCCCGCCTCCGCCATCACGGTCGCCGAACTCCTCCAGCCGCTCGGCTACACCGCCGCGCATTTCGGCAAGTGGCACGTCGGCCGCACCGATCCCGCGCGCCACGGTTTCGACGCCAGCGATGGGCCGACCTCCAACGGCGGCCCCGACAACGTCGCCAATCCCAATCCGCAACAAGCTCCCGGCATGACCGAGCGCGGCATCGCCTTCATCACCGCCGCCGCCCGCGCCGGCCGTCCCTTCTACCTCCAGCTCTCCCATTACCCCGATCAGGAGCGCCGCGAAAATACCCGCGGCCGTGACGGCAACGGCGACGCCGGTGATCTCGTCGACCGCGTCACCGCGCAGCTGCTCGATGCCCTCGACCGGCTCGGCCTCGCCGCCAACACCTATGTCTTCTACACCGCCGACCACGGCGGCCAGGGGCGCAACGGCAACGCCCCGCTCGCCGGCGGCAAAGGCTCCGTGCTCGAAGGCGGACTCCGCGTGCCCTTTCTCGTCCGCGGCCCCGGCATCCCGGCCAACGTCTGCTCGCGCGTGCCCGTGACCGCGTGCGACATCCTACCCACCCTCGCCGCGCTTGCCGGCGCCCGCGACCCGCTGCCCGCCGGCGTCGCCGGCGGCAGCCTCCTGCCGGTGCTCCGCGATCCGACCGGCCGCGGCACCGTGGCGCGGCCCCGCGCGGAACTCGTGTTTCACTTCCCGCACTACGACCTCGGCAACGGCGGCCCCGCCACCGCGCTTCTCCTCGGCCAGCACAAGCTCGTGCGCCACTACGAGACCGGCAAGCAGCGCCTCGTCGATCTCGCGACGGATCCCGGCGAACAGCACGACCTCGCCCCGACGCACCCGGAACTCGCCGCCGATCTCGCCGGCCGGCTCGATGCCTACCTCCGGGCGGTCAACGCCGACCTCGCCCGGCCCAACCCCGACTACGACCCGAGCCGCGCGCCCTCGCCCGACGCGCCGGAAAACCGCGACGACCGCCGCGGCCGCAAGGGCAACGCCAAAGGCTCGCCCGACGGCAAGCGCCGCCCCGCACCATGACGCCCCTCACGCTCATCCGCCTCGCCGCCCTCGCGCTTCTCGGCGCCTGCCTCGTCGCTCCGGCTCAGGAACCGCCGCGCCGCGAGCGCAAGAACGGCCCCCGCAATGACGGCGACCGCCCCCGCGTCGAGGTAAAGATGCCCGCCCCGGCCTCCCGCACCGAGGTGCCGGCGCATCCGTGGTCGATCGTGCTCGGCCGCCCCACCGCCTCCTCGATCACGCTCAGCATCCTCTGCCACGAGGAGCGCGAGGGCCACCTGGCCTACGGCACCGACCCCGCCGCCCTCGACCGCACCACCGCCCCACAACGCTTTCCCGCCGGTCGCCCGGTCGAGATCGTGCTTGAAGGCCTCGCACCCGACACGCGCCACCTCTACCGCTTCCACTCGCGCCGCCTCGACTCGTCCGCCCCCGAGGCCACGCGCGTCCACTCCTTCCACACCGCGCGCCCACCCGGACGCAGCTTCGTCTTCACCGTCCAGGCCGACCCGCACCTCGACTACGGCACCGACCCCGCCGTCTACGTGAAGTCCCTCGGCCAGGCCCTCGCCTCCGGCACGGATTTCCACGTCGACCTCGGCGATACGTTCATGACCGACAAGTATCCGACTTTCCGTGACGCCGCACCCCAGTATCTCGCGCAGCGCTACTACTTCGGCGTGATCGGCCACAGCGCGCCGGTGTTCCTCGTCCTTGGGAACCACGATGGCGAACAACCCGCCCGCGGCGGCTCCGGTCCCGGCTCGATGGCCCTCTGGTCCAACACGCAGCGGAAGACCTACTTTCCGAATCCCATCCCCGACGCCTTCTACTCCGGCAACACCCACGCCGATCCGTCCGCCGGCCTGCTGCAGAATTACTACGCGTGGACGTGGGGCGACGCGCTCTTCGTCGCGCTCGACCCCTTCTGGTATTCGACGCGCGCCGGAGGCCGCTCCGGCGACAACTGGGGCCGCACCCTCGGCCGCGCACAATACGACTGGCTCCGCGAGACGCTCGCGCGCAGCCGCGCTCCCTTCGTGTTCGTGTTTCTCCATCACCTCGTCGGCGGCGAGACGCCTGAGGGGCGCGGCGGGGCCGAAGCGTCGCATTTCTTCGAATGGGGCGGCCGCGAGCTCGACGGCCGCGACACCTTCGCCGAACGCCGCCGCGGCTGGCCCGCCCCGATCCACGACCTGCTCCTTCGCCACGGCGCCGCGACGGTCGTCTTCCACGGCCACGATCACCTCTACGCCCGGCAGGAACGCGACGGCATCGTCTATCTGCTCGTCCCGCAGCCCGGCCACCAGCGCTTCGACAACACCCGCAGCGCCGCCGAATACGGCTACCGCAGCGGCGTGATCCAGGGCGCCTCCGGCATCGTGCGCACGAGCGTCACGCCCTCCGCCGCCACCCTCGAATACGTCCGCGCCTATCCCGACTCCGCCGAGTCCGCCACCCGCCGCACCGGCCAGGTCACCGACCGCCACGTGCTCCCCGCCCGCCGCCGCTGAGCGCCGCCGGCGAGCGCCGCGGCGATTTCGATTCGTCTCCCTCCGGGAAACGCGCTGCGCTCCCCGCCGCGCCATGCCCCGCCCGCTCCTCCGCCTCGCTCTCGTTTTCTGCCTGATCCTCGGCGCCAGCCACGCCGCACCGGCTCCCGCCGGCGACGACGCGCTGATCCGCCGCGTCGCGGACGGCATCCTGCGCGACACCACGCGCCGGCTCGTCGACCGCGCCACCGGCGAGACGTTCACCGCCAGCGCCGACCTGCCGCTCAAGGCCTCCGTCAGCATCGAGAGCAAATTCAACGCGTGGTTCTACCAGACGTGGCTGCTCACCGACGGCATGCGCCGCCTCGCGACGCGGCTCGGCGATCCCGCCTACACCGATTACGGCGAGCGCAACCTCGAATTCATCTATCGTCATCTGCCGTATTTCGAGCGCCAGCACGCCGCCGGCCTGAAGGCCGCGCCGGTCGGCGACGGCGCGCTCTCGCCCATCGCGTTTCACTTCCGCCTCACGGACCTGTGGCACACCGGCCTCGCCCCGCTCGTCGTCGAACGCTCCGCCGCCACGCGCGATCCGCGCTACACGCCCTACCTCGAACGCATCGCCGCCTACCTCGCGCAGGCCGCACGCCTGCCCGACGGCACGCTCCACCGCGCGCGCAGCCGCCTCATGGGCGACGATCCCTACATGTCGGTGCCCTACTTCGTCCGCCTCCATCGCGCCACCGGCGAAGCCAGCCACCTCGACGCCGCCGTGCAGCAGGTCCTCGGCTCGCATCGCGTCCTGCGCGACGCCGCCTCCGGCCTGTATCGCCACGGCTGGGACGTGAAAACCCAGCAGCCGCTCGGCCACCTCTGGGGCCGCGTCAACGGCTGGATGGTCCTCGCCCAGGTCGAACTGCTCGCCGCGTTGCCTCCCGCGCACCCGCGGCGCGCCGAGGTGCTCGCCGTATTCGCCGCGCACGCCGCGGCCTTGCGCCGCGCGCAGAACCCCGCGGGGGGCTGGCACCAGTTGCTCGACGATCCGACGACGTGGCTCGAGACCTCGTGCACCGGCATGTTCGTCTACGGCCTCACCCGCGGCGTGAACGAAGGCTGGCTCGATGCCTCCTTCGCCGCCGACGCCCGCCGCGGCTGGTCCGCGCTCACGACCAAGATCACGCCGGAGGGCGACATCATCGATGTCTGCGGCTCGACCGACATCGGCGACACCACCTACTACCGCAACCGCCCCCGCCTCCGCGGCGACCTGCATGGCTTCGGCCCCTTCCTCCTCGCCGGCGCCGAAATCGTCCACCTCACGCGCATCGCCTCGCCCGCCCGGTAACTCCGTTTCCTCACGGAAGAATTCAAAAGCCGCGAATACCCGAATCGATCCGACTTTCTCCGCGTTCTCCTCCCGGTTTCCCGGCTGCTGAATTCCCTCCGTTTCCGGGTTTCCTGGCTTCCGCCTCCACCTTCCCTGGAGGCAGCTGCCTAAAGCGTGTCCTTCCCGTCCGTCAGCCACTCGAGGTTGAAGCGCACCACGCTCAGTTTGCTGCCGGAGAAATTCGGCGGTCCGCTGTTGCCGAAGAAGAGCAGGATCGTGCCGGCCTTGGTCACGGCGAGATCGCTGTAGGCGCTCTGCCCCGGCTCCACGACCTTGCTCACCGGCCACGTCTTCCCCTCGTCGTAGCTCAGCTTCACCGTCATGTTTTTCCGGTCGCGGCTCACGCCGGGCGCACCCTTGCCGTCGGCGCGCTCGAGGTTGTGCGGATTGGAGAACAGGATCCGGTTCTTCGTCGCCTGCGGCTGGGCCGAGAGCCGGATGAGGCTGCCCATGCAGATCGGCTCGAGCAGCTCGTCGTGAAACTCCGGCTTGCTCCAACCCGTGGCGCCGTCGCGGCTGTAGGTCACGAGTCGGCGGTGCGTCTTCGCTTCGTTGCGCACGTTGAGCATCACCCGGCCGTCGACGAGTTCGAGGGCGATCGCCTCGTTCGGATTGATCCACTCCGGCGTGTCCGGCACGGCGATTTCGCCCGCGCGCCACGTCCTGCCACCGTCGTCGCTGAAGACGGTCGCCGTCACCGAGGGCCGGTGCGCGTTGCCGCCCGTGCCGGTCGAGATCCACACCGGCACCACCAGCCGCCCGCTGCGCAGCTGGATCCCGTGATTCGGCCCCGCCGCCAGCACCTTCCAGTCATACTGCGCCCGAAACGCCTCGAACGTCGCCGTGATCTCCACCGGCTTCGACCACGTCACGCCGTCGTCCGTGCTGCGCGCGTAGAACGCCCGCATGTATTCGAGGCAGAACACCGCGTGCACCGTGCCGTCGCGGTCCGGAATCATCACGCAGTTGTTGTAGGTCACATGATCCGGGTTGGTGCTCTTCAGCCGCAGCGCCGCCGGGTTCTTCGGCTTGGGGTGGTCGACCTGCAGGATCGTGCGCGGCTCGCTCCAGGTTTTCCCGTCGTCGGTCGAGCGCCGCAGCCGGAAGTCGATCTGGCTCCAGTCGCTCCCCGGATTCCGCGCCTCGCACCACGCGAGGATCGTCCCGGACCGCGTCACCGTGAGCGAGGGTATGTGATACAACGCATACCCGCCCTGCCCCGCGACAAACAGATCCTGGCGCTCCATCAGGGGCGCCGCCACCACCGCCGAGGCCGCCAGCAAGGCGGCGCCGGCCAGTCGGCGGCAGAAACGAAAAGAGAGCTTCATGGGCATGGTCGCAAAGGATTCGGGGTTTCGCCTGCACCGCCGAGTCTTCCCCGCCGCCGGGCCTGCGCAACCGGTCCCGCTGGCTCACTGCCGGGACCACTCACGCCGGCCGATGTTTCCATTCCGGCCTGCCGAAACCGCCCGAACGTGAATCCGGAATAGTAATACACGGCGGAATTTTTCGGATACGACGCACTTTTCCAATCTTAATGAGTATTTCCACTTGATTTCGAACGGGTAGTTGCCTCCAAAGGAAGCCTCCAGCCCACGCGGCCTCCAGCGCCGCTCTCCTCCTTTCGGCCGCCGTGCCCGGCACGGCCGTGCCATTTCCGCCCCGCCACCGGGCGCCAGCCACTGCTTTTCCCATGCAACTGAAAATCCAGCCCCTGCCGGGTTCCGCCCGGCGATCGCGTCTTCTGACGCTTTTCCTCGCCCTGACCCTGTCCCTGTTCGGCGCCACCCTCGCGCACGCCTCACACTTCCGCGGGGCCTCGATCACGTGGAAGCGCGTCGGCGGCGCCACCAGCCGGACCGTCGAGGTCACCGTCACCGAGTCGTGGCGCAGCGGCCTGATCGGAAACAACACCTACAACTGGGGCGACGGCACCGGCAGCTTCTCCACTTCCGGCGCGACCACGATCGCCACCGGCACCAACGCCACCGGCGACTTCACCATCGTCCGGCGCATCATCCAGCACACCTACGGCGGTGACGGTCCCTACACCATCTCCGCGAGCAGCGGCGCGCGCATCGGCACGCTGACCAATTCCGCGAACTCCAACTGGTCGCTCGCCGCCGTGGTCGACCTCCGCAACGGCAATCAGGGCTCCCCCGTCATCAGCACGCCGATCGTCGTGCAGATGATCCGCGGCGTGACGAACTCCGTGCAGCTCAGCTACAGCGATGTCGACGGAGACCCGGTGCGGTTCCGCATGGCGACCGCCACCGAATCCAGCATCACCTCCACGCCCGCGGGCCTCACCGTTTCAAACACCGGCCTCCTGTCCTGGAACACCACCGGCACCTCCGTCGGCCAGCTCTACGCCGTGCAGGTCCTCGCCTTCGACAACCACCCGCTGACCGCGACCACCGCCGGCGGCACCCGCGTGTTCTTCGACTTCATCATCCAGATCATCGAGGGCAATCCGCCGGTCGCGACCGGCCCCAACGGGCCGTTCTCCCTCGCGATCAACCAGCCGTTCTCCACCACGGTCGTCGGCACCGACACCGATGGCGGCAACCTCACCGTCACCCACCAGGGTCTCCCCGCCGGCGCCACCCTCACGCCCGCCTCCGGGACCACCGGGACGCAGCCGCTGAGTGCCACCTTTGCGTGGACGCCCACGCTCGCCGATGCCGGCTCCTCGTTCGGCGTCACGATCGTCTTCACCGATCCCACCGGCCTGCAGGCGGCGAAATCCTTCTCGCTCACCGTGCACGAGAATCAGCCGCCCGTCGCCAATGCCGGCCCGGATACCACCGTCAACGATCTCACGTCCGCCGGCGCCGCGACCGTCGTCACGCTCAACGGCACGGCCAGCAACGATCCGGAAAACGCGCCGATCACCTACGCATGGACGCAGACGGACGGCCCCGCCGTCACCCTGACCGGTGCCAACACCGCAACGCCGTCGTTCACCGCGCCGCTCGTCGGCAACGGCGCCCCCGCGGCCCTCACGTTCCAGCTTTCCGTTTCCGACGGCAAATCGACCCGCTCCGACTCCGTCGTCGTGCTGGTGAAACACGTGAACCGCGCCCCGGTCGCCATCGCCGCCGCACCGGCCAACGCCAACGAGGGCACGACCATCATCCTCGACGGCTCCGCCAGCTCCGACGTCGACGGCGATCCGCTCACCTACACGTGGACGCAGCTCTCCGGCACGCCCGTGATCATCAGCAGCAACGGCAGCAACTCGCCCCAGGCCAACTTCGTGCACCTGATCCCCGGCCTGCACTCCATCGCCGGTGAGTCGCTGCAGTTCTCCCTCACGGTCTCCGACGGCATCGCATCCAGCACCAGCGCCCCCGTCACCGTGTTCGTCCGCAACGTCAACGCCGCACCCGTCGCCGACGCCGGCCACACGCACACCTTCGCCGACACCGACACGGGCATCGAACTCCACGGCCACGCCACCGACTCCGATGGCGATCCGCTCACGTTCAGCTGGACCCAGATCGCCGGCCCGATCGTCGCGCTCGGCAATGCCAACGCCTCCCACACCACCTTCGACGCCCCCGCGGTGTCGCCGGCCCAGGGCAGCGTCACGCTCACCTTCCGCCTCGTCGTGAGCGATGCCATCGGCGCCAACGATGCCGCCGCGCTCACCGACTCCACGACAGTCGACATCCTCATCCGCCACGCCAACCGCGCGCCCGTCGCCGACGCCGGCGCCGACAAGATCGTGCCCGAGGGCAGCATCATCACCCTCGACGGCACCGGGAGCTACGACCCCGACAACGACCCGATCGCCACCTACGCCTGGGTCCAGACCGCGGGCACGCCCGTCACCCTCAGCAACGCCGGCACCGCGACCCCCAGCTTCGCCGCGCCCAACGTCGGCCCCGACGGCGCCGTCCTCACGTTTGCCCTCACCGTCACCGACAACCCCAACAGCGCGTTCCTCGGCTCAGCGCTCACCTCCGCGGCCGACACCATCACGGTCAACGTGAAGTATGTGAACCAGCCCCCGGTCGTCAGCGCCACCAGCCCGGGCGCCAAGGACGAAGGCACCGTCGTCGCGCTCTCCGCCACCGCGAGCGACCCCGACGGCAATCCGCTGGCCTACGCCTGGCAACAGGTCTCCGGCCCGACCGTCACGCTCGTTAATCCCAACTCCGCCGCACCGTCTTTCGTGGCTCCGCTGGTGCCCTTTGGCGGTGGCTCCGTCAGCTTCAAAGTCGCCGTCGCCGACGGCTTCGGTGGCGAAGCCAGCGCCTCGTGCACCGTTGAGATCCGCAACGTGAACAACGCCCCGGTCGCCGACGCCGGTATCAACAAGAGCACGACGGAAGGCAGCTCCGTCACCCTGAGCGGCGCCCTCAGCTCCGATCTCGACGGCGAAGCCCTCACCTACGCGTGGACGCAGACCGCCGGCCCGACCGTGGCCCTCGCCGGCGCCCAATCCGTCACGCCGACCTTCACCGCTCCGCTGCTCAACGTCGGCGGCGATCCCAACGCCAGCGTCACCCTCACGTTCACCCTCACCGTCACCGACATCGCCGGCGCCTCCGCGACCGACACCGTCGACGTGAAGGTCGCCAACGTCGACCGCGCCCCGATCGCCGATGCCGGCGGCAACAAGAACGCCGGCGAGGCCACCACCGTGACGCTCAGCGCTGCGGCGAGCAGCGATCCGGATGGCGACGCGCTCACCTACCTCTGGACCCAGACCGCCGGCCCCGCGGTCACGCTGAGCGGCGCCAACTCCGCCGCGCCGAGCTTCACCGCGCCGTTCGTCGGCTCCGGCGGCGCCGCGCTGCAGTTCAAGCTGGTCGTCACCGATCCCTACGGCCTCACCGGCACCGACACCGCCGCTGTCTCGGTCTTCAACACCAACACCCCGCCCAACGTCAGCCAGGCGAAGGCGAGCACCGAGAGCCTCTGGCCGCCGAATCACGCCATGGTGCCGATCAGCATCCTCGGCGTGATCGATCCGGAGAACAACGCCACCATCACGATCACCAAGGTCACGCAGGACGAGCCCACCAATGGTCTCGGCGACGGCGACACCGCCATCGACGCGATCATCCAGGGCAGCACCGTGCTGATCCGCTCGGAGCGGGACGGCAAAGGCAACGGCCGCGTCTACCACATCCACTTCAAGGCTTCCGACTTTGAAGGCAGTGCGACCGGCATGGTGAAGGTCTCCGTGCCGAAGGATAAACGCGGCGACACCGCCATCGACGGCGGCGAGCTCTACGACTCGACCCGCTGAGTCCGTCGAAACCTCGTCGATCTCCCGGCCCTGCCGCGCGCGCTAGCGCGGCAGGGTTTTTTTGTGCGTCGACGCCGCAAGCCGCAAAGGTCCCAGCACCGAACCAGTTCCCGGCGCTTCCCACCCCGCACCGCGCTTCCCAGTCTCCGCGGCTCAACTCCGCACCGCCGTGCCCATGAAACACCTCACCGGCCTCATCGCCGCGCCGCACACTCCCTTCCGCCCCGACGGCTCCGTCGCGCTCGAACTCGTCGCGCAACAAGCCCGGCTCCTCGCGCACAACCGCGTGAGCGGCGCCTTCATCTGCGGCACGACCGGCGAAGGTCCTTCGCTCACGACGGAGGAGCGCCGCGCCATCGCGGAAGCCTGGGTCGCCGCCCGCCAGCCCGGCCTCTCGATCATCGTCCATGTCGGCCATCTCTGCCTCGCCGATGCGCGGGCCCTCGCCGCGCACGCGCAGGCCATCGGCGCCGACGCCATCGCCGCCGTCGCGCCGTCGTTCTTCAAGCCCGGCAGCCAGAACGAACTCGTCGCGTGGTGCGCCCAGGTCGCCGCCGCCGCGCCGCAGCTGCCGTTCTACTACTACACGATCCCGTCGATGACCGGCGTCGCGCTCTCCGCCGCCGACTTCCTCGCCGCCGCCGAGGCACGGATTCCCAATCTCGTCGGCATCAAGTTCACGTTCGAGAACCTGATGGATTTCTCGCGCGCCACGACCTACGGCGGCGGCAAGTTCAACATCCTCTTCGGCCGCGACGAGATCCTGCTCGCCGGCCTCAGCCTCGGCGCCCCCGGCGCGGTCGGCAGCACCTACAACTTCGCCGCCCCGCTCTACCACCGCATCATCGACGCGTTCAACCGCGGCGACCTCGCGGCCGCCCGCCGCGACCAGGCGCGCGCGATCGAATTCATCGGCGCCCTCGACCGCTTCGGCGGGATCGTCGCCGGCAAGGTCGCGATGAAACTCATCGGCCTCGACTGCGGCCCCGTCCGCCTGCCGCTCCGCGCCGCCACGCCGGTCGACGAAGCGGGCCTCCGCGCCGCGTTCGAGCAGATCGGGTTCTTCGACTACTGCTCGAAGCTCCCCTGAACGTCGCGGGCCGGGGCCTGCAGGAGCCCCCGCCGCGCCGGGCCATGCCGCAAATGAAAAAGGCCGCCGATTCGCGGCGGCCTCGTGTGCACGCGCCCCGTGGCACGTGTGGATTTTCCACGACTTACTTTCCGCCCGGGCCGAAGCCCGCGACCGGCTTGCCGTCGTTGCCCAGCTTGCCCGTCGCCCAGAGCAGGCCGCGGGTGAGCAGATCGAGATAACGCGCGTCCTCCACCGTGGCGTTGTTGTGCCCGAGCGTCGTGCCGAAGACGCGCGCGTTCTTCGGACCGTATTCGTTGGTCCAGACCACGACCGCCTTGTCCTCGAAATTCTTCCCCTTCTTGTCCGTGCCCTTCTGGTAGCCGGTCGCGAGTGTCGTGTGCTTCGGATACACGGAGACCGGCTGCACGTTGTTGTAGAGTTCCTCGTTGCCCGTGGTCCATTCCTTCATCCCGAGCGTGATCGGGTGCTTGGCATCGGTGAACGTCACCACGACCGGCAGCTGCGGACCGTGCCGGCTCGATTGCAACCCGAGGAAGTCGAACCAGAGCGCGCCGGCCGAACCGGGAGCCTGCGGACGGCTGTAATCTTTCACCACGCGGAAGCTGTGCATCGCGCAGTGCAGCACCACCGCCGGCACGCCGGCGACGTGGGGGGCGAGGACATTGCGCACCAGCTCCGGCTCCTCCACGCCCGCGGCGCACTCGTCGTGGATCACGAGATCGTAGCCCTTCGCGTAGTTGGCGTCGTTGAGGTGCGCGAGCGGCGGCCGGGTGGACTTGTCCGGCGTGTGCATGTGCTCGACGACGACGTTGGCCCGCGCCTCGAGCCCCTGCTTCAGAATATCCTTCTGCGCGACGTAGTCGTGGCAGCAGCCGCCCGTGACGAGCAGCACCTTGAGCGGCTTGGCCGCGGGAGCGGCGGACGCGAACGGAGCGAGGGCGAACGCCGCGAGCGCGGCGCACACGAGGGATCGGAACGAGGGGAGCATGATATTTGGGGGGAAGCGATTGGGGCGCCGCGGCGGATCCGGCTCCGCTCACGCGCCCGAACGATCTGCGCGCTCCACGGGCCGCACGCAAGCGCCCGCTGCGCGTCCCGCCCGCGGCACTACAGCCGCCGGATGCGGATGCTGCGGAACCACACCGGATCGCCGTGATCCTGCAGGAGGATCACGCCGGCCGCCGCCCGGCCATACTCGGGAAACTTGGCAAACTTGCTCGCCGCCTTCCGCTGCTCCCACTCCGCGCTGCCGATCTGGGCATCGACCACCAGTTCCCCGTTGAGCCAGTGCTGCACGCGCGCGCCCTGCACCTTGAGCCGCGTCGTGTTCCACTCGCCCACCGGCTTCGCGGCCGGTTTCGCCGGCGCATACATCGCATACAGGGCGCCTGCGGCGGTGAGCGCGCTCTTGCCGTCCTTGTGCCGCGCATCGTCGAGGATCTGGATCTCCGGCCCGCTCATCGGCGGCCGCGCCGCCTTGGGATCGACGCGGAACATGATCCCGCTGTTGCCCCCGGCCGAGATCCGCCACTCCAGCTCCAGCTCGAAATCCGCATACGTCTCGCGCGTCGCCAGATTGCCCGCGCCCTTGTTGCCCGCGAGCACACCGGCCTCGACCTTCCACGCGATCGCCGCCTCGGGCTTGCCGAAGGTCGTCCACGCCTTGAGGTCACCGCCGTCGAACAAGGTCTGCCACGGCCCGGCCCACGCCTGGGCGGCGCCGAAGGCGAGCGCGAGCAGGACACCGGAAAAACGCCGCGCGCGCGGCAAACGCAGGGAACGAGCGGAACGGAAGGGACGAGGGGAATGCATACGGAATTGGGGCGACGGTGCGAAGACGCAGCCGGCGGCACCGAGGTTGCGCGACTATGCCACACGTCGGACCGCACCGCCGGAGACACGGGTTGACAGGGCCGCCTGCGCCGGTCTGCTCCCTCGGCGTGTTACCCTCCGTCGCCCACCCCGGCAGTCCGCAACCGCATTCCGACGGCGCGCCGCCCTCCAACGCCCGTCGGACCGTTCTCTGGTTCGCCGTCACGCTCGCGATCATCACCTACGTCGACCGCGTGTGCATCTCGAAGTCGGCCGACCTGATCATGCGGGATCTGAACCTCACGAAGGAACAGATGAGCTACGCCTTCTCGGCCTTCGGCCTCGCGTATGCGCTCTTCGAAATCCCGGGCGGCTGGCTGGGCGACAAGATCGGCCCGCGGCTCGTGCTCATGCGCGTGGTGGTGATGTGGTCGATCTTCACCGCGCTGACCGGCTGGGCGTGGGGCATCGTCTCGCTCGTGATCTTCCGCTTCCTCTTCGGCGTCGGCGAGGCGGGCTGTTTTCCCAACGTCACCAAGGCCTTCACGATCTGGTTCCCGCCCGGCGAGCGCGTGCGCGCCCAGGGCATCATGTGGCTGAGCGCCCGCTGGGGCGGCGCGTTCACGCCGCTGCTCGTCGTCTGGGTGCTCACGTTCATGTCGTGGCGGATGACGTTCACGACCTTCGGCCTCATCGGCATCGTCTGGGCCTACTTCTTCTACCGCTGGTTCCGCGACGACCCGCGCAAGCACCCCTCCGTCAACGCCGGCGAACTCAGGATCATCGGCAACGCCGCGGAGAACGCCACCAGCCACGGCCACGTGCCGTGGGGCAAACTCGTCCGCTCGCAGACGGTGTGGATGCTGTGGCTGCAGTATTTCTGCATGTCCTACAGCTGGTATTTCTACATCACGTGGATGCCGACCTACCTGAAGGAATCCTTCCCCCAGCTCGGCATGTGGGAAAGCGCGCTGCTCAACTGCATCCCGCTCTTCTTCGGCGGCCTCGGCTCGCTCTTCAGCGGCGTCGTCTCGGAGCGCCTCGCCCGCCACTGGGGCAGCGCGACCACGCGGCGCGTGATGGGCGTCGTCGGTCTCGCCGGCGCGGGCGTGATGCTCGTGATCGCGACGCGTTTCCAGAACCCGCTCTTCGCCATGCTCTCCGTCGGCTTCGCCAGCTTCGGCAACGACCTCGCGATGCCCGGCGCATGGGGCGCATGCATGGAAGTCGGCGGCAAATACGCCGGCTCCCTCTCGGGCAGCATGAACATGATGGGCAACTTCGGCGGCATGCTCGCGCCCCTCTGCGTGCCCATCGTGCTCACCTGGGCCGGCGGCGACTGGAACGTGAACTTCTACGTCTTCGCCGTCGTCTACGTGATCGGCGCCGTCTCCTGGTTCTTCATCGATCCGGTCACCCCGCTCGAGGAACAGGTGCCCGACTCCCGCCCCGCCTCCGCGTAACGGCCGTTCCACTGTGGGAGGGGCTTTATGCCCCGACTCGGCGCCGGAAAAGCGCCCTCCCGCAACCCGGATCGAATCGACCGACCCCGTCCCACCCGCGCTACCGGAAAATATTCAGCGCCGTCGTGGTCACGAGCGCGTTGGCGAAATCGATGAGAAACGCGCCCACGATCGGCACGATGAGAAACGCCCGCGGCGCCGGCCCGAAGCGGCCCACCAGCACGCGCATCGAGGCGAGCGCGTTGGACGTCGCCCCGAGACCGAAGCCGATCATGCCCGCGCTCATCACCGCCGCCTCGTAGTCGCGGCCCATCACGCGGAAGACCACCCAGTAGGTCAGCGCCGCCAGCGCCGCGACCTGCACCACGAGGATCACGAGCATCGGCAGCGCGGCGTGCGCGAGCTGCGCCAGCTGCAGGTCGATCATCACGACCGCGAGCAACCACGTGAGCGCCACCGAACCGATCGCATCCGCCCGCTCCGTGCGCAGCCAGTTGCCGCCGAGCAGATCGTGCCCGTTGCGCACCAGGCCCGCGACGATCATCGCCCCCATGTAGACGGGAAACGTGATCCCCGCCCGCTGGATGAACATGCTCACGAACGCGCCGAGTTTCATGCACGCCACCAGCACCAGCAGGTGCAGCAGCGTGCCGCCGGCCGTCCGCCCGAGCCCCGCGAGCTCGGAAAGAAAACCACCCTCCGCCCCGTTCTCCGCCTCTTCCGCCGCCGCCGTCGCATCGCCGGTCCGCCGCAGCCGGCGCGCGATCAGGCGGCCGGCCACCGCGCCCGCGATCAGGCCGCCCGCCACCACGCCAAACGCCGCCGCCGCGAGCCCGATCGTCGCCGCACCCGTCAACCCGGCCTTTTCGAACTCCGGCGCAAATCCCGCCGCCGTGCCGAAACCGCCCATGAGCGAAACGTTGCTCGACATGATGCCCAGCAGGGGCGGCTGCCCGAGCGCAAACGCCGTCGCCCCGCCGAGCACCGCCTGCACCACCGCGAGCGCCGCCGCGAGCCCGAGGTAGATGAGCAGCGGCACGCCACCCTGCCGCGCCAGCCGCCAACTCGCGTTCAATCCGATGCAGGTGAAAAACAGGATCAGCAGCGGACGCTCCACATCCGTCGACTTCGGCGCCGTGAAATCCCACTGCGGCAACACCGGCCACAGCCACCACGCGCTGCCGGAATTGCCCTGGATCGCGAGCCGGCCCGGCGCCCACTCCGCCAGCGCCAGCAATCCCGTCGCGACCAGCAGCCCGCCCAGGATCGCGGGCGGGATGTTCGAGCGCCGCACCCAGCCGATCCGGCGCGCCAACGCCTCACCCAGCAGGATCACCGGCACCGCCAGCCCGAGCAGGAGAAACGGTCCGATGGTCAACGCCGGGGCCGAAGTGGTCGCGAAGAGATGCATGCGGTAAGGGTAAGCGTGATCCGTGCCCGACACCGGACCGACGGGCGCGGCATCGGCACGGGCGCGAACCTCGACCCGCCGCCCGCCCACGGTCAAGCGCCGGCCCGACCGAAGCCAAAGTTTCGCCGGACGCCGGGATCGAACCTTTCGATCCAGCCGAACTCGGAATCCAGCAAGCCACGATCCCATCCCCGCCGCGGGGATTCTGTTTCCCGGCTTCCAGGCTTCTGCATTCCTGCCTTTTCGCCTGTTTCCGCCCTCGCCACGGACCGCTTCGAAGCTACAACCCGCCCACCCCGTCGGCGCCCGCCGGCTCCGCCCCACGCCCATGTCGTCCCCGTCTCCCAAGTCGCCCCTCGATTCCGCCCGCGCCAAGGCCTACTGGCGGCTGCTGCCGATCCTCTTTCTCGCCTACGTGATCGCGTTTGTGGACCGCGCCAATGTCGCGTTCGCGAAGCTCACGATGACCAAGGACCTCCCGGGCTTCGACAACGCCGTGATCGGTTTCGGCGCCGGCATCTTCTTCCTCGGCTACTTCCTGCTCGAGATTCCGGGCTCCGTGATCGTCGAGCGCTGGAGCGCACGCCTGTGGCTCTGCCGCATCATGGTCACGTGGGGAATCATGGCGTCGCTCACCGCCTTCGTCGGCGTGCCGCTCGGCATCTCGGAGTGGTGCGTCAACGCCATCCACGCCACCTTCGGCAAACAGCTCGGCGTGGCGGAGTTTCAGTTCTACGCCGTGCGCTTCCTGCTCGGCCTCGCCGAAGCGGGCTTCTTCCCGGGCGTCCTCGTGTTTCTTTCCCACTGGTTCGCCGCCCGCGACCGCGGCAAGGCCCTCGCCCTCTTCTTCATCGCCACCCCCGTCGCCCAGGTGATCGCCCCGCCCATCTGCGCGCTCATGCTCAAGCCCGGCACCACCGAGGTGATCAACGGCGTGGTCGTGCAGCATCCGCTCTTCCTCGGGCTCAAAGGCTGGCAGTGGGTCTACGTGGCGTGGGGCCTCCCGGCCGTATTCCTGGGCCTTGTGATTCTCTTCCTGTTGCCGGACCGGCCGCGCGACGCCCGCTGGCTCACGGACGAGGAACGTGCCGCCCTCGAAGCCGAGCTCGCCCGCGACAAGCCCAAGGCCAAGGAACATATGTCGCTCTGGAGCGGCCTGCGGCACCCGAAAGTCGCGCTGCTCTCGCTCGCTTACTTCTGCACCGTCACCGGCAGCTACGGCGTGGTCTTCTTCCTCCCGAGCATCCTCGATTCCTGGTATCAGCTGAAATACACGCAGCTCGCCTGGCTCACGACCCTGCCCGCGTTCATGGCGCTCGGCGGCCAGCTCTTCGTCGGATGGAACTCCGACCGCACCAAGGAACGCCGCTGGCACACCATCGTGCCGATCCTCATCGCCGTGGTCGCCCTCGTGCTCGCGCCGCTCACCCGCGGTCACCTCTGGCTCACGATCGCCTGCTTCATGTTCGCGCTCGGCGGGCTCAAGGCCTACCACCCGGCGTTCTGGACGATGCCGTATCTCTTCCTCTCGCACACGGCGGCCGCGGCGAGCATCGGCATGATCAACTCCATCGGCAACCTCGGCGGCCAGCTCGGCCCCTACATGCTCGGCAAAATCGA
>JACCEB011075179.1_pt1 | contig 30343 bp, 29 predicted proteins | sample 7454761 | NCBI WGS metagenome assembly JACCEB01 (sample SAMN15323454, study PRJNA562643) | freshwater metagenome | isolation source: river surface water | place: USA:Blue River Watershed | collected 2017-08-18
CAGAGCGAATATCAAGCCTGACAATTATTCTCGCATTGCCTACTACCGTGGGGGCGTAGAAAAAAAACACCGTTATTTTGGTCCTTATCCCAGCGCATGGGCTGTCAAGGAAACAATTCAACTTTTGCAAAAAGTATTCAGGCTCAGAACCTGCGAAGACACTGTTTTTGCCAATCGGACACGACCCTGTTTGCTTTATCAAATTAAGCGTTGTTCAGGGCCATGTGTTGGTATGGTTTCGGTTGAGCAATACGCCGAGGACGTGTCGCAGGCAGAGGCATTTTTAAAAGGAGAAACGCAATCTGTTCTGAAGGCCATGGAGGCTCGAATGATGGCGCACTCCGACAAACTTGAATTTGAGTCGGCTGCAGAAGTGCGCAATCAAATGACGGCTTTGTCACGTGTTTTGCATCAACAGTCTGTCGACAACGTGACCGAAACCGACGTCGATATTTTGGCTGTGAAAGTTCAAGGCGGACGGGCTTGCGTCAATTTGGCCATGGTCCGTGGTGGTCGTCATTTAGGCGATCGACCCTATTTTCCTTCCCATGTGGAGGATGGTCATGCCATTGGCGTCATGGCTTTAGAAGACGATGCAGAGACGGTCATTCAAAGTATGGAAGTCAAAGTGTTGGAGGCATTCATTGCTCAGCACTACCTCAGTATTCCTGTGCCCGCTGTTTTGATTACCAGCGAAAAAATCAACCCCAAGGTGATTGATGCCATGACTTCTCAGTCCAGCATCAAGGTTTCTGCAGTTCACAACCCACGAGAGCAAAGACGCTCTTGGCTGGAAATGGCAGAAAAAAATGCAGCCATTCAATTGGCCCGGCTGTTGGCAGAGGAGGGTTCGCAACAAGCCAGAACCAGGGCTTTGGTTGAAGCGCTTGATTTGGCGCCCGATGACATTGATGCATTGCGCATGGAGTGTTTTGATATTTCGCACACCTCGGGCGAGGCCACTCAGGCTTCATGTGTGGTTTTCCAAAATCACAAAATGCAAAACAGCGAATACCGACGCTACAAAATTGAAGGCATCACGCCGGGCGATGATTACGCTGCCATGCGACAAGTCTTAATGCGCCGCTATGGAAAAGTGGCTGAGGCATTGCAATCGGGTGAAGTGAATCAAAAAGTCCGGATGCCCGATGTGGTTTTGATCGACGGCGGAAAAGGGCAGGTGTCAATGGCCAAAGAAGTCTTTGAATCATTGGGACTTGACCTTGCATTGATTGTGGGCGTTGAAAAAGGCGAGGGTCGCAAGGTTGGGCTTGAAGAATTGGTGTTTGCCGACGGTCGAGAGAAGGTCTATTTGGGCAAAGACTCTGCGGCCTTGATGTTGGTCGCGCAAGTCCGAGACGAGGCGCATCGGTTTGCAATTACAGGCATGCGGGCTCAAAGAGCAAAAGTCAGAATGGGCGGTGGGCGCTTGGAAGAAATTGCGGGTGTCGGTCCCAAAAAGCGGGCTAAGTTGCTACAGCGATTTGGAGGTGTTCGGGGGGTCGAGGACGCCAGCGTGTCTGATCTGATGACCGTTGAAGGAATTTCCAAAGAATTGGCTGAGCTCATTTACCAAGCCTTGCACTGAGCAATTTGGGCATTGGAACTTGGGTGTCAGACAAATGTCGCCAAGCCATGCCACAATAAGCAGCATGTTTTTCACCATTCCCACCATCATGACTTGGACGCGAATTGTCGCGATCCCTTTCATTGTGGGCGTGTTTTATTCTGACTTGCCCGTTGCATCGCAAAATTTCTGGGCGACCACCATGTTCGTGGTGTTTGCCATTACAGATTGGCTAGATGGATTTTTGGCGCGCAAGCTCAATCAAACCTCATCCTTCGGGGCCTTTCTAGACCCCGTTGCCGATAAATTTTTGGTCTGTGCTTCTTTGTTGGTTTTGGTTCATTTGCACCGAGCGCATGTGTTGGTGGCGCTGATCATCATTGGTCGCGAAATTGCCATATCGGCACTGCGCGAGTGGATGGCTCAAATTGGCGCCAGTAAAAGTGTGGCTGTCCACTTTGTGGGCAAACTCAAAACCACTGTTCAAATGGTTGCCATTCCATTTTTGCTTTACAACGGTCAACTGTTTGGTCTGATCGATACCCACCTGTGGGGCACCGTCCTCATTTGGGGTGCCTCAGTTTTGACCATCTGGTCCATGATTTATTACATGCAAAAAGCTTTGCCCGAAATTCGTGCCCGTGTGAAGTGAGTCCACGGGTTCAGTTTCTAGCTCTGACAGCTCATCCATGAACGCCTCTGAATCTACCAGCGCTTGGGTTCGCGCCATGCCCGCTGTTTTTGTGCTCATTTGGAGCACTGGATTCATCGTGGCCCGTTATGGCATGCCGCATGCCCCGCCTTTTTCCTTCTTGGCAATGCGTTATGCGTTTTCTATTTTTTGTTTTTCAATTTGGATTTATTTGGCCAAAGTGAAATGGCCACAAACGCGTCAAGAATTTCTGCATCTGAGCATCACGGGCATCTTGATGCATGCGGGCTATTTGGGCGGTGTTTGGGCGGCCGTTAAAGCGGGGATGGGATCAGGCCTGTCGGCCCTCATTGTGGGCTTTCAGCCCGTGCTAACCGCCATCTGGTTGTCTTCCCGCGGCGAAAGCGCAGAAAACAAAATTAGTCAACGTCAGTGGATGGGCCTGATATTGGGATTTTTGGGCTTGCTTCTGGTGGTGTGGCGTAAGTTGACGCAGGGCAGTGCGCTTGACCATGTGAATTGGGTGAATTTGAGCTTTGCCTTGATGGCTTTGTTATCGATCACCTTGGGCACTTTGTATCAAAAAAGTTTTGTCAAACCCTGTGATGTTCGAAGTGCCAATACCATTCAACTCATGGCCGCACTGGTTGTCACCAGTCCGCTGGCATTTTTGGAGACCGAGGCCATTCAGTGGAACGCGGAGCTTTGGGGGGCCATGGCTTGGTCCGTGCTGGGGCTGACCTTGGGCGGAAGTTCTCTGTTGTATTTGCTCATTCAAAAGGGTGCTGCAGCCTCTGTTACCAGTCTGATGTACTTGGTGCCCCCTTGCACGGCCATACTGGCTTGGTTTTTATTTGATGAACCCATCACCCTTGTCACCTTGCTTGGCATTGCCCTAACCGCATGGGGCGTCAGTTGGGTCGTTCGTGCGCCGAAAGTCAAAGAATCAAATTAGGAGATTGATCACATGTCCAAAAAAAGAATTGCAGTTATCGCGGGCGATGGCATTGGCAAAGAAGTCATGCCAGAGGGTTTACGTGTCATGGAAGCGGCCGCTAGCAAGTTCAATTTGGATTTGCACTTTGATCATTTCGATTTTTCAAGCTGGGATTATTTTGAAAAACATGGTCAGATGTTGCCCGACAACTGGAAAGATCAAATTGGTGGTCATGACGCCATTTATTTTGGTGCGGTAGGTTGGCCTGAAAAAATTGCAGACCATGTGTCGCTATGGGGCTCCTTGCTGCTATTTCGCCGTGAGTTTGATCAATACATCAATTTACGTCCTGCTCGTTTAATGCCGGGCATCATTGCACCGGTTGTGCGCCGGGATGGTAGTCCGCGCCAACCCGGTGAGATTGACATGTACATCGTGCGAGAAAACACAGAAGGGGAATACTCCAGCATTGGTGGCCGCATGTACCCTGGTACAGACAGAGAAATTGTCATGCAAGAAACGGTCATGTCGCGCATTGGTGTCGACCGAGTTTTGAAGTTTGCTTTTGAGTTGGCCCAGTCGCGGCCTAAAAAACATTTGACAAGTGCCACCAAGTCAAATGGCATTGCCATCACCATGCCTTATTGGGATGAACGCGTGGTGGAAATGTCGAAAAATTATCCAGGCGTCCATGTCGATAAGTTTCACATCGATATCTTGACGGCGCATTTTGTCCAGCGCCCAGATTTCTTTGATGTGGTCGTTGCCAGTAATTTGTTCGGCGATATCCTGTCCGATTTAGGGCCAGCCTGTACAGGCACCATTGGCATTGCCCCCAGTGCCAATTTGAATCCAGACCGAAAATTCCCCTCACTGTTTGAGCCAGTGCATGGGTCGGCCCCCGACATTGCGGGCAAAAATATTGCCAATCCCATTGGTCAAATTTGGTGTGGCGCCATGATGCTTGAATTCTTGGGCTGCAAGCCTGCACACGATGCAGTACTCCATGCCATTGAAAAAACATTGGCGCCTCAAAGTGGTGCCCCGCGTACAGCGGACATAGGGGGTTCTGCTAATACGCAAGATGTTGGCAAAGCCATCGCTGCTGCTTTATGAGAACTAATTTAATCAAGATTCGTCAATCTATAAATTTTTTTTAAGTCAACCCCTCACTGACATTCAGTTTGCGTCTAGAATTCGTTTCGCTTAGCGGTTTCTAGACTGAAAATCATTTGACAGGCGCGTTTTGTCTGGCTAAATTCAAGTTGACAAACGCTTTGCGTAGACAAACAATTTTGTAAACTCATTTGCAAAACTTTTTGTCTTGAGGTTTTAAACTTCAACCCAAAATTTTCAACTTGCGATCACTCAAATTTTTGAGTGGTCCATTTTTTTCTAAGGCTCTTTGTATGAACAAAACAGAATTGATCGAGCACATTGCTAAACAAGCAGACATCTCCAAAGCTGCTGCTGGCCGCGCGTTGGAAGCCACCATCGGTGCAGTTCGCACCACATTGAAAAAGGGTGGCACTGTTGCACTCGTTGGCTTTGGTACTTTTGCTGTCACCAAACGTGCTGCTCGCACAGGTCGTAACCCACGCACTGGCGCTGCAATCAAGATCAAATCTGCCAAGGTGCCTAAGTTCCGTCCAGGTAAGGCCTTGAAAGACGCCTTGAATTAATCTTTGATTAAGGGGGGTGATTAGCTCAGTTGGTAGAGCGGCGCCCTTACAAGGCGTAGGTCGGCGGTTCGACCCCGTCATCACCCACCACCCCCAAACAGAGGCGAACACAATGTTCGCCTTTTGTCTTTTTGAGACATTTACAGCGTCACTAAACAGAGAGTTCTCACATGTTTGATTTTGTCCGTAACAACACCAAGATCATGATGGGCATTTTGTTCTTGCTCATCATCCCGTCCTTCGTGCTGTTTGGTTTGGAAGGCTACAGCGGTTTCAAGGACCAAGGAGCTACTGTAGCCAAGGTCAATGGCAACAAAATCAGCCAGGGCGATTGGGATGCTGCGCACAAACGCGAAGTTGATCGAATCCGCGCTTCTATGCCCAATATCGATGTCAAGGTGTTTGACACACCTGAAGCCAAATATGCAACATTAGAGCGTCTGGTTCGCGATCAAGTTGTAGCTGCTGCTACACGCAAATTGAATTTGATCGCCAGCGACACAAAATTAGCGCGTGAGTTGCAATCTATTCCTGCCATTGCGGCCCTGCGCTTGCCCGATGGCAAGTTGGACATGGAGCGCTACAAACAACTGGCTGCCTCGCAAGGCATGACACCAGAAATGTTTGAAATGCAAATGCGTGCAGACATTTCTAACCAGCAGCTTATTCAAGGCGTTCAAGGCTCGGCATTTGCCACCTTGGCCCAAACTCAAACTGCTATGAATGCCTTCATGCAACGTCGTGAAGTTCAAATTGTCAACTTTCCTGTCACTGACTTTTTAAGCAAGGTCAATGTCAGTGACGCCGACTTGCAGGCCTATTACGACAAGAATGCCAATAAATTTCAATCCGCAGAATCTGCTGACATTGAATATGTGGTTTTAGATATCGAAAGCCTACGTCAAACCATCGTACTCAACGAGCAAGATTTAAAGTCCTATTACGAACAAAATCTGCAGCGCTTGTCCAGCAAAGAAGAGCGCCGGGCCAGCCACATTCTGATTACAGCCGCCAAGGATGCACCCGAAGCCGAGAAGAAAGCTGCGCGAGCCAAAGCCGAAGACTTACTCAAAGCGGTGAAGGCCAAGCCTGCAAGCTTTGCAGAGGTGGCTAGAAAAAATTCACAAGATCCAGGTTCAGCGGTTAAAGGTGGAGACTTAGATTTCTTTGGCCGTGGAGCCATGGTCAAAGTCTTTGAAGATGCTGCTTTCAGTTTGAAAAAATCAGAAATCAGCGACATTGTTGAATCTGAATTTGGCTACCACATCATTCAATTGACGGACATCAAAGCGCCAAAGGCTCAAAGTTTTGAAACTTTGCGTCCTACTTTAGAAGCTGACTTGAAAAAGCAACAAGCCCAACGCAAGTTTGCTGAAATGGCTGAAACTTTTTCTAATACTGTTTACGAACAGTCTGACAGCTTGAAGCCTGTTGCCGAAAAGTTAAAACTGAGCGTTCAAAAAGCCAGCAAGGTAGCTCGCAATGCGGAATCACAAAATCCACAAAGCAAAAACTTTTTGAGTAACCCAGCCTTGTTGCAAGCACTTTTCAGTGAGGCATCTCTGCAAAAACAACGCAATACAGAGGCCATTGAAGTGGCGCCCAACACTCTGGTCTCTGCGCGAGTGGTTAAGCATCAACCCGCTGCAACCTTGGCTTTAACGGAAGTGAAAGACCTGGTGAAGCGCGGCTTGACGCAAGAGAAGGCAGCAGAAATGGCCAAGTCTCAAGGCGAGCAAAAATTGGCCAATTTAAAAATAAGTGCAGAGGGTTTGCCTAACGCTATTGTTTTGTCTCGAGAGAAAACGCAAAGGCAGTTGCCTCAAGTGGTTGAAGCGGTGCTGAAAGTTGACCCCAACAAATTGCCAGCAGTCAGTGGTGTCGATTTGGGCGCACAAGGCTATGCTGTGATTCGGGTCACCAAAGTCTTGCCACCAGAAGACAATCAGGCTTTGATGAAGCAGGCGCAACAACAATTTACACAGCTATGGGGTGCCGCTGAAACCTTGGCTTACTTGGCAGAATTGAAATCGGTCATGAAGGCCGAGATTTTGGTCGCCAAACCCACGGCAGAGAAAGCCAAAACACCCGCTTGATGGCCAGAGGGCTTAATTCTTTCGGCTATAATTTTGTTTTTACGGTGGCTGTAGCTCAGTTGGTAGAGTCCAGGATTGTGATTCCTGTTGTCGTGGGTTCGAGCCCCATCAGCCACCCCAAAATTCAAAGGGTTTACAAGATTTCTTGTAAACCCTTTTTTCGTTTGTTTGTGAAATAAGGTTTGAACATCATGGCGACTTCAAGATCTACAAAAACTTCGAAACAACTCACCGTTGAGTTGATGTGGCAACTTCAACGTCTAGGTGCACCCAGCATTAGCCCAGATGGCGCACAAGCAGTTTGTGCGCTTGCGCAGCCTTCAGTTAAAGAAAACAAAATTCAAAGCGCCATTTGGTTGCTTTCAACTTTGGGAGGCCAGCCCCGCCAACTGACTCAATGTGGTGAGAAAGACGGTCGCCCGCAGTTTTCACCGAACGGTGAGTGGGTTGCCTTTGTGGCCACGCGTGAACAAAATGGCAAAAAAGATGATGAGCCTCAGTTGTATTTGATTCCACCTGACGGGGGTGAGGCTCAACGCGCCGCGGATGTGGCCACGGGCGTGGTTGATTTCAAATGGTTTCCTGACAGCAAACGAATTGCGTTCATCTCTTGGGTTTGGCCCAAGCTGAAGGGGTCCATAGCACAGGCCGATCAACTTAAAGAAACCAAAGCGCGCAAAGATACAGCCTACGCCACTGAAGACGCTGTCTATCGGCATTGGGATCACAACTTGCCCATGAACCGTGTTCCCCACATTCTGATGTTGGACATTGCTTCAGGTCGAGTGACGGACTTGCTAGAGGGCAGTGGCTATGAATTGCCTAGGCGAGAGCCCAGCGCCAATGAGTTTGCCATTTCTCCGAATGGCAAATCTATTTGCTTTGTACACGATCCGGACAAAGCAAAGAATGCCGCGCCCCGCATGGCCTTGGCAGAAATTGAACTCAAGGGCTCCAGTGTTGTGGCTGTGCGTGATTTGGTGAAAAACAAAGATTGGGATTTTGCAGGTCCTGCCTACAGCCCAACAGGTGATCAGTTGGCTTTCTTGGCATCTCATCAGTCACTCAAGCACACGCAACCATCACACCTAGCTTTGCTAGAAATGCAAGCTCAAAAGGCCACACAAACAAAGAAGCAAGGCGCTGCTTGGAAAACCATCAGTGCCCATTGGGACCGCGAACCTCAAGCGCCGCTCAAGTGGAGTGAAGACGGTAGCGCTTTGTTGTGCAAGGCCGAAGACAAGGGTCGCCAACATGTGTGGCGTTTTGACATTGCCACATCCCAACCTACAGTTGTTTCAGAAGGTGGAACGGTACACGCGTTTGACGAAGCTGCGGGCCAATTGGTGACCTTGATGGACCGTGCAATTCATCCGGGACGCATTCACGTGATGAAGGTCAATGAGTCTGGGCAAGCAGCTTCAAGCGAATGCAAACGCATTGAACATTTCAATGACGACTTGCTCGATGGCATTGCCCTGGGCAATACCGAGGAACATTGGTTTAAGGGTGCGCAGGGCGATGACGTCCAGGTTTGGTTGCACTTTCCACCCGGGTTTAACAAAACCAAAAAATACCCTTTGTTACACACCATTCACGGCGGCCCACACACAGGCCCTGGCGATGTTTGGCACTGGCGCTGGAACTATCACGTCTTTGCTGCGCAAGGGTATGTGGTTGCCAACGTCAACTACCATGGCTCTTCAGGATTTGGCCTGAAATTTTTAGATTCAATCACCCATCAATGGGGTCAATTGGAACTCCAAGACATGGAAGCCTGCACAGATTGGCTGCGCAAAAAAACATGGATCGACAAAGGTCGCGTGTTTGCCACAGGCGGCAGTTATGGGGGTTACATGGTGGCGTGGATGAATGCGCACGTTAAGCCAGGCAAGTACCAAGCCTATGTTTGCCATGCTGGTTGCTATGACTGGGTTGGCATGTTCTCAGACGATGCTTATGGCTGGCATGCCCAAGAGTTGGGCGGCTGGTATTGGAACGACATGCAGAAAGTGCATTCACAAAGTCCACATGCTTATGCAGCCAAAATGAAAACGCCAACTTTGGTTATTCACGGTGCCAAAGACTATCGAGTTCCCGACTCGCAGGGCTTGGCCTACTACAACACCTTGAAAGCCAAGGGCGTTGACGCGCGCTTACTTTGGTACCCTGATGAAAATCATTGGATCTTGAAGCCCGCCAATAACGTGATTTGGTATCACGAGTTTTTTGACTGGATCAAGCGGCACGATCCAGCGCTGAAAAAGAAATGAACTTGAGTGGGCAAGCCACTCAAGTTGTGATTTTCAATTCACCATGACCAGTTTGCCCATGACGCCGCGCGATCCCATGTGCGCATAAGCTGCCTTGAGTTCACTCATGGGCATGGTGCGGTCAATGACGGGTTTGACCTTGCCTTGGGCGTACCACTTGGCCAACTCTGCCATCATGGCCGCATTGGCCTGGGGTTCGCGTCTGGCAAAGTCACCCCAGAAGACGCCCACAATGGATGCGCCTTTGAGCAAGGCCAAATTGAAGGGCAGGGCTGGGATTGGGCCCGATGCAAAGCCGACCACCAAATAACGACCACGCCATGCGATGGAGCGGAAGGCCGGTTCGGCAAAATCGCCACCGACCGGGTCATAAATGACGTCGGGGCCTTTTCCTTCTGTCAGGACTTTTAAAACCTCACGCATGTTTTGCGTGGTGTAGTTGATGGTTTCGTCTGCACCCAATGTTTTGCAGAGAGCACATTTTTCGTCTGTGGAGGCGGCGGCAATTACGCGTGCGCCTGCAGCTTTTGCAATTTGTATGGCTGCAGTTCCGACACCACCGGCAGCGCCCAAGATAAAAACCGTTTCGCCCGCTTTGAGGGCGGCACGGTCTATCAAGGCGTGGTGGGATGTTGCATAAATCATGATGAAAGCCGCGGCATCAACGGCTGGAAAGCCAGGGGGCAAAGGCATGCACAACTTGGCTGGCGCCAGCGTATGGGTGCCAAAGCCCCCAGTGCCAGACAAACAAGCCACAGACTGGCCCACTTTGAGGTCGGTCACGCCTTCTCCAACAGCCTCAATCACGCCTGCATATTCAGAACCTGGCACAAAGGGCAGGTCCGGTTTCATTTGGTATTTGTTTTGAACAATCAGTAAATCTGGAAAGTTCAGACTGGCCGCTTCGATTCGCACCAAAACTTGCCCTTTTTGGGGGGCAGGGGTTGGAATTTCCTTCCAATTGAGAGCCTCGACACCTACAGGGTTTTCACATAGCCAAGCGTGCACAAAAATCTCCTCAAAAAACGACTGATTGATTGAATATAAAGGCCTTAGTCGCCTTCGGGATGTCTCGGTAGCGACCTACAATTGAAGTCTAGGATATCCCCATGAAAATTTTAATTTCCAACGACGACGGTTACCGCGCAGAGGGCATTGTGGCGCTTTACCATGCCCTCAAGCAAGTAGCAGATGTTGAGGTGGTTGCGCCAGAGCATAACAACAGTGCTAAATCCAATGCGCTCACTTTGCATTCACCTTTGTATGTGAGGCAAGGTGAGAATGGTTTTAGATACGTCAATGGCACACCCGCAGACTGTGTTCACATCGCCCTCACAGGCTTGTTGGGATATCGACCTGATTTGGTGGTTTCGGGCATCAACAACGGGGCCAACATGGGTGACGACACGCTTTACTCAGGCACCGTGGGCGCGGCCATGGAAGGCTATTTGTTTGGCATTCCGGCCTTGGCTTTTTCTCAAACTGAAAAAGGCTGGGCGCATTTGGACAAAGCTGCCGAATTTGCGAAAAATATGGTGGCGCAATTTGAAGCGGCAAAATTAATCGGCAAATCGCCTTGGTTGCTGAACGTCAACATCCCTAATCAATCCGCAGATTTCAAAGCTGCAACTCTGTGCCGCTTAGGCAGGCGCCATGCTGCAGAACCCGTCATTACCCAAATGAGCCCGCGCGGTGAAACCATGTATTGGATCGGTAACGCAGGCGAAGCCATGGACGATGGCGAGGGCACCGATTTTCATGCGGCTAAAAATGGCCATGTCACGATCACCCCTTTGAAGGTTGACCTCACAGACCACGAGAATGCGGGTTTTTGGGCGCAAAATTTGAGCAAACTCAAAGTGTTGGAGGGCTGATGGCGCAACGGCCTGGTTTCCCGATCAAGCTTGACAGCAAAACGGCAGTCAAACCTGCCAAGTTAGCAGTGCTGCCATCGGTCGCCATCAACCCGCAAGGTTTAGGCTTGGACTCTAGTGCTGTGCGTCAGCGAATGGTTCAAAAATTGGCAGCGCAGGGCCTCAAAGACCCCGTGGTCTTGCATGCGATGGGCACGGTTGAACGCCATCGTTTTGTAGAAAGTGCATTGGTCAATCAAGCTTACGAAGACACCAGTTTGCCTATTGGCTTAGGGCAAACCATTTCCAAGCCCAATGTGGTGGCGCGCATGATTGAGTTGTTGCGCGAAGGCACCACAGACAAAATAGGGCGAGTTTTAGAAATTGGAACGGGCTGCGGTTATCAAGCGGCCGTTCTGAGTCATGTGGCCTCCGAGGTCTACAGCATTGAACGCCTCAAAGGTTTGCACGAAAAAGCGCGCGCCAATTTGCGTCATTTCCGTCTGCCCAATGTGCATCTTCTTTTTGGCGATGGCATGTTGGGTTACCCCAAAGGTGCGCCTTACGCAGCCATCATTTCAGCAGCTGGCGGAGAAAATTTGCCCCAAGCCTGGCTTGATCAATTGGCAGTCGGTGGCAGGTTGGTAGCGCCCACAGTCACGGCCAATGGACAACAAGCTTTGATGGTGGTCGATAAAACGGCCCAAGGCTTTAAGCAAAGTGTGCTCGAAGCGGTTCACTTTGTCCCTTTAAAATCGGGTATCTCCTGAAGGATTCGGAATGAAACGATCGGACCCCCGTCTTGGTGTGACGGTTCTTTGTCTTATGGCAACTTGTGCGTTGGTGGCTTGTAGCTCCAAGCCGCGTGGCCCCATTCCTGTTGAAGACCGCATAGCAGGTCAAAATCCGGTTCGTACCCAGCAACAAACCCAAGTCCAAAGGCAAACCAGCCCTGTTGCTGTTAGCTCGCCTGTTTCTATGGGCAGCACAATGCCTGGCGCTGAAAACGCTGGCAAACCAGGCTATTACAGCGTTCGCTCGGGCGACACGCTCACCAAAATTGCACTCGAGCATGGTCAAGCATGGCGCGACATTGCCAGATGGAATGGTCTAGACAATCCCAATGTGATTGAAGTTGATCAAGTCTTGCGGGTGGTACCGCCTTCCGTAGATGCAGCCAATAGAGGCACGTCCAAGCCCGCAGCAAACGCCCCTTCAAACGTCGCTTCAAATACCGTCAGTAATCCCGTCACCAATCCCGCAGTCAATGCGGCACCTGTTTCTGCGTCAGCCTCAACGCCTGTGCCTGCAAATGCACCTGCCGCTGCACCCGCCATAGCTGCTACCAACGACGACAACTTGGTCTTTGCATGGCCGCATCCTGGTCAGGTCTTGTCTGGTTTTGATGAAACCAAAAATAAGGGCCTGGACTTTGCAGGCAAAGCAGGCGACCCAGTTTTGGCTGCTGCCGATGGCAAAGTTGTTTACGCAGGATCGGGCCTGAGGGGCTATGGCAATTTGGTCATTTTGAAGCACAACAACACTTACCTAACTGCCTATGCGCACAACCAAACTTTGTTGGTCAAAGAAGATCAAACAGTTCAAAAGGGTCAACGCATTGCAGAGATGGGCAGTTCCGATGCCGATCGTGTGAAGTTGCATTTTGAAATTCGCAAACAAGGCAAACCCGTTGATCCAGCCAAATTATTGCCCGCTCGTCCATGAGTAAACAGAACGACACAACTCGAGAAGAGCAAACACAAGAAATAATCTTTGGGCGTTCTGACTTACCCACTGGATGGCTTCACATTGATGCCCTCGACATGGATGCCCAAGGCATTGCCAGAAGACCCGATGGCAAGGTTGTTTTTGTAGAGGGTGCGTTGCCCTTTGAGATGGTGTCTGTCAATGTGCATCGAAAGAAAAACAATTGGGAGGCGGGCGTTGTCACAATCGTTCACCGCGAATCGTCACAGCGCGTCAAACCAGGTTGCCCACACTTTGGTCTACATGCAGGCGCTTGCGGTGGTTGCAAGATGCAGCACTTGGAGGCCAGTGCTCAGGTAGCCATCAAGCAACGTGTGCTTGAAGACAATTTATGGCACTTGGGCAAAGTCAAACCAGAGAATTTATTGCGGCCGATGGAAGGTCCCAGTTGGGGCTATCGATACCGTGCGCGCATGTCGGTTCGCTATGTGCACAAAAAAGGTGAGGTGCTGATAGGTTTTCACGAGCGCAAAAGCCGCTATGTCGCCGACATCAAAACATGCCGTGTGTTGCCGCCCAATGTCAGCGGCATGCTAATGGCGCTTCGCGAATTGATCTTTGGCATGGATGCCCGCGAGACAGTACCTCAAATTGAATTGGCCCAAGGTGATTCCGTCACTGCCCTGGTTTTGAGACATTTGGAGCCCTTAAGCCTGGCTGACCAAGATCGCTTGCGCGCATTTGCAAAGATTCATGATGTTCAATGGTGGCTGCAAATCAAAGGCCCCGATACGGTCAAACTCATGGACGAGGGCGGCCCAGAGCTGTCGTATGACTTGCCAGACTTTGATGTACACATGCCCTTCAAGCCCACCGATTTCACGCAGGTTAATCCGCACATCAATCGCGTATTGGTCACGCGTGCTTTGCGCTTGCTCAGGCCTGAGGCTCATGAGAGAGTCATCGATTGGTTTTGTGGCTTGGGCAACTTCACCTTGCCCATTGCGACCACCGCCAAAGAAGTTGTGGGTATCGAAGGTTCTGAAACTTTGGTGGCCCGATCTCGCGACAACTTTGCCCACAATCAATCACGCCGTGGTGAGGGTAATCCTTTAGCGCCCACCACTTTCATTGCGCGAAATTTATTTGAGATGACGCCAGAAATGCTCATGGCCGATGGCATTGCAGACAAATGGTTAATCGACCCACCTCGAGAGGGTGCATTTGCGTTGGCCAAGTCGATGGCTGAGTTGCATGAGAATGCAGAGCTTCGTGGGACTTGGCAATTTCCAAAGCGAATTGTGTATGTCAGTTGCAACCCCGCCACTTTGGCGCGTGATGCGGGCCTGTTGGTGCACAGGGCAGGCTACCGTTGTCTAAGTGCGGGCGTGGTCAATATGTTTGCGCATACCGCCCATGTGGAAAGCATGGCGGTGTTTGAGCGTATTGAATCGGCATAAAAAAAGCATCTGAGCTTTGCAACTCAGATGCTGATGGGTGTGCTGATGGGTGTGCTGAAGCTTTGCTCAGCTTGAAGAAACCCAAAGGCTTCTTCGATTCACCAAATTAATCGCGGTCACCGCCCATGATGCCCAACAAAGCCAACAAGCTTTGGAACACATTGAACAGGTCCATGTAGAGCATGAGTGTGGCGCTGATGTAGTTGGTTTCGCCGCCGTCCAAAATTTGCTTCAAGTCGTACAGCATGTAGGCACTGAAAATACCGATGGCAGCCACTGACAAAGCCATCATGCCAGCTGTAGAGCCAACAAACACGTTGACGATGCCGCCAACCATCAAGACCAAAGCGCCTACAAACAGCCATTTGCCCATGCCGGACAAGTCGCGTTTGATGACACTGGCCAAGCTGGCCATGACAGCAAAAACGCCAGCAGTACCAGCGAAGGCTGTCATGATGAGGTCGGGACCATTTTTAAAGCCCAAGACCATGGCAATGAGGCGCGACAGCATGAGGCCCATGAAGAATGTGAAGGCCAACAAGACCAATACGCCTGTGGAGGAGTGTTTAGTCTTTTCGATGGCGTACATAAAACCAATGGCACCGCCGATGAACAGCACCAAGCCGAGACCGCCGCCCATTTTTTGAGTAATGCCAGTTGAGACGCCTAACCAGGCGCCTAAAACGGTTGGCAACAGGCTAAGTGCCAACAACCAATAGGTGTTGCGCATGACCTTGTTGCGTTCAGCGGGCGTGCTGGCTACGCCACCCCAGCTGGGTTGTTGTACGTTTTGAAGATCGCTCATGTGAGAACTCCTGAAATAACACCCGTTATCGGGTAGGCAAATTGTAGGGCTTGTAACCCGAAATACCCTATTTGCCAAACTTTTCAGGGTCTTTTGTGTAGTGACTTTGACATCACTAATGGGTTTTCTGGGCTGAGATATGCTTATGCTTTCTTTATCGACGAGCCCTTCAACATGAAAACTCAAGCTACCCTCGAATTGTCAGACGTTCAAACCATTGCCGCTGCCGCGCAAGCAGAAGCCCAAAAGAATAACTGGGCCGTCAGTATTGCCGTGGTGGATGCCGGCGGACATTTGTTGCACTTTCAGCGTTTAGATGGTGCAGCGCCTATTTCTTCACACATTGCACCAGCCAAAGCCAAAACAGCAGCGCTGGGTCAACGTGAAAGCAAAATTTATGAGGATGTCATCAATGGTGGCCGTTACTCCTTCTTGTCAGCCCCAACCATTGAGGGCATGTTAGAAGGTGGCGTGCCCATCATGAAAGACGGGGCATGCATTGGCGCTGTGGGCGTGAGTGGTGTTAAGTCCACCGAAGATGCTCAAATTGCCAAGGCGGGCATTGCCGCCATTGGCCTCTGAGTCATATCAAAGTTTGAATCAACCTTAATTCAATACAAATCCAGCACAGCACCTTTGCTGGCGCTGGATGCGTTGAATGCAAACTTGGCTTGCACGCCGCGTGTGTAGCGGGGTGCTGGCGCTTTCCAATTTTCGCGGCGCTTGGCAATCTCTGCCTCGGGCACATTCAATTCCAAGATCAATTTGTGTGCATCGATGGTGATTGAATCGCCTTCGTTGACGAACGCAATGGTGCCACCTGCTGCCGCTTCTGGGGCAACGTGACCCACCACCATGCCCCATGTGCCGCCAGAGAAGCGGCCATCGGTAATGAGGCCAACGCTTTCGCCCAATCCAGCGCCAATGAGCGCGCCTGTGGGGGCCAGCATTTCAGGCATGCCAGGACCACCTTTGGGCCCAAGGTAGCGCAAAACCATGACATCACCAGCTTTGATTTTGCCATCCAAAATGGCTTGCAAAGCAGACTGCTCGTCGTCAAACACGCGGGCAGGCCCAGTGATGACGGGGTTTTTGAGACCCGTAATTTTGGCCACAGCGCCCTCGGGTGACAGATTGCCCTTGAGGATGGCCAGGTGACCTTCCGCGTACATTGGGTTGTCGATGGGGCGAATGACATTTTGGTCGGCACGGGGCGTGTCTGGAATGTCTTTCAAGTTTTCGGCCACCGTTTTGCCAGTAATGGTCATGCAATCGCCGTGCAACAAGCCAGCCTTCAAAAGGACTTTCATGACTTGGGGAATGCCACCAGCGCGATGCAAGTCAACTGCCAGGTACTGACCGCTAGGCTTCAAGTCGCAAATGACGGGAATTTTCTTGCGCATGCGCTCAAAATCGTCAATGGTCCAATCAACGCCAGCCGTGTGCGCAATGGCCAAGAAGTGCAACACAGCGTTGGTGGAGCCGCCAGTCGCCATGATGACCGCTACGGCATTTTCAATGGCTTTTTTGGTCACGATGTCGCGTGGCTTTAAATCATTTTTAATGGCTTCCAATAAAACTTTGGCCGATTCTTTGGCCGAGTTTTGGGTTTCATCGTGGGGATTGGCCATGGTGGAAGAGTAGGGAAGCGACATGCCCAATGCTTCAAACGAAGAAGACATGGTGTTGGCTGTGTACATACCACCGCAAGAGCCGGTCCCTGGAATGGCGCGCTTTTCAATTTCTTTCAAATCAAAGTCGCTCAAATTGCCAGCGGCGTTTTGACCGACAGCTTCAAAAACGCTCACAATGTTCAGGTCTTTACCTTGGTAGCGTCCGGGCAAGATGGTGCCACCGTAGACATAAATGGCTGGCACATTGGCCCGCAAAATGCCCATCATGCCGCCTGGCATGTTTTTGTCGCAACCGCCTACCACCAAGACACCGTCCATCCACTGGCCCTGAACACAGGTTTCAATGCAGTCAGAAATAACTTCACGGCTGACCAAGGAGTACTTCATGCCCTCAGTGCCCATGGCCATGCCATCGGAAATGGTGGGTGTACCAAAAATTTGGGCATTACCACCAGCTTCTTCAATGCCCTGCACCGCTGCGTCGGCCAGTTTCTGCAAGCCACTGTTACAAGGGGTAATGGTGCTGTGGCCATTGGCAACGCCCACCATGGGCTTGACGAAATCACCTTCTTCATAGCCCATGGCGTAATACATGGAGCGGTTGGGCGCCCTGGATTTGCCTTGGGTGATGTTGGCGCTACGGCGGTTGCTGGGGGTAGCGGGCTGGATAGGGATGATCTTGTCACTCATGATTTGTCTTTAAATAGAAAGTGGCTTGGTATTGCACCCTGATCTTTTGGGAGCAAAAGTATCATTCTAAGTGACCTCTTGAACCCCTTGAGGAATTGGGGAACACGCTATAGGCACATCCAGCCACAACAAGGCACAATCCCCCCCATGCTGATTCACCCTCAAATTAATCCAGTGGCACTCCAATTGGGACCGTTTGCGGTTCACTGGTATGGATTGACCTATTTGGCAGCCTTCGGCTTGTTTTACTATTTGGCCACCCGCCGTCTGACACACTTGCCCTATGCCCGCTTAACGCATTGGCAACACAAGGATGTTGAAGACATCTTGTTTGCTGGCGTTTTAGGCGTTGTTTTGGGTGGTCGATTGGGCTATTGCCTTTTTTATCAGCCAGCCTATTATTTTTCGCATCCGCTTGAGATTGCCTATGTTTGGCAGGGTGGCATGAGTTTTCACGGCGGTTTGCTGGGCGTCATGGCCGCCATGGTTTGGTTTGCTAAAACACGGCAACGTCCTTTTTTCCAAGTCATGGACTTTGTCGCGCCTTGTGTGCCTTCAGGTTTGGCTGCGGGCCGCTTTGGCAATTTCATCAACGGCGAGTTGTGGGGGCGTCAAGCGGATGCCGATTTGCCTTGGGGGATGGTTTTCAGGGGCGCTGGTGATTTTCCTAGGCATCCTTCCCAGCTTTATCAATTTCTTCTTGAAGGATTGTTGTTGTTTGTGCTGCTGTGGTGGTTTGCACGCAAAAACAGGCCCATGGGCCAAGTGTCAGCTGTGTTTTTGATGGGCTATGGCAGCCTGCGATTTGTTGCAGAATTTTTCAGAGAGCCCGACGCTCATTTGGGCTTGCTGTCTATGGGCTTGAGCATGGGGCAGTGGCTGTGTGTGCCCATGGTTTTGATTGGGGTTTTTTTGTACGTCACAGTGAACAGGCCAAAGAACGCTTGATTTGTGAAGAAGCTTGGTGGCCATTGCTTGCAGTGGCGCTTTATTTTTTAAATATAAAAGGAGACAAGTATGAAATTTTCAATTCATGGCATTCAACGCCGTTCCCTGCTGCAATGGGCGGCTGCAAGTTCTGCCGCACCCTTGTTGACTGCCATGGCGCAAGCCTCTTGGCCTACAAAGCCAGTCACCATGGTGGTGCCATTTCCTGCAGGCGGTGGTACAGACGCCTTTGCCAGACCCCTGTCAGCAATTTTTTCAAAACAGACAGGCAAACAACTCATCATTGACAACCGTGGTGGTGCGGGTGGCACATTGGGTGCAGGTGTTGCGGCCAAGTCGGCACCCGATGGGTACAACTTTTTAATGGGTGCAGTGCATCACACCATTGCGCCCAGCATGTACCCAAGGCTCGACTACGATTTGGAACGAGATTTGGTGCCGATTATTTTGGTGGCTGCCGTGCCTCAAGTCTTGGTGGTCAACCCCAAAAAAGTACCTGCCAACACTGTGAAAGAGTTTCTAGATTTTGTGAAGAAAAACCCAGGTCGTTTGAACTATGGTTCAGCTGGCAGTGGCACTTCGCATCACTTAGCGGGTGAATTGTTCAAGCTGCAAACACAAACATTTATCACGCACATTCCTTACCGGGGTGCAGGACCTGCATTGCAAGATTTAATTGCAGGCAATGTTGACATGATGTTTGATGGCCTGGGCTCTTCTGCAGCGCACATCAAAGGCGGCAGAATCAAAGCATTGATGGTGTCGGGTAGCAAGCGCAACCCCGCATTTCCTGATGTGCCATGCTCTTCTGAAGTGGGCCTACCCGATTACACGGTCAGCACTTGGTATGGTGTTTGGGCGCCAAAAGGCATCCCTGCAGACGCACAAGCGCGTGCGACGGATGAAATTCGCAAGGCTTGTCAGACAGACGAAGCCAAAGCGATTTGGACTGCACAAGGTGCCGACTTCCCCAATTTGGCGGGTACACAATTTGATGCATTCATCAAAACTGAATTGCGTAAATGGAGCCAGGTGGTGAAAGCCTCTGGCGCAAAATTGGATTGAAAATGGCCCAAGAGAATTTGTTTGCAGCACTGCGAGCTGCATTTCCTGCAAACTTAGATTCGGTTGCGGTTGAAACCGACCAAGGACTGAACTACACGTGGCGTGATTTGGACCGGGCCAGTGCCATGCTGGCCAACTTGCTCGACAGCTTGAAATTGCCCAAAGGCAGCCGCATTGCTGTGCAAGTTGAAAAGTCAGTTGAAGCCATGATGCTTTATTTGGCTACGCTGCGAGCAGGCTATGTTTTTCTGCCTTTGAACACAGCCTATCAAAGTGCAGAAATTGAATACTTCATTGGCAATGCCGAGCCTGCTGTCGTGGTTTGTTCAGGTGCTAATTTTGGGTGGGTTAGCAAAATTGCATTTAAGTCTGGCACGCAGCATGTGTTCACCTTGAATGACGACCGGACAGGGACCTTGTTAGAGCGTGCGGTCCATCACAAAGATTCGCACAAAATTGCGGTCAAAGATACAAACGACTTGGCAGCTATTTTGTACACCAGTGGCACAACAGGTCGCAGCAAGGGCGCCATGCTGACGCATGGCAACATGCTGAGCAATGCCAAAACCCTGCAAACGTATTGGGGCTGGAAAAAAGGCGATGTGCTGATTCATGCTTTGCCAATTTTCCATGTGCATGGTTTGTTTGTCGCCATTCATGGTGCGCTCATCAATGGCAGCAAGATGATTTGGCTGGCCAAGTTTGATCCAAAATTTGTAATTGCCAAAATGCCCGAAGCAACTGTGTTCATGGGCGTACCTACGCTTTATGTTCGAATGCTTCAAGAACCATCGCTAAGCAAAGATACTGCGCGCAACATGCGTCTATTCATTGCGGGCTCTGCGCCTTTGTTGATTGAAACTTTCAATGAGTGGCAGCAGAGGACAGGTCATACCATTTTGGAGCGGTATGGCATGAGTGAAACAGTGATGCTGACCTCCAATCCTTATGCAGCAGACAAGCGTCATGGCGGTCAATCTGAGCGGCGTGGCGGCACAGTGGGTTTTCCATTGCCTGGCGTGAAGTTGCGCGTGCAAGGTGATGACGGCAAGGCACTGCCAGTGGGCGAAATAGGCAATATTCAGGTCAAAGGCCCAAATGTCTTTCAAGCTTATTGGCGCATGCCCGAGAAAACCAAAGAAGAATTTACAGCGGACGGATTTTTTAAAACAGGCGATGTTGGAAAGTATGATGAGCGTGGCTATGTCACCATTGTTGGGCGCAGTAAAGACCTCATCATCAGTGGCGGCTACAACGTGTACCCAGCTGAAATAGAGGGCTACATCAATGAAATGCCGGGCGTTGCTGAAAGTGCACTTGTGGGCGTGCCGCACCCCGATTTTGGTGAAGTTGGTGTGGCGGTGGTCATTGCCAAGCCCGGCGCTCAATTGAATGCCGATGCCATTGTGGCCAGTTTGAAATCACAGTTGGCCAACTTCAAAATACCCAAGAAGTGTTTCGTGGTGGCTGAATTGCCACGAAACACCATGGGCAAGGTTCAGAAAAATTTATTGCGCGATCAGCACAAAAATTTATTCTCAGCGTAATACCAGCACAGGGACATGACAGTGCGTTAGCACTTGTTGTGTCTCACTGCCCAGCAACAAACGTTTGATGCCCTTGCGGCCGTGTGAGGCCATCACCACCAAGTCAGCTTTATGTTTCTTGGCTGCTGCAATGATGGCGTCCGACACAATATCTGAGCGGCTGACAACACCTTTGGCCTTCACATCTTTTGCCTCTGCCAATTTCTTGACGATATCGACAGCTGCTTGCGCATCGTTTGCCCATTGAGTTTCTATTCGAGCCACATCTTTGGCGTTCAAGGGAATGCTGCCCTCAAAGTAAGCCATCGGGTAACGCGGAACCACCTTCAATGCGATCAGTTCTGCACCGCAAGTGGCAGCCAAGCCGATGGCGTCAACCACAGCTTTTTTTGAAAGTGCAGAGCCGTCAGTGGCGACAAGAATTCGTTTGTACATGGTTTGCTCCTTGAATGAATGAGTGCATTCAGCATAAGACTCTGAAATTCACACACCTTGATCTGGATCAAGTTTTATGCAGGCGGACTGCCTTATCTTCAGTGCATGCCGAATCAAGCACGCCTTCCAGATTTAGACGCTCTAGCATCCAAGTGGTCATTGCTTGACCATGTTCAGGAGTGGTCTGATTTCAGCCAGCCGAGCGAGCAGCAAGCGAACCAATGGACTTCCAGCGTGGTTTTTGAGGGTATGCATTGCACGGCCTGCGCCATCAACATCGAAGAAGCGTTGCTGTCTGTGCCAGGTGTTAAGTCAGCACAGATTAGTGCTGCCAGCCATCGGGGGCGGGTGGTTTGGTCAGACGATCAAACGCAGCCCTCCGATTGGATGAAGGCGGTCGCCAAGCTGGGTTACCGCACTGTGCCCGCCAACGATGCGTTGGCCAACGAAATTCGCCGAGAAGATGCTCGCAAAATGCTCTGGCGTCTAGGCGTTGCTGGCCTTTGCATGATGCAGGTCATGATGTATGCCACGCCGGTTTATTTCAGTGAGCCCAACGACATGGCGCCCGATATGGTGCAGTTGTTGCGCTGGGCATCATGGGTTCTGTCACTGCCTGTTTTGTTTTTTTCTTGCATGCCGTTTTTCAAAACAGCCTTGTTGGATTTGAAGCAAAGAAAAATCAGCATGGACTTGCCAGTGACGATTGGCATGCTGGTCACCTTTGTAGTGAGTACCCTAGGAACCTTTGAACCGAAGGGACCGTTTGGCGCTGAAGTTTATTTTGATTCGTTCACCATGTTTGTTTTCTTCTTGCTCACAGGCAGGTGGTTGGAACTCAGATTGCGGGACAAAACGGCTGGGGCGCTGGAGGCGGTCATGAACCGATTGCCCGATGCAGTTCACCGTCAAACTTCAGAGGGCCAATGGGAGATGACCACCTTGAGGCATTTGCGTGTGCAGGATGTGATTCAAGTGCGTTCAGGTGAAGCATTTGCAGCCGATGCTCAGATCATTGATGGTGAAACACAAGTTGACGAATCACTTTTGACCGGGGAATCTAGACCCCTATCAAGAAGCGTCGGCGAACGAGTCATGGCTGGCAGTATGAATTTAACCTCAACGGTTGAAGCCAAAGTGATTGCACTAGGTAAGCAAACTCGATTTGGTCAAATGGTGGCCCTCATGGAGAGTGCCTCAGTCTCTAAGCCCAGCATGGCGTTGCTGGCAGATCGGGTGGCCAAACCATTTTTGTGGGCGGTTTTGATCATGGCGGCATTGGCTGCAGCGTGGGGTTGGCAGAACAGCCCCTCACATGCCTTGATGGTGAGCGTTTCGGTTCTCATTGTGACGTGTCCATGTGCTTTGTCTTTGGCAACGCCAGCCGCCATGTTGTCTGCAGCTGGCGCGCTGGCCAGAGCTGGCGTTATGTTGCGAAGCCTTCAAGCTCTGCAAATATTGGCCAAGGTTGACACAGTCATTTTTGACAAGACAGGCACGCTAACCAACGAAGACTTTAGCCTGCAAAACATCACAACGCGTTCTGACGTATCGAAGTCCCAAGCTTTGGCATGGGCTGCAGCTTTGGCGCAGCACTCTTTGCATCCTGTATCTCGAGCTTTGGTACGTGCGCAAGTACCTTTGGAAAATACATCCTTCCATTTAGAAAATATCAAAGAATTTGCAGGGCAGGGCGTACAGGCCACATTGCGGCATGCGGCAGGAAGTAAGGGCCTTGAAATTAGAAAAGAATTGCGATTGGGTTCAAGGTCTTTCTGTGACCTGTCACCTGTCCCCGTCAATGTGCTGCAAACCAGTTTGAGCGATCAAGATGGGTGGTTGGCAACTTTTGAATTTGACGAAACACCGCGGCAAGAAGCCATAGCTACATTGCGTGCCCTAGAGGTCATGGGCTTGCGCATCCGTATATTGTCGGGTGATGGCCAAGCCTCTGTAGACCGGCTTGCATCTAGTTTGCAAATTGAGAATGCCATGGGTGCGTGTTCTCCAGAAGACAAGCTCAAACAAGTCAAGCTTGAACAAGCTGCAGGTCACCGCATAGCGATGGTAGGCGATGGTCTCAACGATGGCCCTGTGTTGGCGGGTGCTGATGTTTCATTTGCTTTGGGCCAAGCATTGCCGCTGGCCCAGTCCAAGGCGGATTTTGTGTTCATGGCGAGCGATCTCAAGCCCTTGGTCGCCACCTTTCAATTGAGTCGAAAAACTTTGCAAGTTGTTCGTCAAAACTTGGCTTGGGCAGCCATTTACAACTTTTCTTGTGTGCCCCTTGCCATGCTTGGTTATTTGCCAGCTTGGTTGGCAGGTTTGGGCATGGCGTGCAGTTCTTTGGGCGTGGTATTGAACGCGATGCGTTTGTCTGAAGCCATTCAATTTGAACAAGAAGGAAACGCCTGATGGACATCCTTTATTTATTGGTTCCGTTGTCAGTTGCCTTGGTGTTCTTCATCTTGGCAGGTCTGTGGTGGGCCGTGAACCGTGGTCAGTTTGAAGACATTGAAGCAGAAGGTGAGCGAATTCTTCGAAATGATTGACTTAAGTCAATGCGAACAGTTGTCTGACTTGAGAAACTCTGTTTGTAATTTTTGAAGAGGTGAAAATGAAATTTGCCAATGCACAGGCAACTGTCTACAGCGATACCGTTGTTAGGCAATTTGCCATCATGACAGTGGTGTGGGGTGTGGTGGGCATGCTGGTTGGTGTGATCATCGCGGCCCAATTAACTTGGCCAGAACTTAATTTTGGTATTCCGTGGCTCAGTTATGGTCGCTTGCGCCCCTTGCACACCAATGCCGTCATTTTTGCGTTTGGCGGCTGTGGCTTATTTGCCTCTGCCTACTACGTGGTTCAGCGAACTTGCCATGTTCGACTGTTCGCCGAAAAGTTAGCAGCCTTCACCTTCTGGGGCTGGCAGTTGGTCATTGTGTTGGCCGCCATTACGTTGCCCTTAGGCTACACAAGCGGCAAAGAATATGCCGAACTGGAGTGGCCCATTGACATTCTGATTACCTTGGTTTGGGTGTCATTTGCTGTTGTGTTTTTTGGCACTGTTGGCACTCGCAAAGTTAGGCACATATATGTGGCCAACTGGTTCTTTGGTGCATTCATCATTGCGGTAGCCTTGTTGCACTTGGTTAACAGTGCGGCCATGCCCGTGGGTCTTATGAAGTCTTACTCTGCCTATGCAGGTGTTCAAGATGCCATGGTGCAGTGGTGGTACGGTCACAATGCCGTCGGCTTTTTCTTGACGGCAGGCTTCTTGGGCATGATGTACTACTTCATTCCCAAGCAAGCAGAAAGACCTGTTTACAGTTATCGCCTGTCCATTGTTCACTTTTGGGCGCTTATCTTCACTTACATGTGGGCAGGCCCACACCACTTGCACTACACCGCATTGCCAGACTGGACTCAGTCCTTGGGCATGGTGTTTTCGCTCATATTGTTGGCGCCTAGCTGGGGCGGCATGATCAATGGCGTGATGACTTTATCGGGCGCCTGGCACAAACTGCGCGATGACCCTGTGTTGCGTTTCCTAATTGTTTCTTTGTCCTTCTATGGCATGTCCACATTTGAAGGCCCCATGATGTCCATCAAAACAGTCAACGCTTTGTCGCACTACACCGACTGGACAGTTGGTCACGTGCACTCGGGTGCTTTGGGATGGGTCGGACTGGTCACGATGGGCACCATGTACTACTTGATTCCTCGTTTGTTTGGCCAAAAGAAGATGTACAGCGTCAAAGCAATTGAGGCGCACTTCTGGATTGCCACCATCGGAATTGTGATTTACATCGCAGCCATGTGGATTGCTGGCGTGATGCAAGGCTTGATGTGGCGATCTGTAAACGCAGATGGCACCCTGACCTATACCTTTGTTGAGTCAGTCAAAGCCACATTTCCCTTTTATGTGTTGCGTTTGTTGGGTGGTTTGTTGTACCTGGCTGGCATGTTGATCATGTTGTGGAATACCTTGAAAACAGCCACGCAAGGTCGTGCTGTCGACGTGCAAATTCCAACCGCTGCTGTTGCACACGCCTAAGCGCATAGGAGAAAAATAAGATGTCTAACGCTTCAAAATCCGGTGGCTTGTCTCACGAGAAAATTGAGACCAACAACTTCCTCATGATCGTTTTGATTTTGGTGGTCTTGTTGTTTGGTGGAATGGTTGAAATCGTCCCCTTGTTTTTTCAAAAGTCAACGACTGAGCCAATACCCGGCCTCAAGCCCTACACGGCTTTGCAAGTGGCCGGACGCGACATTTATGTGCGTGAAGGCTGCTACAACTGTCACTCTCAAATGATTCGACCCTTCCGCGCAGAAACATTGCGATACGGCCCTTATTCAGTAGCAGGTGAGTTCGTTTATGACCACCCGTTTCAATGGGGAAGCAAACGCACAGGTCCAGATTTAGCTCGCGTGGGTGGCAAATATTCTGACGATTGGCACCGAATCCATTTGATCAATCCGCGAGATGTGGTTCCTGAATCAAATATGCCAGCTTACCCATGGCTTGAAAAAACAGCAGTCGATGGTGCCAGTTTGCCTATGCACATGAGTGGCTTGCGCAAATTGGGTGCCCCCTATAGCGACGAAGAAATAGCCAAAGCGACTGCAAATGTGCAGGGCAAAACTGAACTGGATGCCGTCATTGCCTATTTGCAAGGCATGGGCATTCATCGCAAATAAAGGGAGAGCAATCATGGACGTCAATACCCTTAGATCGGCAGTGACTGTGGTGACCTTCATCCTGTTTCTCGGGATTGTGGTGTGGACCTTGTCTAAGCGGCGTTCAGATGATTTTGAAGAGGCTGCCAAGTTGCCTTTTCAACATGAAGACTGAACGACCCAGATCAACGAAAAGAAAGAGAATTTGAAATGAGTGACTTCACAAGCAATTTCTGGTCTTTGTATGTGGCCGGCATTGCGTTGTTTGGCATTGTGGCTTGTTTACTTTTACTTTACTTCAGCGGTAAAGCCAAAGCCATGACTGACAACGACAACACCACCGGTCATGTATGGGATGGCGACTTGCGTGAAATGAACAATCCGCTGCCCAGATGGTGGGTGGGTTTATTTTTAATCACCATCGTATTTGCACTCGCTTATTTAGTTCTGTACCCAGGTTTGGGCAACAGCACAGGCAAGTTGGACTGGACTTCAACAGGTCAATACAACGAAGAGGTGGCCAAGGCCAATCAAGCGTTGGAGCCTTTGTATGCCAAATATGCAGGCATGGCACCACAAGATGTTGCCAAAGATCCCCAAGCTATGGCCATCGGCGATCGCTTGTTCATGAACAACTGCGCACAATGCCATGGCTCTGACGCCAGAGGAAGCAAAGGTTTCCCCAATTTGACAGACCGTGATTGGTTGCACGGTGGCTCACCCGAGAAAATCAACGAAACGTTGGTGAAGGGCAGAAATGGCATCATGCCCCCAATGGCCGCTGCAGTGGGAAGTCCTGAAGATGTTAGAAATTTGGCGCACTATGTTTTGAGTTTGTCCAATGGCCCACATGACTCCTTGCGTGCTTCTTTGGGTAAATCCAAGTTTGGCGCATGCGCTGCGTGTCATGGCAGTGATGGCAAGGGCAATCAAGCATTGGGTGCACCTAACTTGACGGATGACATTTGGCTACACGGATGGGGCGAAAACGCCATTGTGTCAATGGTCACCAACGGCAAGACTAATCAGATGCCAGCGCAAGCAGGCAAGCTTACCGAAGCGCAGTTGCATGTGCTTGCATCGTATGTTTGGGGCCTGTCTAACAACCCTGTCAAAGTCGTTACCAAATAATGTGAGTGAATCGTTTTGGACACATCTGATCAGCTTTCGAAATCAGACAAGGGCACGCGTCAGTTCATTCCCATCGTTCCTTTGTTAGAGGAGACCGCTACAGAATCCTCGGGTGAAGGACGGTGGGGTGAACTTTATCAAGCGCATCAAAAAATTTACCCTCGAAGCGTCCATGGTATTTTTGCCAAATGGCGTTGGGGCTTTGTTTTTCTGACGCAAATTATTTTCTACTGCTTACCTTGGTTAGAGTGGGGGCAGCGTCAGGCAGTCTTGTTTGATTTAGGCGCCCGACGTTTTTACATCTTTGGCATTGTTCTTTATCCGCAAGACTTTATCTATCTGACGGGTTTGCTGGTTATATCGGCATTCTCTTTGTTCTTATTTACAGCCATTGCAGGCCGCCTGTGGTGTGGCTACGCCTGCCCGCAAACGGTTTACAGCGAAATCTTTATTTGGATTGAGCGAAAAGTTGAGGGCGACAGAACTGCTCGCATGCGACTTGACTCCAATAGCATGTCCCTCGAGAAATTGGTCAAGAAATGGTACAAACATTTAATCTGGCTAGGCCTCTCAATTTGGACAGGTTTTACCTTTGTCGGCTATTTCACGCCCATTCGTGATTTGGGCATGGAGTTCTTCCTGGGCAATATGTCGTCTTGGGAAGTTTTCTGGGTGTTCTTCTATGGACTGGCCACCTATGGCAATGCCGGGTTCATGCGTGAGCAAGTTTGCAAGTACATGTGTCCCTATGCGCGTTTTCAGAGCGCTATGTTTGACAAAGACACACTCATCGTGACCTACGATGCAGAGAGGGGAGAGCCCCGCGGTTCGCGTGCTAAAAATGCCGATCTGGCCGCACTCAACTTAGGCTCTTGTGTCGATTGCAGCCTGTGTGTTCAAGTGTGCCCAACAGGCATTGATATTAGAAAAGGACTTCAATACGAATGCATTGGCTGCGGTGCATGTGCCGATGTTTGCGATACGGTGATGGACAAACTTGGCTACCAACGTGGTTTGGTGAAGTATTCCACCGAGCATGCCATGCAGAATCACTGGACGTCTGCCCAAACCTTAAGGCATGTTTTCAGGCCACGCGTCCTGATTTATTCTGGAATTTTATTGTTGGTCATTGCCTTGTTGTTAGGCAGCTTGCTTGCGCGTACGTCGTTCAAAGTCGATGTCGTACGCGATCGTGCTTCATTGGCTCGCATTGTCAGTGGTGGCTATATTGAAAATGTATATCGCCTGCAAATTATGAATGCTGCTGAAAAACGGCAATATTTCAAAGTGACCGCTGAGGGGATGTACGATTTAAAAGTACTGACAGACTCCGAAGATTTAGTTGTGGATTCCACCCAATCTCGTTGGATTTCTGTTCGACTTCAGGTGCCATACGATTCAGCCATGCCTGGATCTTACCCAGTTCGATTCAGCATCGAAACTGTCAACAGAGATGGCACTGTGCACGAGAAATTGGAAGAAAAATCGGTGTTTTTAATGCCACGCTAAATACCATTGGTGTGAAATCGAAATGCCAGGAAAGATCAAAGAATTGAATATGAGCACAAATACTTTTTCTCATTCAGACAAAATGAATGCCAAACCTTGGTGGTCGTTTGGTATGGTTTGGATGATCATTGCAGGCCCTGCCTTGGTGGTTGTGGCCGCTTTTGTCACACTTTATTTGGCAATTACCATCCCTGACCCTGTGTTGCCAACAGAGGTGCTCAATCCTAGGAGTGCCATTCAAAATCAAAGTCAGTTAGATGCCGCCATGGCGCCTGCTATGCAGGCTCGCAATCATGCGACCACGGGACAAGTCCCCGTTCAAAAACGACAGTGATGTCAAGTTTATTTTGTAAAAATAAATCCTCTTGGGAGAAAAGCATGCTGGCTCAAAGACTGATGTGGATTATTTGGCCTGCCTTTTTGGTGGCGGGTGTCATTGAGTTGGTGGTATTCGGCATGTTCGATCCAGACGACATGCAGTGGTTTGGTCGGCAAATGCCGCTGTCAAGACAAGGTGTTTACACAGTGTCGTTTTTTGTCTTCTGGGCCTTGACCATCGTATCGAGTAGCCTGACCTTGCTGCTAGCGAACAGTCTCAATGGCACTGAGGCTGAGAGTTAACCATTCTCTGTAGTGCGTCAGGATCTAGAATTTTGACGTGCCTTTGTTTAACTTCCACAATGCCGTCGTCTACAAATTTGGAAAATGTGCGGCTGACAGTTTCTAGCTTGAGTCCTAAGTAGCTACCAATTTCTTCGCGGGTCATGCGGAGTACCAACTCGGATTGCGAGAAACCACGGGAGTGCAGTCGTTGGACCAAATTCAATAAGAAAGCGGCCAACCGTTCTTCTGCTCGCATGCTTCCCAACAGCAACATGACACCATGCTCACGCACAATTTCTCGGCTCATGATTTTGTGGACGTGGTGTTGTAGGGCGGTTACTTCGCGGGAAATTTCTTCAATGCGGTCGAACGGCATGACGCAAACCTCTGCATCTTCCAAGGCAACAGCGTCGCAAGTGTGTTGGTCGTTAACGATGCCATCCAAGCCAATAATTTCACCTGCCATTTGAAACCCAGTGACTTGGTCTCGACCGTCTTCAGCAGCTAGGCAAGTTTTGAAAAAGCCTGTGCGAATGGCATATAGGGAGGTGAATTTTTCGCCATTGCTAAATAGTGTGCTGCCACGTTTAATTTTGCGCCGAGTAGCGACAACTTCGTCTAAACGTTGTAGGTCATTTTCAGACAGGCCCATGGGCATGCAGAGTTCGCGTAAGTTGCAGTTAGAGCATGCGACTTTGATGGCTTCAGGTTTCATGGCGTTCTCGATTTAGAAAATTGACATTGCGACAAGTCAAGTCATTAGCTTATACCTACTTGGAGGATTTGACGCATCGCAAGCTTTTCTAAAACTCTTTTTCTGGCATTGATTCACAAAAAAGTGATATAGATCAAGTTTAAGCGACGGATGAAAAGGCACATTAAACAAAACCTAGAAATATGACAGTCTTTGGAATTTTCGCATGCCCTTTTTGACGCCAGACTTACTAAGCCGCTTTGATGTGCCAGGGCCTCGTTACACCTCGTACCCAACAGCGGACCGCTTTGTAGAAGCTTTTTCTCAAACTGATCTGCTTCAAGCGCTGGATTTACGCAATCATGGACTGGG
>JACCEB010857908.1_pt1 | contig 30341 bp, 31 predicted proteins | sample 7454761 | NCBI WGS metagenome assembly JACCEB01 (sample SAMN15323454, study PRJNA562643) | freshwater metagenome | isolation source: river surface water | place: USA:Blue River Watershed | collected 2017-08-18
GTATCACCGAAGGTGCAGCAATGATCCGCTCAAAGGGTGAAGCAGGAACTGGTGATGTATCGAACGCCGTAACTCACATGCGCACTATTCGCGCTGAAATTAATCGGTTGAAGTCGATGAGTAAAGATGAACTCTACGTAGCCGCCAAAGAACTTCAAGCCCCTTACGAATTAGTTACGGAAGTTGCCGCACTTGGTAAGTTACCTGTGGTGTTATTCACTGCCGGAGGTATTGCTACGCCAGCAGATGCCGCAATGATGATGCAATTAGGTGCTGATGGTGTATTTGTTGGTTCTGGAATTTTCAAATCTGGAAATCCAGTACAGCGAGCAAAAGCAATAGTTCAGGCTACTTTGCATTACGAAGATCCAGCCAAGGTTGCTGATGCATCACGAGGTTTAGGTGAAGCAATGGTCGGAATTAATGTCGCAGACATTCCAGTACCACATCGGTTAGCAGAGCGCGGCTGGTAAATATGTCTACCCCGAATATTGGGGTGCTCGCCATACAAGGCGATGTGCGCGAACATGTTAATCACTTAGCTGCTTGTGGAGCACAGGTTTCCCTGGTAAAAACGGTTGAAAGTTTAGCTAAAGTTAATGCCCTTGTTATTCCTGGTGGTGAATCAACCACAATGAGTATCCTTGCGGTAAAAAATAATTTGATTGAACCGCTAAGAGAAGCAAGCAAGAAAATCCCCATGTACGGTAGTTGCGCCGGTCTAATTATGCTTGCGGATCGAATAACAGATGGTCGTGATGATCAACAAACGATTGGTGGACTCAACATAACGGCTCAACGTAATGCATTCGGGCGTCAAGTTGATTCATTTGAAATCGATCTAAAAATAAAGCAAATCGGCGAGCCTGATTTTCATGCCGTTTTTATTCGAGCACCACTTGTTTCGCAGGTTGGTTCAAATGTTGAAATTTTGGCGACCTTGCCAAATAGTGATCAAGTGGTTGCAGTTCGTCAAGATAACATGATGGCCACCTCGTTCCATCCAGAAATAGTCCCAGACTTTAGAATTCATAAGTACTTTCTAGATATGGTGAAAGCAGCATGAGCGGTCATTCCAAATGGGCAACTACTAAGCATAAAAAAGCAGTTATTGATGCACGACGTGGAAAACTCTTTGCCAAATTAATAAAAAACATTGAAGTAGCTGCCCGTACCGGTGGCGGTGACCCAGCTGCTAACCCAACTCTTTTTGATGCAATTCAAAAAGCTAAAAAAAGCTCAGTTCCTAACGACAACATAGATCGTGCAGTTAAACGTGGCTCAGGACTGGAAGCCGGCGGAGCTGAATATCAAACGATTATGTATGAAGGTTATGGTCCTAATGGCGTAGCACTGCTCGTTGAATGTTTATCAGATAACCGAAACCGAGCGGCATCAGAAGTTCGAGTAGCAATGACCAGAAACGGTGGCAACATGGCTGACCCTGGATCTGTTTCATATTTGTTTAATCGAAAAGGTGTGATTTTGGTTTCTGGAGCTGGAACCACAGAAGATCAGGTACTTGAAGCAGTTCTAGACGCTGGCGCTCAAGAGGTTAACAATTTAGGCGAGACTTTTGAGGTTATTTGTGAAGCTACAGATTTAGTTAAAGTACGTCAGGCCATCCAGGCAGCCGGACTTGACTATGAATCGGCCGAAGCCACATTTGTGCCTGATTTAACCATCCCGCTTGATGCAGCTGCAGCCGAAAAGATGTTTAAATTGATTGAGGCTCTGGAAGATTCTGATGAAGTCCAAAACGTTTATGCCAATTTCGATGTTTCAGATGAAGTTTTGGCGAAATTAGACGCCTAACCTCAAGTCGAAATACTCAAGATAAGTATGTGAGCCTGCTAGGCTTTCGAACAAATGTTCGGAAAGGCGATCTGAATGCGGGTACTAGGTATCGACCCTGGTTTAACTCGGTGTGGTGTGGGCCTAATCGACATAGACGATCGGGCCAAGCCAACATTTGTTCATGTCGATGTAGTCCGAACTTCTAACGAATTGGATCTATCGGCCCGCTTAGGTCTGTTACATAGCCAACTGAAAACTGTAATTTCTGATTTTGGCCCAGATGTAATTGCTATTGAACGAGTATTCAGTCAGTTAAACGTCAAAACCGCTATGGGTACCGCACAAGCAAGCGCTGTGGCCATGTTGATCGCCAACGAAAAAGAATTACCTGTCCATCTTTATACGCCTACTGAAGTGAAGGCTGCCGTAACAGGATCAGGTCGAGCTGATAAGAAGCAAGTTACCCAAATGGTTACCCGACATTTGAAGTTAACTCAGTTACCTAAACCAGCTGACGCAGCAGATGCTTTGGCATTAGCGCTTTGTCATGCCTGGCGCGGAATAAGTCAAGAACGGATTATGGCTGCAGCCCGAAAAGTCGGAGTAACGTTGTGATTGCTGTAGTAAGTGGAAAAGTTCTAGAGACCAGAATAGATGGCCTAGTTATCAATGTTGGTGGAATTGGACTTTTTGTTCTGTGTGCTCCCGATTTAATTGCCCGGGCCAAGATTGGTGAAGAAATTTCGGTAAATACTTCACTTGTTGTTCGAGAGGATTCGTTAACTCTTTTCGGTTTTGAATCTGTGCTGAGTCGAGAATTATTTGAAATTGTCCAAAGCGTGTCTGGATTTGGCCCGAAACTTGCATTTACGATTTTGGCTGCCATGTCGCCGGATGAGTTTCGCGAGGCAATCGCAAATGAGGATGTTAATCGGTTGAAGCAAACTCCAGGAGTTGGGGCGAAAGGAGCTCAGCGCTTGGTTCTTGAACTTAAAGATCGGATTGGCTTTTCAAGTAATCAACTTAAGTCAACCAACGCCACGAGTAATTGGAAGATTCAATTAGAGCAGGGTCTAGTTGGACTCGGATGGTCAACAAAAGACGCAAATAAAGCCATTGCGACTGTGGCACAAGAAATAAGTTCAGATGATTCGAACGGTGAAGTTGAGATTGCCTTGTTACTAAAACGGGCGCTACAAATATTGGCTAAATCATGACCGATAAATCTGATGAACTTGACCAACGCTTAATTAGTACTAAGAGTTATTCGGATGAACTAACAGCAGAGTCAGCTCTTCGACCAAATAATCTAAGCGAGTTCGTTGGCCAAGTCAGAGTAAAAGAACAACTCGGATTAGTTTTAGCTGCCGCTGCCGGTAGAAATTCAAATCCTGATCACATTTTGTTAGCTGGACCACCGGGATTAGGTAAAACAACGCTGGCAATGATTATTGCTAATGAAATCAATAGTCCACTGCGGATTACCAGTGGTCCAACAATTCAACATGCTGGAGATCTTGCCAGCATTCTTTCGAGTTTGGTTTCCGGCGAAGTTTTGTTTATTGATGAAATTCACCGAATGAGTAGAGCAGCGCAAGAACTGCTCTATGTGGCGATGGAAGACTTCCGAGTAGATGTGATGGTAGGTAAAGGTCCAGGAGCCACTTCGATTCCACTTGAACTTCCACCATTTACTCTGGTGGGCGCAACAACTCGGTCGGGATTACTACCTGCACCGCTGCGGGACCGTTTTGGGTTTACTGCGCATTTGGATTTTTATGAACAAATTGAATTGATCGCGATTCTGAAACGGTCTGCAACACAACTTGAACTAGTCATTGATGAAGACAGCGCCTATGAACTTGCAAAGCGATCACGTGGTACGCCACGAATAGCGAATCGGTTACTCAGACGCGTTCGAGACTATGGACAAGTTCACCATTCAGGATCATTAAGTTTGGCCAGCACCAAGGCAGCCTTAGAACTTTATGAAGTTGATGATTTAGGTCTGGATAGATTAGATCGTGCTGTCCTTACAGCGTTGATTGACAATTTCAATGGCGGGCCAGTTGGCTTATCAACTTTGGCGTTAGCGGTTGGTGAAGAACCAGAAACTATAGATTTCGTCTGTGAGCCATTTTTAGTAAGAAATGGATTTCTAACACGAACTCCACGAGGAAGACAGGCAACAAGTTTGGCTTATCAGGCACTCAACCGAAAACCACCTGTTGGGTCAGAATTATTGCTAGATTTCCAGCCATCGGAAGATTAGACGTTTTCGAGTAAATCCTGTTTATCGACTAGGGTATAAAAGTCCAGATAAGCATTAACTAAAGGATTTTCGTGGCTTCGTTTTACCGTCCGATCCGGTCCATTTTCATTTTCTCTTTAGTTGTAATTGGGCTAGGTGTTTGGTCAATAGTTGGAGGCGAATCTCTTTCACCACGTTTGGGATTAGATTTACGCGGCGGAACCCAAATTATTTTGGCCCCAAAAACTGCGTCAGGGCAGATAAGTACAGAGCAACTTGCTCAATCCGTTTCGATTATTCGCCAGCGGGTTGATGGATTTGGTGTGGCCGAAGCTGAGGTTACTACGCAAGGCCAAGGTAATAGCGCAAAAATTATCGTCTCGTTACCGGGTGAAACTGATCGTGGAGTGGTTGACGAATTAAAATCGACCGCAAAGTTAACTTTCCGCCAAGTTATTACATTTGATTTGGGCAGTCCGGCACCTGTTCCAAGTAGTTCGGCCAGTGAAAGTCCTGCGCCACTTCCTTCTGTAGATCCAGCCCAATTAATTCCACCGATCCAGTCGGCAACACTTGATGATCAATTAGCTGCAAGATTTGCGGCCTTGGACTGTGCTAAATCAGATGTCTTAAGTGGTGGTGCTATTGATGACGAAACTCAGTATTTAGTTACCTGCGATGAAGAAGGTTTATACAAATATGTTTTGGGCCCTGCGGGATTATCTGGAACTGACATCTCAAATGCCGTAGCTGGATTACCTCAACAAGGTGCAGGTGGCTGGCAGGTTGACTTAACCATGACATCTGAAGGGGCCAAGAAATTTGCGGATGTAACAACCCAGTTATCAAGTCAACAAACTCCGCAGAATCAATTCGGTATCGTGCTCGATGGACTTGTCGTCAGTGCACCGCAGGTGAATGAACCAATTATTGGGGGTAGCGCAACCATTAGTGGCACTTTTACCGCCGATGAAGCAAGGGCCTTAGCTCAAATACTCAAATATGGAGCACTGCCGATCACCCTTAACGTTGATGAAGTTTCACAAATATCACCAACGCTTGGTAACGATCAACTTAGAGCCGGTGTGCTAGCAGGAGCATTTGGTTTATTGCTGGTAGTTCTTTATCTCTTGGGCTATTACCGGGCCTTGGGGTCTGTAGCGGTTGGTAGTTTGATTTTGGCCGCACTAATTCTTTATTTCGTTACCGTAATTTTGGGTAATGAAATCAATTTCACCATGACGCTTTCGGGTATTGCCGGTGCGATTGTTGCAATAGGTATTACTGCTGACTCTTTCATTATCTATTTTGAACGTATCCGCGATGAGTTACGTGAAGGAAAAAGATTGAAAGCTGCGGTTGATGCAGGTTGGTTACGGGCGCGCAGAACTATCTTGGCAGCGGACTTCGTATCTTTACTCGGTGCGGTCATTCTGTATTACTTATCAGTGGGTAACGTTCGAGGATTTGCCTTTGCTTTAGGCATAACAACTTTGATCGATATCTTTGTTGCCTTTTATTTCACACGTCCACTTGTGGTGAAAATCGCTCAAACAAAGTGGATGGCCAAAGGCTCAACAATGACTGGAGTTTCACCTAAACGGTTGGGATTCGTAGAAAATACCCAGGAGGTGGCTCTATGAGGGGACTAAGCCAACTTGGTAACGAACTTTACCGTGGCAGTAAATCTTTCAACATAGTTGGAAATCGCAAAGTTTGGTACACGGTCAGCGCTTCACTTTTAGCCCTATCCTTTGCTGTTCTTGGAATTCGTGGACTCAATCTTGGAATTGAATTCAAAGGTGGCGCAGAATTTACTGCTCAAGTTGCAAATCCAACTACCCAAACTGTTTCTATTGCCCGCACAGCAGTAGCCGAAACAGGTTCTACTGCAGAATCAGTAACCATTGTTGGTGGCGACAAGATTCGTGTTCAGACTCTTTCGCTATCGACGGAACAATCTGTCGAAGTCAGTAAAGCTTTGGCAACAGCACTTTCGGTGAATGAGCAAGATGTAAAAATTCAGTTAGTTGGACCAACATGGGGAAGTGAAGTTTCCCAAAATGCTGCCAGAGCTCTGGTTGTCTTCTTGGTTTTGGTTGCTATCTTTTTGGCAATATATTTTGAATGGCCAATGGCTGTTGCTGCATTAATTGCACTAGCTCACGACGTAATTATTACGGTGGGAATATATGCATTGTCTGGGTTCGAAGTATCACCGGCAACTGTAATTGGTTTTCTAACAATTCTTGGTTATTCGCTTTATGACACTGTTGTGGTTTTCGACAAAGTAAAAGAAAACACCAAAGGTATAACGGCTGGTAGTCGGATGACATATAGTGATGCAGCAAATTTAGCGGTCAATCAAACTTTGGTCAGAAGTATAAATACGACCATCGTTGCAATTTTGCCTGTGGCAGCTATTTTGATCGTCGGGATCATTCAACTTGGCAGTGGAACGTTAAATGACCTTTCGTTAGCTTTATTTGTTGGCATGATTGTTGGAACTTTTTCATCAATCTTTATCGCCACACCATTCTTGGCTCAATTAAAAGAACGCCAGCCTGAGATGAAAGCGTTACGTAAGCGGGTAACTAGCAAGCGAAGTAAAGATGACGAAATAACGGGAAATTTGCTACCTGGTTCACCTATCGTAAGGTCAACAGGTCCAAGGCAACAACGCGTGAAAAGACCACGTTCATCTCGCAGAGGCAAGTAATGCAAAAAAAAGATGTGGTGGCTTTGATAGCGCAGATCCAGGATTATCCAAAACCAGGAGTGCTCTTCAAAGATGTAACACCTATCTCAGCTAACCCTCAGGCTGTTAAGTATGTTAATGAACAAATTGCAGATCACTTCAAATCAAGCGAAATCAATAAAGTTGTTGGGGTAGAGGCGCGCGGTTTCATTTTAGGTGCGTCACTAGCCACTTACCTAAATGTTGGTTTTGTACCAATTCGCAAACAAGGTAAATTGCCGCGCCAGACTTATCGCCAAGAATATGAACTCGAATATGGTGTAGATGCAATTGAAATTCACACCGACGCACTTTTACCCGGTGACCGAGTGCTAATTGTGGATGATGTTCTTGCCACCGGTGGTACTGCTACTGCGGCGGCAAAGTTGATCGAAGCATGTGGGGCCATACCAGTGGGTATTGCAGTTTTGCTGAATCTTGATTTTCTCGGCGGAGACGTAAAATTGAAGGCATCGTATCCAGAAATTAATATTCTGGCCGTTCTAAACGACTAGGTATTAAAAACAGATAGGAAAGCGAATGACTGCAATCGAGGAGTTAAAGTCTTCGGTTGCTCTGCCGGTAAAAGATCGCTTTCCTGGTGGAATAACAGATCCAATTCCAGACCAACTACAGCAAGTAATTGATACGTTACTTAGTTTTCACCCTAATGCAGACAAAGCAAAGATCGTTCAGGCTTATCAGGTAGCCGATTTCTTGCACAGAAATCAGATGAGAAAGTCCGGCGAAAAATACATCACACATCCAATCGCGGTTGCCGGAATGCTGGCTGATTTGGGTATGACGGCACCAACAATAATCGCTGCGCTGCTTCATGACACGGTTGAAGATACTGAGTATGACTTAACTCAACTTGAAACAGATTTCGGTGCAGAAGTTGCGGCTCTTGTAGACGGCGTAACCAAATTAGACAAAGTTAAGTATGGTCAAACTTCAGCTGCTGAGACCGTACGCAAAATGGTTGTAGCCATGGCCCGTGACATCCGAGTGCTTGTGATCAAACTTGTTGATCGACAACACAACATGCGCACGCTTTCATATTTACCGATTGAAAAACAAGAACAAAAGGCACGCGAAACTTTAGAAATTTATGCACCATTAGCTCATCGTCTTGGTATGAACACAATCAAATGGGAACTAGAAGATCTTTCATTCGCAACTTTATATCCAAAAATGTACGACGAAATAACCCGACTTGTAGCGCAACGTGCTCCGGCAAGAGATGAAAATTTATCCGAAATTATTAACTTTGTTGAAGCAGATTTGAGCCAAAGTGGAATTCAAGCTTTAGTGACGGGTAGACCTAAGCACTATTACAGCATCTATCAAAAAATGATTGTGCGAGGTCGTGACTTTGACGACATTTACGATTTAATTGGCGTGCGCATCCTGGTTGAAAATGTTCAAGATTGTTATGCAACTCTTGGAGTCATTCACAATCATTGGAATCCAGTACCTGGACGCTTTAAAGATTATATAGCTATGCCAAAGTTCACGATGTACCAGTCACTACATACAACAGTTATTGGACCTAACGGAAAACCAGTTGAGTTTCAAATCCGAACTAATGAGATGCATCGTGCTGCCGAATATGGCGTTGCATCACACTGGCGGTATAAGCAACAAAATGTTGCCGGTAAAACTAGTCCGGAAGATGCTGGCTGGATTAGACAGCTTCTGGAGTGGCAACGTGAAACAACAGATCCTGGTGAATTCTTAGAGTCCCTGCGGGACGATCTGGGTGCCGCAGAAGTATTCGTTTTCACACCAAAAGGTGAGGTTGTTGCTCTTCCTCGCGGAAGCACGCCGATCGATTTTGCTTACTCAGTGCATACTGAAGTTGGTAACCGATGTGTTGGCGCACGCATTAATGGCAAGTTAGCGCCATTAGATACCCAATTGAGCAATGGCGACAACATCGAGATCATCACTAACAAAGCCGATAATGCAGGACCTAGTCGAGACTGGTTGAACATTGTTGTTAGTGCCAGAGCCAAATCAAAAATTAAAGCCTATTTTTCAAAAGAACGCCGCGAAGAAGCAATCGAGCAAGGTAAAGAACAGATCGTTAAGGCTATGAAGAAGCAAGGCGTTCCACTTCGCTTGCTAACTAACAATGTTTTAACATCTCTTGCCGCTGACAGTTCTTATCCAGACGTGAGTGCGCTTTATGCTGCTGTTGGTGAAGGACACCTTGGCGCACAAACTGTAGTTACTCGCTTGCTTACGGCTCTAGGTGGCGACGAAGGCACGATCGAAGATGCAAGTGAGACGGTAACCCCAACCAAGATTCCAGTTCGCAGGACTGGCAAACCTGATGCAGGGGTTACTGTTATTGGGGCCACAGACACCTGGGTTAAGTTAGCCAGGTGTTGTACTCCAGTACCGGGTGATGAAGTTTTTGGATTCGTTACAAGAGGTTCTGGGATTTCAGTGCACCGCAAAGACTGTGTGAATGCTAAAGATCTCTTGGCGCAAACAGAAAGACTTGCGCAAGTATCGTGGACACCGGGTAAAAGCAGTTTGTTCCTAGTCAACATTCAAGTTGAAGCAATAGATCGAGCCAGATTACTTTCAGATGTCACAAAAGCACTCAGTGACCAGCATGTAAACATCTTGAATGCTTCGGTAACAACATCTCGTGATCGGGTAGCGATGAGTCGATTTACTTTTGAAATGGGAGATCCATCTCATTTAGACCAAGTTTTACGAGCCGTCCGAAACATTGATGGTGTTTATGACGTATACCGCGTTTAAATTACTTTAATTCTGAAGCGCCGGACTGTGCAGCCGATAATAGCTCTTTTGTCTTTTCTTGTTGAGCTTTCAAATCAGCAGCCTTTTTATCGTCACCTTTAGCTAAAGCCAAAGCAATATCAGCCTCAATTTTTGCCAAAGTTTTTTCAAAACTTGAAACTAAAACATTTGCCCGCTCGATAACCTCAGGTTTAGTTTTGCGCCAGATGTCTTCGACATGCTTTCGTACTTCATCTTCGACCGCTTTTAGGCGACGTTCAATTTTGTCTCGATCAGCCTTGGGTACGTGACCAGCTTTTTCCCACTTTTCCTGAATTTCTCGAAGAGCTGCCTTTGCTTCGTCAACATTTTTGATTGGGAGAATTTGCTCGGCCAATTTTGCAAGTTCTTGCTTCACCGAAAGGTTAGCTTTGAGTTCGACATCGCGTTCGCTATTTGCAGCATTTCGGGCCTCAAAAAATCTATCTTGAGCTGCCTTAAATGAATTCCAAAGCTTTTCCTCCTCAGCTTTAGCAGCACGAGGTAAGTTTTTCCATTCAGTCATTAGTTTCTTGAATGCAGCTGTTGTCGTAGCCCATTCTTTGCTATCGGCTAATTCATTAGCTTTTTTAATTAGCTTGGTTTTTGCCTCATTCGCTTCGCCGCGTGCTTTATCGAGGTTTGCAAAATGTGCACGACGGGCTTTGTCGAAACTTGATCTAGCGGAGCTGAACTGTTTCCAAAGTTCTTGTTCTTTTGCTCGATCGAAGGAGGCGAGTTTTTTCCATTCGTCTAAAAGACTTTTGAACTGTTCGCTAGTTGACTTCCACGAGTTTGATTTCGCTAAAGATTGAGCCAAAGCAGCAATTTCTTCTCGACGTTTCAATGCCTGTTCTTTTAAGGCAGCTTTTTTAACCTGTGCTTGCTGCTTTTGTTCTTCCAAAACCATGGAAAGTTTTGTGGCTAGTTCATCGAGTTCCGACATCGGCCCCAGAGCATTTGGATTGGTAACGGTATTTTTAAGTCTTTCGATCAGACTGTTTATCGCGTCGAATGATCCCTTACCTTCAGTTAACCGAGTCAGGGCAAGGGAAGCTTCAGTCTTTAAATCAACAAAACGCTTGGTAAAAAAAGCCAAGCCTTCTGCTGGATCGCCAGCGGCATATTGACCAACTTTTACTTCACCATTTGGAGTATTTAAAAAAACATTTCCTTGTTCATCGGCTCGGCCGTATTCATTAGAAAGAGTCATGTTTCCTCCTGGGTCCCAATCGGGCTCTTGTTAGTACGAAAAGTTGGTTATCTAATTATGGCGCAACTGTAGCTTGGCTAATCACAAGAGTTTGCGCTGGCGGACCATCTGGTTGACCAGTTACGGTTCCTGCTTGGGCAATAGCGTCTAGAGTTTCTAATCCAGAAGTTAATTGGCCCCAAATACTGTAATTCGGTGGAAGTGGCGAATCTTGATAAACAATGAAGAACTGGCTGCCATTCGTATTAGGACCACTATTTGCCATCGCGATTGTGCCTCGGGGATAAGTAAATAATCCAGTTGAATCTGCAGCCGGCAAATTTTCGTCAGCAAAATTAAAACCGGGGCCGCCTGATCCGTTTCCACTTGGATCACCACACTGTAGAACAAAAATTCCTTCAGTAGTTAAACGATGACAATTAACTCCGTCATAGAACTTGTTCTTGGCTAAGTAACTCAAGATTCCAACAGTTTGCGGAGCTTTGGGATCTGTTTCAATTACGAAATCACCACAATTTGTAGTTAGGGTGATTTCTTTTGCCGGAACTAGATCTTTAGGTGCTGCCGGATAGCTTATGTTGTCTGCTCGAGTTGCCCCGGCGACATCACAACCAGATACAACTGGAGGCGCTGCAAGAGTTGGACTTGGTGTAGTTGTGGCCGTTTCTTCGGGGGAACTAGAAAGAGAAATGGCGTAGCTGATCAATAATGCAATCACAATGGCCAAACTAGTTAGCTTTGCAAACAGGTTTCTTTGCTTACGTTGTTGCCTTCTAGCTTGTTGACGTTCAAATTTCGCACGAGCAAGTTCTTTTTCACGCTTTACCGACATGAATGACAGTCTACGCAATCAGTAAACGAACCCTTTAGGGGTAACCTTTTAGTTAGGAGTAAATCTTTGATTATTGAAAGTTTTGTCGCTGGACCATGGCAAACCAATTGCTATGTAGTAGCACCGAGCGCAGGTAGCGAGTGTTTAATTCTTGATCCAGGCCAAGATGCACTGGGTCCAATTAAGGAAAAAATCGAAAAACATAATCTCAAACCCATTGCCGTTTTACTTACCCACGGTCACCTAGATCACATGTGGTCAGTCTTTCCGGTCGCTAGTGGTTACGAAATACCGGCACTAATACACCGAGCTGATCGACATCTTCTTTCAGATCCTGGTGCTGGACTTTCTGACCAAACAAAAGCAATCCTGCCCGAATTAGTTGGCCATGATTATAAATTTGTTGAACCAGACGAGATCATTGAAATACAAGATGAAATTAAGTTAAACCTTGCTGGCTTTGACATAAAAATCTCAAGCACACCTGGTCATACCCAAGGTTCAGTTATTTATTCGATTAATTCGAACACTGAGATAGTTTTCAGTGGTGACACCCTATTTGCCGGAGCAATAGGCAGAGTCGACTTACCGGGGGGTAGCGCATCTGCGATGAATGCCACACTTCGCGATATTATTTGTAAATTACCGGAGGAAACTTTGGTTTATCCAGGTCATGGACCGATGACTCGGATGGAAGTCGAATTACGAACAAATGAGTACTTAAGACGAGTACAGCAGGGATTGCCAGCAGTATGAACGAACTGTTCAAAGCTCCTAAAGGAACTTACGATGTAATTCCGCCGTTCTCGAACCTATGGTTACGGGTGAAGGATGCACTTTCTACACCTCCGCGTTTATCAGGTTACGGCTACATAGAAACTCCACTTTTTGAAGACACCGAGTTATTTGTTCGAGGTGTTGGTAAGTCCACCGATGTTGTTTCGAAAGAAATGTATACATTTGAAGACAAAGGTGGGCGCAGCTTAACTCTGCGACCAGAAGGTACTGCTGGAGTTCTCCGCGCAATGCTTGAGAACCGAATGGATCGTGGTGCGCTACCGGCAAAAGTTTGGTACACCGGTCCTAACTTTAGATACGAACAACCGCAATCTGGCAGGTATCGTCAGCACACTCAAGTTGGCGTAGAAGCAATTGGATCAAGTGACCCAGCACTTGATGCAGAAGTTATCTGGATGGCTAGTTACGCACAGCGCGAAATACTAGGGTTAAAGAAAGTTCGCCTGCTAGTTAATTCATTGGGTTGCCAAAAGTGCCGGCCAAATTACCGTAAATTACTGGTCGAGTTCCTCGCCAAACTTGATCTTGATGAAGCAACAAAAGAGCGAGCAAAACTTAATCCGTTACGAGTGCTCGATGATAAACGCGAACAGGTTCAGCAATTACTGTCAGATGCTCCGTTAATGCCTGATCATTTATGTGATGAATGTGCGCACCACCATAAAAAAGTATTGAGCTACCTGGATCAGTTGAATGTTCAGTACGAATTAGCTCCGCGTTTGGTACGCGGTCTTGACTATTACGTTCGTACAACATTTGAGTGTGTCCACGATGGCCTGGGTGCGCAATCAGCAATCGGCGGAGGTGGAAGGTACGACGGTTTAATTGAAACATTAGGTGGCCCGGCAATCGGTGGAGTCGGTTTTGGCCTAGGCGTGGACCGAACCTGTTTAGCCGTTCAAGCAGAAGATTTGGATAAAAATGAAGAAATCCAAACTCAGGTCTTTGTTATACCAATCGGCGAAGAGGCCTGGCTTAGCTGTTTAAAAATCACTCGAGAGTTACGCGCAAAGGGTATAGGTACCGAAATAGCCTTTGACAATCGAAGTATTAAGGCCGCCATGAAGAATGCAGACCGTAGTGGGGCAAAATTTGCCTTAATAATGGGTGAAGCAGAGCTATCTTCTAACTCAGTAGTGATCAAGAATTTGGTCAGCGGTGAACAAGAAACCATCGCATTAGACTTAACTACGAATCATTTCTTAAACACTCTTTAATGACTTTTACCGAGGAATAAATGTTACGGACCCACGAGGCTGGAAGATTGCGTCGTATTGACGCAGGTCAAGAAGTAAAACTTACTGGGTGGGTAAGTCGGCGTCGTGATCATGGTGGAATTGCGTTTATTGATCTTCGCGACCGTAGTGGCACGGTTCAAGTTGTTATTAATGATGAAGACATGGCAAATGAGTTGCGAAATGAATTTTGTTTACGCGTTTTAGGACAGGTACGGATTCGACCTGAAGGTAACGAAAACTCTGAAATCCCAACAGGCGACATCGAAGTTGTCGCGAATCAAATAGAAGTGTTAAGTAAGTCGGCGCCACTACCTTTTCCAATTGATGACTCAATAAATGTTGGTGATGAAACTAGATTCAAATATCGGTATTTAGATTTGCGTCGAGATTCTCAGGCCCAAGCGCTCAGAATGCGAAGTGAAGTAAATCGTTTAGCTCGCGAAGTTTTACATGAGAGAGATTTCACCGAGATTGAAACACCCACACTTACGCGATCAACCCCAGAAGGCGCTAGAGACTTTTTAGTTCCAGTTCGATTACAACCTGGGCACTGGTATGCATTGCCGCAAAGCCCACAGTTATTCAAACAATTACTAATGGTTGGTGGGTTAGAGCGGTATTACCAAATCGCTAGATGTTATCGAGATGAAGATTTTCGCAAAGATAGACAACCAGAATTCACTCAACTAGATATTGAGATGAGTTTCGTTGAACAGGAAGACATCATTGAAGTTGGCGAGGCGATAGTTCGAAACCTTTGGAAAGGAACTGTCGGACACGAAATCGCTGAGATTCCAAGAATTACATATTTTGATGCAATGGATAAATACGGTTCAGATAAACCAGATTTGCGTTTCGATCTAGAACTTCGTGACTGTACCGAATATTTTGCTAAGACTGATTTTCGAGTTTTTCAAAATGAATATGTTGGTGCGGTAGTAATGCCTGGTGGAGCAGATCAACCGCGACGAGCATTTGATGCTTGGCAAGAGTGGGCTAAACAACGTGGCGCTAAGGGATTAGCGTATGTAACGTTTGAATTGGATGGATCACTTGGTGGACCAGTTGCTAAGAATCTTTCTGAGGCAGAACGTGATGGTCTTGCTAGGCATTTATCTGCAAACCCAGGTGACTGTGCATTTTTTGGTGCTGGGGCTCGGCTAACAACTCAACAATTGTTAGGTGCAGTTCGTCAAGAAGTTGGTTTGCGCTGCGGACTAATTGATGACAATGCCTGGTCATTTCTTTGGGTAGTTGATGCCCCAATGTTTGAGTTAACAGATGAAGGAACATGGACTGCCGTACACCACCCGTTTACCTCACCAAATGCACAATGGCTAAATAGTTTTGAGCAAGACCCAGGAAAAGCACTTGCTTGGGCTTACGACATAGTTTGTAACGGTAATGAAATTGGCGGCGGCTCTATTCGTATTCATCAAAGTGACATTCAAGAAAAAGTGTTCAAAATCCTTGGGCTTAGTGAGCAAGAAGCAAAAGATAAGTTTGGCTTTTTGCTAGAGGCCTTCACTTATGGACCGCCACCGCATGGTGGAATCGCCTTTGGCTGGGATCGGATTTGCATGTTACTTGCCGGGGCCCAAAGTCTGCGTGAAGTCATCGCCTTTCCAAAAACAGGCGCTGGGTACGATCCACTAACGAGTGCACCTACACCGATTACGGAGCAGCAACGAATGGAAGCTGGCATTGATGCTGATCCATTTGCAAAAGCAGATAGTTAGCTCATGACTTCGCTTTTCTCAGGTGACAGCATTTCGACACCACTTGCAGTTCGGATGCGACCTAGAAATTTAGAAGAATTCGAAGGACAGAATCAAGCCTTGGCGCAAGGCGGACCACTTCATCGGTTAATCCATTTTGATCAACAAAAAAGTGCAACTTCAGTAATTCTCTGGGGCCCACCAGGGACTGGAAAGACAACTTTGGCCCAGTTAATTGCACATAGTGGTAAAGCAAAATTTGTTGAACTCTCAGCGGTAACTGCCGGCGTTAAAGATGTTCGCGAAGTGATTGGCCAAGCTGCAGAAAATAGATCACTCTATGGTTTGCAAACAGTTCTATTCATTGATGAAGTGCATAGATTTAATAAAGCTCAACAGGATGCTTTACTACCAGGTGTAGAAAATGGATCTGTTACTTTGATAGCAGCTACAACAGAGAATCCTTCGTTCAGCGTTGTTTCGCCACTTTTATCTAGGTCATTATTAGTGACCCTCACCAGTCTTACTGATGAAAATGTAACCCGATTAATTGACCGAGCCTTAATAGATCAAAGAGGTCTGGCTGGACAATTCACAATAGATCCACAAGCCAAGCAACTTATAGTTCGAATGGCCGGAGGCGATGCCAGAAGAGCGCTCACGATTTTAGAAGCAGCTAGTCAAGTTACTTCAACAAGCGCAAGCAATGAGATCTCTTATGAATCTGTTACTAAGGCTATTGATCATCATGTTGTGCGATATGACAAAGATGGCGACCAACACTATGACGTGATTAGTGCATTTATTAAGAGTGTTCGGGGATCTGATGTTAATGCAGCATTACATTATTTAGCACGCATGATTGAGGCTGGGGAAGATCCTCGATTCATTGCTCGTCGATTAATTATTTTAGCTAGTGAAGACATCGGTCTTGCTGATTCAACTGCCTTGGTAACAGCTGTGGCCTGTGCTCAAAGTGTTGCATTAATTGGGATGCCAGAAGGTCGAATTCCACTTTCACAAGCAACTATCGCTTTGTGTTTAGCGCCTAAATCAAATTCCGCTTACTTAGCTATTGATCGAGCTATTGCAGATGTGCAAGCTGGCAAAATTGGTGAAGTACCAAGTCATTTGCGTGATAGTCATTACTCGCGGGCTGGTGCTTTGGGTCACGGTGTCGGTTATCAGTATCCGCATGATGTCCCAGAGGGTGTAACAGCTCAAGATTATTTACCAGCCGAATTGGCAAACGCAGATTATTACCAACCTACTGTTCGTGGCAATGAGTCACATTTGGCGAAGATTTGGATCAAGGTTCAACAAGCCCTGGGGCGAATTAAATAGATTTTTAAACAGTGGCCCGATTAGCTAATGGTTATTCGGTTGGTTAAGTACTTACTTGTAAACTTAAGGCTCAAGTTGCCCAAAAACTTCGGGCAAATGATTGAAAGAGTGTGCGGTGGAATCGGCAGAAATCCGAAAACGGTTTTTAGATTATTTCCAATCAAAAAATCATACGGTTGTGCCCAGCGCGTCTTTGTTGCTTGATGATCCAACATTGCTCTTTGTAAACGCTGGAATGGTTCCATTTAAACCTTACTTTCTTGGTGAAGCCCCAGCACCCTATAAAAGAGCTGCCAGTGTTCAAAAAGTAGTTCGAACATTAGATATCGAAGAAGTGGGCAAGACGACACGACACGCATCTTTTTTCCAGATGTGCGGAAATTTTTCATTTGGTGATTACTTCAAAGAAGAAGCAATTCCATTCGCATGGGAATTATTAACAAAACCAGTTTCTGATGGTGGCTACGGATTTCCTGAAGAAAAGCTTTGGGCAACTGTCTATTTAGACGACGATGAAGCTGTTGACATCTGGCACAAAAAAGTTGGTGTGCCAATGGAGCGAATTCAGCGGCGTGATATGGCGGACAATTTCTGGTCAATGGGTGTTCCTGGTCCATGTGGACCATGCTCAGAAATTTATTACGATCGTGGACCGCAATACGGTCGTGATGGTGGACCAGTTGCTGACGAGGATCGTTATTTAGAAGTGTGGAATTTAGTTTTCATGCAGTTCGAACGAGGTGCAGGTCCGGGTAAAGAAGGTTACCCAATCCTGGGTGAACTTCCAGCTAAGAACATTGATACCGGCATGGGTCTGGAGCGAATGGCTGCCCTGTTACAAGGTGTCGACAACATTTATGAAATTGACACGACAAAAGTGATCCTGGATCGTGCTAGTAATTTAACCGGAACGAATTATGGCGCAACTGAAAAATCTGACGTCAGCTTGCGCGTGATTGCAGATCATGCCCGCACGTGTGCATTCTTAATTGCCGATGGTGTGTTGCCTGGTAACGAGGGCCGTGGTTACGTATTACGACGTATCTTGCGCCGGGTAGTTCGAAACATGCGCATACTTGGGGCAAATGATCCAACAATTGGTGAATTAATTGATGCAAGTATTTCGGCGATGGCGGCACAATACCCTGAACTAAAGACAGATGCCGGTCGCATAGTTTCGATCGCAAATGCCGAAGAAGAATCTTTCTTAGCGACTTTAGAACGCGGAACTTCATTATTTGATTTGGCCGTCAATGAATTAAAGCAGGAGAAAAAATCAACATTGACGGGCAACACTGCATTCACTTTGCACGATACTTATGGTTTTCCTTTTGACTTAACTCTTGAAATGGCAGCTGAACAGGGTATTTCTGTTGATGAATCAGGTTTTAGAGAGTTAATGCAAGAACAACGTTCTCGAGCAAAAGCGGATGCTCAAGCTCGAAAGAGTGGTGTGGCTGCGGTAACTGTTTATCGCGACATCATGAATAAAAGTGGTGTTACTGAATTCACTGGATATCGCGAAACTGAAAGTGAAAGTGAAATTCGTGGAATTTTAGTCAATGGAGTTGACAGTAAATCCGCTAAGTCTGGTGATGAAGTTGAGATCGTTCTCGATCGAACTGCTTTCTATGCCGAAAGCGGTGGTCAACTTGCCGATCATGGATTAATCCAAGTATCGAATGGTGCGTTGATCGAGATCGTCGACGTGCAAACACCAGTACCCGGCCTATTCGTGCATCGTGGAAAAGTGAAATCTGGAGATTTCAACGTTGGTTTGAATGCTATTTCAAAAGTCGACGTGATTCGGCGCACGGCTATCTCCAGAGCCCATACGGCTACCCACATGGTGCACAAAGCATTTCGTGAAGCGTTAGGTGAAACTGCAACACAAATGGGTTCAGAAAACAGTCCTGGTCGCTTTAGGTTTGATTTCCCAAGTAGTGGGGCAGTACCGCAGTCTGTTCTTGCGGATGTACAGGATCGAGTTAATGACATTCTTATTCAAGATTTGTCTGTCACTGCTGCAGTTATGAGCCAAGAAGAAGCACGCAAAACTGGCGCGATGGCACTTTTTGGTGAGAAATATGGAGACGAAGTTCGAGTTATCAGTATTGGTGATTGGGCTCGAGAACTCTGTGGCGGCACACACACTCAGACAACTGGTCAACTAGGTGTAGTTACATTTCTCTCAGAAAGTTCTATTGGAGCAGGAGTTAGACGTGTAGAGGCTTTAGTTGGATCCGATGCGTATCGATTCTTAGCCAGAGAGCACTACTTAGTCGATCAATTAGCTCAGTTGGTCAAAGTTAGAGCTGAAGAATTACCGGAGCGAATTGGATCGTTACTTGATCGATTGAAGGATGCAGAACGCCAAATCGCTAAAGCCAAAACTGCAGCCTTAACGGATAAATTAGACGAACTTATCGGTACACCAGTCCTAGAAAACGGAATTAGCATCTATCGATTCTTAACTCCTCAAGGAACCGAAAGTGCACAGCTAAGGGATTTGGTTCTGTCCGCAAAATCTCAAGTTAAAACCACCAATAATTTAATTGTTGGAATGGTTTCTCAAGACGAGAAAATTAGCATTGTCGTGAGTGTTGACTCTGGCGCAAAAGATAAAGGAATTTTGGCGAATTCAATACTGAACGATTTGATGAAACATCTCGATGGACGTGGCGGCGGAACTGCTGACATGGCACAGGGCGGCGGAACAAATTTGGCAGGCATTGATCAAGCGTTTAATCAAGTTATAGAGAGTGTTCGTGGCGCAACCCGGTAAAGGGAGTCGAATGGCCATTGATGTTGGCACTGTGCGAATCGGAGTAGCCCGATGTCCATCAGAACAAATAATGGCCGTGCCCGTATGCACTATCCAAGCAGGTCAATCAGCCATCGATGAAGTTTTGCGATTAGTTCAAGATCATGACATCGAATTGATCTATGTCGGTAATCCAATTTCCATGAAAGAAAAAGTGACTTCCTCTACATTGTTGGCACAAGACTTTGCTACTGAATTAGCAAATAGATTGAACTTAGGCGTCTATTTGTTGGATGAGAGACTGACAACAGTCAGCGCACAAAGTCAACTAAAGAATTCTGGTAAATCATCACGAGAAGGTAGATCTGTCATAGATCAAGTTGCTGCTGTTTTACTTCTAGATCATGCTTTAGCTATAGAGAAATCAACAGGTAGGCTGGCAGGAACACTCGTTAGCCCAACCATTAAGTAGATATTTATGAGTCGACGAATCAGAAAACCAAAAAGCAAAAGAATTTTTTTGGCGATTCTAGGACTAAGTTTTGTTACTTTAACTACCGTTCTAATTGGGCCGCGACTAACCGAACTGATCTTGGGACCACCAGATTTTTCTGGGCCAGGTAATGGAAATGTCCAGATCGAAATTCTTCAGGGAGATTCAATTGCCAAGATTGGCAATACCCTCAAATCTGCCGGAGTAGTCAAATCTGTTGACGCGTTCACATTAGCTGCAAGTAATAATCCAGACAGTGGAAAGATATCTCCAGGATTTTATTCAATGCTTCTGGAAATGAAAGCAAAAGATGCCATTTTGAGGCTTTTAGATCCAACCTCAAAAGTTGTAACAAAAGTTACGATCCCTGAAGGTAAGCGTGCCTCAGACATTTTCGAACTAATCAGTAACGAAACGAGCATCCCGATTTCTGACTTCGAGGCAATTGCTGCTGATCCAGCACAATTACCTCTGCCTGAATATGCAAATGGCAACCTTGAAGGATTTTTGTTTCCGGCAACATATGAATTTCCACCGGGGACCACAGCACTTAGTGCCCTTACCTCAATGGTTGAAAAATATAATTCAGTTGCCAAGCAATTAGATTTGGAAAATAGCGCCAGTGCGGTTGGCTTAGATGTGTATGAAGTTGTAATCGTTGCCTCGCTTCTTGAAGGCGAGGGCATACCTCAAGATTTTTCTAAGGTAGCCCGAGTTGTCTATAACCGCTTAGCAGCACCTATGAAACTTGAATTTGATTCGACAGTTAATTACGGTCTTGGCAAAGAAGATGTATTGCTAACGTCTGATTTATTGGCCCAAGATACCCCCTACAACACTTATAAGAATTTTGGGTTACCACCAACTCCCATCGGCAATCCTGGAACTGCGGCGTTAACGGCGGCTTTGAATCCTGCTCAAGGGGATTGGATCTTTTTCATCACTACAAATCTAAAAACAAGGGAAACAAAATTTACTTCTGATTACGCGCAGTTTTTAGTTTGGAAAGATGAATTATTAGCATTTTGTAAACTTAATCCAGATACGTGCTACAAATAATGAAAGCTGCAGTACTTGGCAAGCCCATTAGCCATTCGCTATCTCCGATAATCCATAATGCTGCATATCAACTGCTAGATTTGCCACACGTTTATGAAGCAATTGAGTTAGACGAAGAATCATTCATTGACTTCATGGCAAATTTGAAAGATGATTGGCTTGGTTTTTCGTTAACCATGCCGTTAAAAGAAGTTGCATTCGATGTAACAACTGAAGTTTCCACAGTAGCAAAACTCACAAATTCAATTAATACTTTGATTTGTCAGCCACTTTTACGTGCAGATAACACTGATGTATTCGGAATTTCGCAGGCCCTAAGATTTGGTGGATGTAATTCACCGAAAACTGCAACAATAATTGGCGCAGGTGCCACTGCGAGATCCGCAATAGTGGCGCTCGAGGGTTTAGGTATTGAAGTAATTCAAATTTTCGCAAGAAATCTTGAGAAATCAGCACGTTGCATTGATCTAGGAAACCAGTTGGGGATAACTGTCGATTCAACCACCGAATTTTCAAATAACTTGGTGAATGTAGATGTAGTTATCAACACAACTCCTAAAGGTGTTGCAGATGAATATTCAAACCGAATCGAAAGTCCGACTGGTTGTTTACTCGATGTAATTTACGATCCTTGGCCAACGAAATTAGCCAAAGTCTGGCTCGAGTCTGGACTTACGGTTATCCCTGGACACCAGATGCTGTTACACCAGGCAATTCGCCAAATCGAGTTGATGACGGGACTATCTCCCGATGTCGAAAATTTGCAGACTGCTTTAGCGGCCGAGATAGCCAAACGGGGTATTTCAAACTAGAAAAATTGGCAAACAGTTGATTCAGTTTGTAATTTTTTCGTTGTTTGGAGTTTGTATTTCGGTCATCGATTGGCAGCAACACCGCATTCCAAATAAAGTTTCTGGATTTCTTTTCTTGGCCCTGCTGATCAGTACATTGCTTACTCAAGAAAAGCTTGTCGTGAATGGCCTGAAACACTCATTCATTTTCTTCATAGTGTTTCTCATTCTGTTTCTTGTTAATCGAACAGCATTGGGTTTTGGTGATGTGAAATATGCAATTTCATGTGGATTTTTGATTGGAATTCTCAATCCAAGTAACTGGCTTATCACAATTTGGCTGATGTTTATTTTGGCTGGGATTTATGGGTTGATCTCCACTCTGTTAGGAAAGACGAAATTAAGCGCATCCTTAGCTTTTGCACCATTCATGACAATGTCGGTAATCACTACGAGCCTAAATTCGCTTCACTAACCAAATTAGTGAAAGAATAGAAAAATGTTGCGCTGGTTGACTGCTGGAGAATCGCATGGTCCTGCGCTGACTGCCATTCTTGAAGGGCTTCCCGCCGGAGTCGAAGTAACCACAGCTGACATACGAGATGGTTTAGCTAGACGTCGATTAGGTTTTGGTCGAGGCGCCAGACAAAAATTTGAGCAGGATGAATTAGCGATAACAGGTGGAATCAGACACGGTCTAACTCAAGGTGGACCAATAGCGCTAAGTATCAAAAATAGCGAATGGCCAAAATGGGAAAAAGTTATGTCGGCCGATCCAGTCGACCCAGACGACCTAGCCGATTTAGCCCGCAATGCACCGTTGACCAGACCACGACCTGGACATGCAGATCTAGCGGGTATGCAAAAGTATTCACTAGATGATGCTCGACCAATTTTGGAACGTGCAAGTGCCAGAGAAACAGCTGCTCGAGTGGCACTTGGTGTAATAGCAAAAAAATTTTTGGAGCAGGTTGCAGACATTCAGGTGTACAGCCATGTTGTTGGAATCGGCACTGTTACTACGAATGAAACTAAACTTCCTAGTCCTGCTGACATTGACGCCATTGATGCAGATCCAGTTCGTTGTTTTTCGTCAAGCGCCAGCAAAGCAATGCAAGATGAAATAACGTCGGCTCATGATGCTGGAGACACCCTTGGCGGAATAGTTGAGGTTCTCGCCGCAAATGTTCCAGTTGGCTTGGGTTCACATGTGCATTGGGATCGAAGGTTGGATAGCCGACTAGCTGGGGCCTTAATGGGAATCCAAGCTATCAAAGGTGTTGAAGTTGGAGATGGTTTTGAATCGGCAAAGCGACGTGGATCAAGTGCCCACGATGAAATATTCAAAGAGGATGGAAAACTGATTCGCCACACCTCGCGAAGCGGCGGAACCGAAGGTGGCATGTCCACTGGCGAACTATTGCGAGTTCGTGCAGCAATGAAGCCGATAAGTACAGTGCCGCGAGCGCTAGCTACCGTGGACGTTGCCACCGGTGAGGCAGCTACAGCTATAAATCAGAGATCAGATGCGTGTGCTGTTCCAGCTGCAGGTGTGATTGCAGAAGCCATGGTTGCCTTAGTTCTAGCAGATGCTTTTCTCGAAAAATTTGGTGGAGATCATTTAACTGAATCCAAGCGAAATTATCAGAATTTCCAAGCAAACTTGAAGATTCAATAACATGGCTATCGTCTTGATTGGTGTGCCCGGCGCTGGGAAAACTACAGTTGGTTCACTTTTAGCGCAGTCACTGAAATATGAATTTATCGATACCGATCAAATAATTGAGCAACAACTCGGTAAATCAATTTCTGACATTTTTATCCAAGACGGTGAAGAATTTTTTCGCAAAATTGAAGCCCAAGTTATAGCTAGTGCCCTAAAAAATGAATTAATCGTCGTATCAGTAGGTGGTGGTGCATTAATGAATACCCATACCCGTGATCTGATTAAGAGCCAGACGGCAATTTGGCTACAGGCTGGTCTTTCGCAAGCTGTAGACCGAATCGGAATGAATAAGAATCGACCTTTACTTCTTGGCAATGTCCGTGGGCAGCTGGCAGATCTGATGGCAGCTCGGGAACCTTTTTACATTGAGTGTGCGAAGTTAGTCGTCGATACGAACGATTTATCACCGCATGAAGTAGTAGAAGAAATTGAAAAGCAATTGGCAGGTGTTAGTTAATGCCCACAATTGAAGTACACGCAGAGCACACTTACCCAGTAATAATTGGGCGTAATTTATTGGATCAAATTTCAAACGCGGTTCAAGGTGCTGATCGAGTGGCTGTCATTCATCCACGTGCTCTGAGAGAAACCGGAGAGCTAATTAGAAATTCTCTTAAAGATGTGACATCTATTGCGGTCGAAATTCCAGAAGCGGAAGATGCAAAGACATTTGATGTAGTTAAGTTTTGTTGGATGGCTTTAGGTCAATCAGGTTTTACCAGAAATGATTTCATTATCGCCGTTGGCGGTGGAGCAACCACTGACTTAGCTGGTTTTGTTGCTGCTACTTGGTTGCGTGGAATAAAACTTATTAACGTTCCAACAACCCTTTTGGGAATGGTTGATGCTGCGGTAGGCGGAAAAACTGGAATAAATACTGACGAAGGAAAGAACTTAGTTGGTAGTTTTCATTCACCGACAGCAGTCTTTTGCGATTTAAATGCATTGGCGAGTATGCCAGAAAACGATTACGTAAGTGGTCTTGCGGAAGTAATTAAGGCTGGTTTTATTAAAGATGAGAAAATTTTAGAACTAATCGAAGCAGATCCGATTTCCGCTAAAAATCCGCAATGGCAGCATACTGAGGAAATAATCACCCGATCCGTCCAAGTCAAGGCAGATGTCGTCAAGGCTGACCTGCGTGAAAATTTACAGAATCAAGTTGGGCGAGAAGTTCTTAATTACGGTCACACCCTTGGCCATGCCATAGAACGCTACGAAAAATATTCTTGGCGACATGGAGCTGCAGTTAGTGTGGGAATGGTATACGTCGCACACTTAGCTAATTTAACTGGACACCTAGCTGATTCAGTTGTGGTTAGACACAAAAATATCCTGAATTCTGTCGGTTTGCCGACGAGTTATAGAGCGGGTGTCTGGACTGAATTACTAGCCGCGATGAAGATAGATAAAAAGACTCGTGGCGATTTACTTAGATTCGTCATTTTGAAAGACATTGCAAAACCAGCATCACTTGAAGGACCCGATCCGGCATTGTTAGTTGCCGCTTACCAAGAGATAGTGCAGGGTTAAAGCATGACCAAAATCATGATTTTAAATGGGCCTAACTTAGACAAACTTGGAACCCGAGAGCCAGACGTATACGGAACCTTAACTTTGGCTGATTTAGAAAAAGCTTGCGTCGAAAAAGCAAGTCAACTTGGCTTACAGATTGATTTTCGTCAGTCCAACTCGGAAACAGAATTAATCGAATGGTTGCATTTAGCAGCATCGCAAAACAGTCCGGTTATTTTTAATCCAGCAGCTTTTACGCATTATTCCGTAGCAATTCGCGATGCCGCGGCATTATTAACTGCACCGCTGATTGAAGTTCACATAAGTAATCCGCTGGCACGTGAAGAATTTCGTCACACCTCATTGATATCTGGATTAGCCAAAGGGACTATCTCAGGATTTGGTTTAAACAGTTATTTATTGGCATTGTCTGCATTAGCCCAGGATTTACCTAATTAGCTCTAGATCGAATATGATCTAAAGGACCTAATCAAAGATAACAAAGGGTAATTGTGGCAACTTCGAATGACCTAAAAAATGGTCTAGTCCTTAAAATCGATGGACAACTTTGGACAGTAATTGAATTTCAGCACGTGAAACCTGGCAAAGGTCCAGCTTTCGTTCGCACAAAATTAAAGAATGTAATCTCTGGAAAAGTTGTAGATAAGACTTTCAATGCTGGTGTCGCAGTTGAAACCGCCGATGTTGATAAGCGTGACATGCAGTATTTATACCGTGATGGCGACAATTGGGTTTTCATGGATTTAAAGTCCTACGATCAATACTCGTTAGCGAATGAGATCGTCGGAGATAGCGCTCAATGGATGTTAGAGAATCAAGAAGTCATCATTGCTATTTACGAGAACAACCCGATCTACCTTGAAATGCCACCAAACGTTGAATTAACAATTACATACACTGAACCAGGTTTACAAGGTGATCGCTCTAGTGCTGGATCTAAGCCGGCGACTCTAGAAACAGGTGCAGAAATTAAAGTTCCTCTATTCATCGAAAATGGCACGAAAGTTAAAGTCGACACGCGCGATGGGTCTTACCTCGGACGCGTTAACGAATAGTGCGCACCCGTACAAAAGCTAGGCAACGTGCTGTCGAGGCTATTTTCGAGGCCGAACAGCGAAGCGTGGCTGTCGAAGAGATTCTTGAACGTAATCCTGATGTTAACGAGTATGCAATCTCATTAGCTAAAACTGTTTGGCTAAATCTTTCGAGGATAGATGAACTAATCGAAACTTACGCTAAGGACTGGCAATTAAATCGAATGCCTGCCGTAGATCGAGCGATTATTAGAGTTGCCGTAGGGGAGTTACTTTATGAAAAGGAAATTGAAACAAACGTAGTAATTGCAGAAGCAATCGAAATAGCAAAAAACTTAAGTACTGAGGAATCAGTGAAATTTATAAACGGTGTGCTTTCAAATTTAGGAAACGTTCGGGATACCTTATCGAGTTGGTAACGTGCCCTGGGTGGGATTCGAACCCACACTGAACGGTGTTTGAGACCGCGCTCTCTGCCAGTTGGAGTACCAGGGCGTGCCTCACTAGATTATCGGAGTTATTTACCATCTCTAAACGTAGGCTTGTCTTTAGCAAAATGAATGCCAAGACGAAAGTAGGTAGAAAAATTAACATTTGGACTATCCCAAATGCGTTGAGTTTTTTGCGCCTACTTGGCGTACCACTTTTCTTTTGGTTAATCATTGGTCCACAACGTGACGGACTTGCATTAATAGTTCTAGTACTTAGTGCTGCAACAGATTGGCTCGATGGATTTCTAGCTAGGAAATTAAATCAATTCAGTCGCTTAGGTGAGTTACTTGATCCATTAGCTGATCGACTTTACGTCTTTGCGGCGATAGTAGCTCTCTACATGCGCGAGGTATTGCCAGTCTGGGTTCTTGTGGCGTTGATTGCGCGAGATTTGTCGCTATCTGGGCTTTTGATTTATTTAAAGCGTTTTGGCATAACCGGTTTGCCCGTGCATTTTGTCGGTAAAGCAGCCACAATGAATTTGCTTTATGCCTTACCGCTGTTACTGCTATCAACATTTGCTGGTGTGATTGGGGAAGTAGCCCATGTGGTTGGCTGGGCTTTTCTCATTTGGGGTGTATCGATGTATTGGTACGCAGGGCTACTTTATTTTGATCAGGCAAGAAAGCTAGATTTGAGATGACAGCGCAACTTGATGCACTTCTTGCCGACGCCATAGCTTCAGATTACGAGGCGGGTCAAGAACGCAAAACGGGAACTACGCCAATTATTGCCACAATCGCAGGTGCCACAATCGTTACTTTCATGATCGGAGTTGCGCTGGCAGATTCACGATCAAATTCTTCTGTGAATCAGACTACGAAAACTGAATTGATTTCTCGGATTGATGAAGCAGACAATCGGGTGGCAAGTCTGGAACAACAAGTTTCACAGGCAAATCGAGATCTGCAGGCAGCAGAACAAGCGACTTTAGCTGGCACCTCACTTGGAACTCAAGCACAAGTTCGGTTAGATCAACTCCGCATAGCAGCTGGGTTCACGGAGGTTTCTGGAATGGGCGTTAGCGTCACATTAGACGATGCAATTTCAGATGAATTAATCCCAGATGCAGCTTTGCAATCTGGTCGAGTTGTAGATAGTGATTTGCAAATGGTGGTTAACGGATTGTGGCAGGCAGGTGCAACTGCAGTTTCGATAAATGATCATCGCTTAACTGGAGCATCCGCAATTAGGTCAGCTGGCCAGGCTATTTTGGTTGATTACCGCCCGTTGGTTCGCCCATACAAGATTGTGGCAATAGCAAAGAATGCTGATGCTCTAGCGGGTAGATTCCGAGAAAATCAAGGTGGACTGTTGCTTGAACAGTTAGAACTTCGCTTCGGCGTAGTCTGGGAGTTAGAAACTGTCGGACAAGTGACTTTGCCCGCGTCAACTAACCAAAACATCGGAGGTACACCTTGATTCCGGCTATTGGCTTGTTGCTGGGAGTAATTCTTGGTTTGATTCTGCAACCAACTATTCCACTTTGGCTTCAACCTTATTTACCGATCGCTGTTGTGGCTGCACTTGACGCAGTTTTTGGTGCTTTTCGTTCTATTCTTGACGGAATTTTTAATGACCGAATTTTCGTTATTTCCTTTCTTTCAAACGTGGTTGTTGCCGCTTTGATTGTGTTACTCGGCGACCAGTTAGGTGTAGGCGCTCAGATGTCTACCGGTGTTGTAGTTGTTTTATCCATGCGAATTTTCGCAAATGTTGCAGCCATTCGTCGTCATTTATTGAAGGCTTAAATGGGTCAACATAGTGCGCCAAGACATCGCCCTGCTCGGACTGCAGCCGATGCACGATTTAGGTTAATGCGAAGTGTCAAGCCACGAATGTCGAAGACACAAGCAACAATCACTCTTTTATTTTTGTTACTTGGATTTACTACAACTTCAGCGATTGTTGACAATGAAGCTGATGCACTACTTTCCGGAACAAGGCAAAGTGATCTTGTTGGAGTTCTGGACAATTTAGCGCAACGTGAAGCCAGATTGCGTCAAGAGTTAATTAGCCTTGAAAATGATCGAGAAACATTGCTCGGTGGCGATGAATACGCAGCTCTTAATGCCGCTAAAGAACGAGCCAAAGCGTTAGCACTAATCGCTGGCACTGAGCCAGCGACAGGCTCAGGAATAGTCATTAACATTTCAGGAACACTCTCAGCGGTTACATTGCTAGATGCGATTCAAGAACTTCGCGATGCAGGCGCCAAGGCGATTGAGATTTCTGATGCTAATCTCAACGTTCGGGTAGTAGCTAATACTTGGTTTGCTGACGCAAGCACAGGAGTCAACATTTCAGGTACCACGTTAACCTTGCCCATTCGCATCTCGGTCATTGGCGATAGCACCGTTCTGGCACCGGCCTTAGAGATTCCAGGCGGCTTGGCAGACACAGTAACCACTGGTGGTGGCTCAATAACGCTTGAAGAGATTGAAAATATTTCAATTAAATCCGTGGTCCCTCTGGCTACTAGTTAGGCCTTTTGCCGTATTCTTTTGGTATGACAAATATTCCTGCGGATTTGAATTACACCGAAGAACACGAATGGGTAAAAGTTGTTGATGCAACAACCGTTCGCTTTGGAATCACCGACTACGCACAAGATGCATTAGGTGACATCGTTTTTGCTGATCTCCCTAAAGCTGGTACTGCTATAAGCGCAGGTTCCCCGTGCGGTGAAGTTGAATCAACAAAAAGTGTTAGTGAAATTTACGCACCTGTAGATGGCACAATCGCTGCTGCAAATAGTGCCGTAGAAACTGCACCTGAAACTCTAAATTCTGATCCATACGGAAACGGCTGGCTAGCCGACGTTACGGTTGCAGACGCAAATGCTGCCGTAGCAGGTTTACTAGATGCTGCTGGGTACCGCGCTGTAATCGGAGAGTAAGTTTTTTTAAACATGAAATGTTCAGCTTGCGGTCAAGAAAATCAACAACAGGGTGCTCCGTGCAGTAATTGTGGCGTTGTATTTTCATTGTTTGAAGCAACTGGAGTAATTCCACTAACCGAACAAGACAGTTCTGACCTCGGTGAAACAACCGAACTACCTAATGTTGTTTCTGGTGGAGCTGCGCTGATTGTTCGCAGAGGACCTCTTGAAGGAGTCCGATTTGATTTAGTTGCCAAAGATGGACAAATTATCTCGATCGGTAGATCTCCGGAAAGCAGTATCTTTTTAGATGATGTAACGGTTTCTAGAAAACATGCAACGCTTGCTCGAGTCAACGGAGTTTGGACAATTTCTGATACTGGTTCACTAAACGGAACCTATGTGAACCGTGACCGAGTTGAAAGCAGTGAACTAAACAACGGCGATGAGCTCCAGATTGGAAAGTATCGTTTTGCGTTTGTTACTGGTGACAATTAGTGCAAGAAAAAGCATTCAATTCCAATAAGTCGCTTTCGAGTATCGGCGAAGTAATTGCTCAGCTACGCGATGAATTTCCGGACATTTCAATATCAAAAATTAGGTTTCTGGAGTCCCATGGGTTACTTAATCCACAGCGCACCGCTAGTGGTTATCGCAAATTTTCCGTGGTTGACATTGAGCATCTTCGTTACATACTTCGAATGCAAAGAGACTATTTCTTACCGTTACGAGTCATTCGAGAACACATAGATGCAATGAATCGGGGTCTTGAACCTCCGGTAGTTGGCGACGTGGCTCCAAAGCCGCCAAAGGTAATAGTTGATGTTGATGCCATTACAAC
>JACCEB011573456.1_pt1 | contig 30341 bp, 8 predicted proteins | sample 7454761 | NCBI WGS metagenome assembly JACCEB01 (sample SAMN15323454, study PRJNA562643) | freshwater metagenome | isolation source: river surface water | place: USA:Blue River Watershed | collected 2017-08-18
CTTCGAACTCAAACTTAAATTTGGCCGGTGGAACACTGATCAACAGCGGAAGTGCAACAACCTATGCTAACTCTGTAGCTGTGAGTGCAAACTCTGCAATTGGAGGCAATGGCGATCTCACTTTGAGCGGCGTTCTCAGTGGAAGCGCAACTTTAACAAAAGCAGGAACAGGAACATTAAGTCTCTCAAACACAGCCAATACTTACAGTGGATCTTTGGCTGTGACTCAAGGGACTGTGAATTTGTCTTCTTCAGCATCCACCATGAGTGCCGATGTCTCTTCTGGTGCAAGTTTGGATTTGAGCGCAGGAGCAGTAAGTAAAACTGTCGCAGCATTAAGCGGAGCAGGAAGTATTGCTTTAGGAAATACAAGTGTGACAGTAAACCAAAGTGCAACCACAACGGTGTCTGGATCACTGAGTGGAGGAGAGAGTTCTTCTTTGACCAAAAGCGGAAGCGGAACACTGACACTGGCTAACACCAATTCATCCTTTTTGGGCAGTGCAAGCGTGAGCGGAGGAACATTGACATTGGGGGCTTCGGGCGGTTTAGGAGAGGGCGCTGTGAGTGTCAATAGCGGAGGAAATTTCGATCTGCATGGATTTTCATCTTCGAACTCCAACTTAAATTTGGCCGGTGGAACACTGATCAACAGCGGAAGTGCAACAACCTATGCTAACTCTGTAGCTGTGAGTGCAAACTCTGCAATTGGAGGCGATGGCGATCTCACTTTGATCGGCGTTCTTAGCGGAAGCGCAGGGTTGTCTAAAACAGGAACAGGCAGTTTGACTCTCTCTAATACAGCGAACACTTATAGTGGTGCTTTAGCAGTCAATCAAGGAACTGTAAATCTATCATCTTCAGCATCCACCATGAGAGCCGATGTCTCTTCTGGTGCGAGTTTGGATTTGAGTGCAGGAGCAGCAAGTAAAACAGTGGCGTCTTTGAGCGGAGCGGGAAGTGTGTCCTTAGGAAACACAAGTCTGACAGTGAACCAAAGTGCAAACACAACAGTGTCTGGATCGCTCAGTGGAGGAGAACGTTCTTCTTTGACCAAAAGTGGAAGTGGGAATTTGACTCTGTCTAATACAAACTCATCCTTTTTAGGAAGTGCGAGCGTGAATGGCGGAACAGTCACTCTAGGAGCTGCAGGCGGTTTGGGAGTGGGAGCTGCGACAGTCAATAGTGGCTCTATTTTGGATGCAAATAGTTTTAATTTATCGAACGCTACACTGACTCTTGCAGGAGGAACTTTTAAAAATAGTGTTCAAAATAGCGCGATTAGCTCTAATGGTAATTTAGTAGTTAGCGATGTATCCACGATAGAAGGTGCAGGAACAATTGTTATTGGCGGTGTCGTAAGCGGTAACAAAAACTTGCAGAAAAATGGAGGTAGTTTGGTTTTCTATAACAATAATAATACCTATACTGGAACAGTTATTGTTAATGAGGGCACTTTAAATCTGAAATCCACAGCAAGTACTGGGATGGGAGTCACACTTGTCAATGGATCATGGGTGACTACAGATTTATCAAACACATCGACATTTTCTTCTCTTGGTGGAAACGGTAATGTGCAGTTAGGAAATAGCGCTATTGTTTTAAATTTCAACGGAGATAATTCACTCATTGGAAACATTACAGGATCTTCAACTGCTTCTTTAGAGAAAAAGGGGACAGGATCTTTTACACTCACAGGCTCGGGAGATGAACTTTCTTCTAATATTCTGGTTTCAGCTGGGTCTTTGGTGTATGGTTCTTCAGGCGCGTTTGGTTCTGGAAGCACAACTATTTCTACGAATGGATCTGTTGATCTCAAAGGTTTTAGCGCGACAAATAGCTCTTTTGTTTTGAATGGAGGATCTTTGTTGAATAGTGCTGCTCAAAGCTCTTCTATTAATGGTGGCTTAGTTGTGAATGCGCAATCTACATTCACTACCGCTGGCAACACGACTGTAGATGGCTTGTTTACAGGTAGTGGATCTTTGGCAAAATCCGGTGCAGGGGTGTTAAATCTCACCAATACAAATAATACGTATAGTGGTGCTCTTGCTATCAATCAAGGGACTGTCAATCTCTCTTCATGCGGGCAAACCATGAGTACAAGTATTGCTTTAGGTGCAAGTTTGAATTTGGGTTACGGTAATTCTAATAAAACTTTGTCTGCTTTAAGTGGAGCAGGTAGCTTAAGTTTGGGCTCAAATCATTTGACTTTGAATCAGACGAGTAATACAGAACTATCAGGAGTTATGAGCGGAACTGGAGATTTTACGAAATCTGGAATAGGCGTATTGACTCTTTCTAATCTTGATAACACATATAGTGGATTGCTTTCTGTTGCACAAGGAAGTGTGAGTCTGTTTTCCGCAGGAAATGCAATGAAAGCAGCAGTAACATCAGGTGCAACATTGAATCTGAGTGCTGGGAATGATCTCAAGACGATTGCGGCTTTGACGGGTGCGGGAGTTGTTAACCTGGGATCTAAGAGTGTTGAGGTCAATCATACTGGAACAAATGTCTTTTCAGGGCAAATAAACGGAACAGGAACTTTGATTAAAAGTGGTTCTGGAATATTTACTTTAGATACATCTTCTACTATGAATGGCTCTCTAAGAGTCCAAGGTGGTCTTTTGGAAGTCAAAGGACAACGAGCTCTTTCTCAAATTCAAGTAGATCAAGATGCTACAGTACAAATTGATGGATTTGGGATCGATCATCGTACAGCTATGACAGCAAATATCTCAGGTGCAGGGTTGTTGAAAATGCGGCATGGATGGCATGATTTGAGGATGTCTAATCTGAATTTAAATCGTTTCGAAGTGTGTGCTGCTGAGGGAGCTTATGATATCGCTCGTGTTATGGTGGACGAATCTTTTGCACCTAGTGGACAAATTACAATTAATGGTATTTTGGAGACGCATATTTCTCAAGACACATATGATTTGACTAATACTATAGATGGTTCAGGTTTGTTGAAAAAATATGGAAGTGGGGTCCTCAATCTCAGTGGAGATGTGACCCAATTCACAGGAGGAATTCAAGTTTTTGAAGGTGTTGTCACTAGTGCCCATACTCTTTCAGGTCAGCTTGAAGTGTACTCTGGTTCGACTCTGCTTTCGAATATTCATAACATGATTGGTTCAACTGCAACTCTTTCAGGGAATTTAATGGGTGCTCAATTTACCAATGATGGTGTTGTGCATATCGGTAATAACTCAACTGGAACGCAAATTTTAGATTATCAATCGTTTATCAATAGAGGTACCGTTTATGTCAATGAGAATTCTTATGGACATGTGCGTGTGAATGCTTTTGAAAACTCAGAATCCTTGGTAAATAATATGAGTTCTTGGGGATCTTTCTATGTACCTAATGGAACTTTGGCTTTGAATGGAAAATTCACAAATACCAATCAAAATATTGATCATAATTACGCCATAGCTTATCGTACAGGTGAAATTCATCTCGATCCTGGTTCAGCTTATGAAGGTGTTTTGTACTCGTATTTTGGAGGAAAAATTCGTATACAGGGCGCTAATATTGATCAAGGTGTGCATGTCTCTAAAATTTATGCCTCTTATGGTGGGGTTCTTGATATTGGAGTGGATAAGATTAATGATGTCACCAATACCATGACTGTTTCTGTTGATAATTTATTCATGTATGGTATGGGTACCTTAGTGTTGAGACCAGATATTTCGAGTACTTCGGCGGATCTACCACTCTTGCAAGTCAATCAAAGAATTCGTTTGCCTCAAGCAACGCCGTCATTCTTGCATTACAGTTACATGAATCTTTCCAATGAGTCAGCGATTCGCATTTTACCACAAGGGTCGCATTCCGTATCTGATGTAACGACAGTGAATTTGCTTAAGCTAAATGGTGAAGCAAATACCGCTGAAAACCGCGATCGGATTTTGGAGCTGTTGCAGCCAGGGCTTTTATATGAGCTTCAAAACGCTGCCTTTTCAAATGATGGCCTTCTCACTTGCTCTTTGAGATATAAGAATTTTGAAGAAGTGATTGCAAGTTCTGAGTTTTCCAACAAAATTCCAGGAGTTTATAAAACTTTGGCACAAACGATGTTAGGACAACAGCGAAATTCAAACAATTTCTCACATTTCCTTTATCAGCAAGTTGCCGATTCTTTATCAGCATCTGAAATTTTGGAGCACTTAAGATCTTTTGCACCTGTAGGCGCGATTCCAAGTGCAGCATATGGAGCAATTAGCACTCACCATAATTCCTCTATGATGCAAGCACAAAGGCAAAATGCAGCTTTAAATGCTCTTTTGGGTCAAAATATTTCTCTCGGAAAGAGCAGTTCAGAGCATCATTTGTTGAAAAAAGTATCGGCTCACAATGCACAGATTTACCAAAAGAATGCTCAAATGAATCCTGGAGCAAACTTAGAAAGTTATCGATATCTGAATATTGATGGATTATCTATAGATTCTCAGTTGCAATATGAGCATCAATGGCAACCAAATCGCAGCGATGATGAAATTGGATACAGTTCATCTTCATGGACATCGACTTTGGGTGCAAGTTATAGCATGAAAGAAAAATATTCTGTAGGGGTGCTTGCTTCAACACGTAAAACCAAAGAAGCGCTCAATCCGAATACAATCATGAAGACAGGGACTAAAGATGATCGCCTCAATACAGTAGCAGTCATGGGGTATGGTCAGTTAGACAATGTTCCGCTTACACTCAGTGGTCAATTGAGCTATGGTCAGCATAACTATGTTCAATATCGTGAATGGTCTCAAAACACTGAAAGCTCGAATGATCTGGTCGCATTACAAGCGGTAGCTGATTACAAGGCTTATGAAACTAATCTTCAGGCAGAGCTAGGTTATACTTATGTGTACTCAGATATTTTCTCCTTACAGCCTTTTGTTGGAGGAACTTGGTCGAGCACAACAAATATGGCTTATCAAGAGCGTGCTACGGTAATTTCGACAGGATCTGATAGTCCATATGGATATTATGTTCCACAGCAGGACTACAGTGCTCAGCTTTACTCTCTCGGTTTAGAGTTTATCGGACAAAGTCGTATCGAAGGTGTACAATCTGTTCTGTTTGCACGAATCGGTGCTAGCACGCAGAAAAAATCCGGAGATAGTACAGATTTTGTATATAGTTATCAAAGTGATTTAGATACACAGTACACTATGAGTTACCAAAACTATCGTTATAATACCTTGGATATTATGCTTGGAGCGCAAACCACACTCCATGAAGGAGTGACCCTAAGCGTAGTATATCTTGGAAATTATGGGGAGTATCTCAAGAATCATAGTGCTTCTTTAAGTCTGGATTATTCTTTCTAAGACATTCAGTATTAAAAGTGGAAGAATAGAAAGGGCGGAGAATATTCTCCGCCCTTTTTTCTAATTGATTGTTCATATGAAATTATAAATTGCGCATGTAGTGAGTATTAAAAATTTCAACAGATTGAACCATATGAGTGAGTCATCTGTTTTGTTTTTATTGAATAAATATAAAATATCATAACTTTTTCAAAAGTTTTTTGTGGATTTTATGAAATAATTTCTTTTCTCAGAAATATTATCTTACATGAGGGGAAAGGATTGTTCTTTCTCTTTGTGCGAAGTACAGGACACTTTTGATACGATATATAAGCCATTATCAATCCCAACTCCCAGATGATTGATATTCAAGATTTTGAGCTTCCTATTTGTCTCATATGTGCAAAAAACTATATGTTTTACTATAAAAGATTTCCAATTCAATTCTTGGAATCTCGGTATTTATACCAGGCGACACTTTTGTCTTCCAAATCTTTTTTACTTGCGCGAACGCATTAATAACAAATAACAGATTGATTTGTAGGCTGAATAAAAAAACCGTTTGATTTTTGTGGATATTTTTCTTAACACCAAGTGAGTGCTTCATACTGAAGAATTATCTTAGATGGTTCGATTTGAATTGATCTTTTAAAAATAGCGACATATTTAAATACATATTTTTTGATATTTACATAAAGCTCTAATAATAAAGAGATGCTTTTCCTAGCATTTTTAGATGCTCGGAGAAAGCATTCTGTATATCGGAGTAAGATTGTATCAATACATTTATTTTTTTTTGGAGCCTAGACTAAAAAAGGTTGGTTTTGAAGAGGATTCTGTTGGGGTCTGCTCATCCTGTTTTTGGGGCATGGATTGGTTGTTTGTATTGCTCAATACGAGTGGCTGCTTTGGAGCTGCTATCTTTATAGGAGCTCGAGGCTGTTCTTGGGATGCTATCTTTGTATTTTTTATCTCTTCGCTTTCTTTATATTGGGATTTTTTTTCTAACTCTTGAATTTTAAGAGTGAGCTCTGAGATTTGCTGATTATATTGGGGAATGTCGTTCTGAAGTTTGAGATTTTCTGTTTTGAGTGCTGTGATCTGTTGAGCATTTTTTTCTAACTCTTGCTGGAGTTCTGCGAACTGTTGGGAGCGTGTTTCTAGCGTTTGAATTTGAAGAGTGAGCCCTGAGATTTGCTGATTATATTGGGGAATGTCGTTCTGAAGTTTGAGATTTTCTGTTTTGAGTTCTGTGATCTGTTGAGCATTTTTTTCTAACTCTTGCTGGAGTTCTGTGAACTGTTGGGAGCGTGTTTCTAGCGTTTGAATTTGAAGAGTGAGTTCTGAAATTTGCTGATTATATTGGGGAATGGCGTTCTGCAGTTCGAGATTTTCTGTTTTGAGTGCTGCGATCTGTTGAGCATTTTTTTCTAACTCTTGTTGGAGTTCTGCGAACTGTTGGGATTTTTTGTCTAACGCTTGAATTTGAAGAGTGAGCCCTGAAATTTGCTGATTATATTTGGGAATGTCGTTCTGAAGTTTGAGATTTTCTGTTTTGAGTGCTGCGATCTGTTGAGCATTTTTTTCTAACTCTTGCTGGAGTTCTGCGAACTGTTGGGAGCGTGTTTCTAGCGTTTGAATTTTAAGAGTGAGTTCTGAAATTTGCTGATTATATTGGGGAAAGTTGTCCTGAAGTTTGAGATTTTCTGTTTTGAGTGCTGTGATCTGTTGAGTATTTTTTTCTAACTCTTGTTGGAGTTTTGCGAACTGTTGGGATTTTTTGTCTAACGTTTGAATTTGAAGACTGAGCCCTGAGATTTGATGATTATATGGGGGAATGTCTGTCTGAATTTCGGGATTTTCTGGTTTGAGTTCCTGGGTTTCTTCGGTGTTTTTTGAAGCGAAAATATTTACGATATAGTTAGAGATATTTTGAAAAATTTGAGGATTTGAGTACGCAAAAGTGCCCAAGAAAACTATGCTTGCGATTATTATTAGATAAGGAATGGAATATACAAGGCTCCAAAAAATTGGAAGAGATGTGATTTGCATAAACTTCTCTTTATGAGTTCATAAATAATGTTGATTATCAGTATAGCGCATGAAAAAAAGCATTTTTATATGTCAGTTTTATCAGATATGTAATAACAAGTTTAAAAAATTTAAGATTTTTGTACTTTAAGTGGCATAATGATAAATTATGCTTAAATTTTTGATAGATAAGACACTTAGGACTTTATGGAAGACTTAATGGAAAAAATTGTGCTGCAGATTGATGCTGTGGGTGCACAAGGAGATGGAATTGCTCAGTATCAAGGTGAGACGATTTATGTGCCTAAAACTCTTACAGGCGAGGTGGTTGAAGGGGTGATCAAGTATCGCAGGGGGGCTCAAAAAGTTTGCCATGTTAACAAGTTCATCATTTCTTCGGCATTGAGGGCGACCCCTTTTTGTGCTCATTATGCGCAGTGTGGAGGATGCTCATTACAGCATCTCAATACGCAGGCGTATACGGATTTCAAAAAAGCTCATATTGATCAATTATTTAAAGACGTTATTGATCAGGGCTCAATAAAGTGGGTGTACTCTTCGGCTTTGGCGCAGCGTCGTCGTGTTTCTTTATCGTACAAAAATGATAATCAAGAGATCACCTTGGGTTTTTTTATGCAGCATTCTCATCGTTTGGTTGCAATTCAAAATTGTCCTTTGTTGACAGAAAGCTTGAATGACTTAATTGCCCCTTTAAAATCCTTTTTGAAACAGGTGACAGAGCATCGTGATGAAGGCTTTTTGCATCTTACAGATACTGCTACAGGTATAGATTGTTCTTGGAGTCCCAAAAGGCTCTATCCGCGTACGCTGAGTGATGCAGTTTGGCGATCTTGGTCAAATTTTGCTTATGATTATGATTTAGCACGTGTCACACGAGCTGCAAAAGAGCTTATTATTCAAAGACGTGAGCCTAAGGTTGATATTTCTGGATATTTGTTGGATTTTCCCTCAGCGGCTTTTTTACAACCATCACAAGCTTCTCAAGAAGCTATGCAGAAATATGTTTTTGATGTTTTGCAACGAGAAAAAATTCTCGATACTCTCCATAAAGGATCTCGGATTTTAGATTTGTTTTGCGGACTTGGGACTTTTTCGCTACCCTTTTTAAGGACAACAGAAGCAGACGTGCATAGTTATGATTATGCCTGTGCATCATTGGATTCTTTGCGTAAGGTGCATCATCAGCGTCTTAAAGTTTATGCCCGTGATTTAATGAATATGCCACTTAAAGAATCAGAATTTAAACAGATGAATTTGATTGTGCTCGATCCTCCGAGAGCGGGAGCGTATGCACAGGTACAAGAAATTGCACGTTCTTATCAGGGTGCCTTGGTCATGATTAGTTGTGATTTAGCTACCGCAAAACGAGATGCAAAAACACTGATTGATCACGGTTTTTGTTTGAAAGAAATTGCACTGTTTGATCAGTTCCCTTATACAGCACATATTGAAGGTGTTTTGTTTTTCTCCAAATGATTGAAAATTAAAAAGAATGAGTTGACATGAACAAAGCAGATTTTATTTATAGCGTAACCTTGGTAGCAGGGAATAGCGGTGATGGAATTCAGGCACTAGGCCATCAATTATCTTATGCACATGCGCGTTATGGGCATATTGTCCAAACGCTTGCGGATTTTCCAGCAGAAATTCGCGCTCCTGCGGGCACTATAGAAGGGGTGAGCGGATTCTCTTTAGCGTTTTCTTCATCAGAGCAACTGCTCATTGTTCCTCAAAAAGTTGATATTGCTATTGTTTTTAATCCGGCTGCTTATAGATCGATTGCTGAAAGATGTTCTCAAGAAACTTTGATTATTTTTGATTCTCAAAAATGGACAGAAAAAGATTTGAAAAAAGCTCGCTATTCACAGGATCCTCTGCAAGATAGACAGGGCATGACGATTGGTCTTTCTCTGAGCCATTTCAGTCAAAATGAGTTGGAGCACTTGCCTGAGACTGTGAGCTCGCTTGCTGCTATGAAAAATAAAAATATGACTGCATTAGGTTTAACTCTTTGGTTACATGAGTTGCCCTTAGATCCTACTTTGGATATGCTGCATCATCAATTTTCTAAGAAACTCCAGGAAAGTGCTTTTTTGGAGCTCCTTGCTTGCGTGAAAGCAGGGTATTATTTAGGAGAAACATTAGAGATTGGGCCTGTTTGGAAAAAGAAAAGCATTCCAATTATGATTAAAACGCAGAAAGCTCATCATCAGACTGTGCCAATGAAAACGGTGTATTCCCAAATTACGGGTCATCAATCTTTGGTTTTGGGCATGCTAAAAGCATGTGAATTTTTTAGAAAGCCATTGCTTTTGAGCGGCTACCCGATCACACCAGCATCCGATCTGCTACATCTGGCTCATAAGTGGGAATCTCCGTCTCTTTGTGTGTTTCAAGCAGAGGATGAAATTTCTGCGGCTGGGGTTGCACTAGGAGCAGCATATGCAGGGAGCTTAGCGCTTACATGTACTTCTGGCCCTGGTTTTGATTTAAAAGCTGAAATGATGGGTTTAGGAGTCATGGCAGAAGTTCCTTTTGTTATTATCAATATACAGCGTGGAGGACCATCAACAGGACTCCCAACAAAAGTAGAGCAATCTGATATCTTGGCAGCTTTATGGGGACGACATGGAGATTGCCCTATTCCAGTTTTAGCACATAACAGCGCTGCTCAAGGGATTGATTTGGTTAAAAAAGCATTTTCTTGGGCTATCGAAGCAATGACGCCTGTGATTATCCTTTCTGATGCTCTTGTGGCTCTAAATGCAGAAAAAGTTGCTCTTATGAAAAGCGATGATTCTTTTGTATCTGAATCTCTCGTGCATGATGAGTATCCATGGAATCGATCTGCGAATGCGGCAAGACCTTGGACTCTCCCTGGCTATGGAGCTGAACCTTTTTGTTTAGGCGGATTAGAAAAAGATAGAGATAGTGGGAAAATTTCATATGACAGTGTGAATCATGAAATTATGACACAATTGCGCAGGGAAAAAATCCTCTCTCTCGCAATCTGTGCTCAGCCGCCTACTGAGCCCTTGGAAAAACGATATTTGTGGATTGGATTTGGCGCGAGTGCTGCATGCATAGGGCATTTTCATCATGAAAATCAATATTCTGATAGTACATATTGGATTATCGAAGATCTGTTCCCTTTACCGAAAAATTTTTGGGAAATTGCTCAATCGTATAAATACATCATTGTCGCAGAGCTTTCTGACGGACAATTTGTAAAATATCTTCGCTCATATGGCAATAATATTCCAATCTTGAGTTATTCACAATTAGGTGGTCAGAGTCTGGATTTGAATAAAATGCAATTTTGGTTTGAACAGATAAGGATCCAGCAAAAATGAAAAATAAGTTTTTAAGTCAAGAAGATGTTCGCTGGTGCCCAGGTTGTGGTGATTATGCTGTTTTAAAATATTTATCAGAAGTGCTCGAGGCAAAACAACTCGATCCGAAAGATGTTGTGGTTGTTTCAGGTATTGGATGCTCTTCACGAATGCCATACTATCTCTCATGTTACGGATTTCATACCATTCATGGACGCGCCCCTACTATTGCAACTGGAATTGCTTTAGCCAATCCTAAGTTGCATCTGATTGTGATTACAGGTGATGGTGATGGTTGTAGTATTGGTTTGCATCACTTGCTCCATACATTCCGGCGAAATCTTAAAATGACCATTTTGCTTTTAAATAATAGGATATATGGTTTGACTAAGGGTCAAACATCTCCTACTTCAATACCAGGGCAGCGCACTAAAACAGATTTGGATGGAGTTCAGATAGATCCCATGAATCCTCTGAACTTGGCTCTTGTGAGTGGTGGAACCTGGCTAGGGAGATGCTTCGATATTCAAGGTCTGCTGATGAAAAGGCTCATATCAAGTGCGCTGGATCATCCAGGGACCGCCTTATTAGAGATCTATCAGAGATGTCCAATTTTTGATCCATCCGGAGTGCAGGCGGTGGGTTTAAAAGAAATTTCAGTGATTTCAAAAACGTATTGGGCGGGAGAAGATGGGTATATTGGAGAAAAACAAGATGCGTTTGCTCTGTTAGATCAGCATAGTTTCTATGCTTTAGGGCTGTTATATGTGCAACAGAGAGCTATATTTACGACTCGATATGCTTTATCTCCATCTTTAGATAAAGCGCTCACTCCATATCAAGATAGGATTAACTCTCTTCTGCGCTGGGAGCAAGAAGATCTATACTAAAAAGAAGGGCCTGTATCTTTTCAGGATTGTATGCTGCATTCGTTACATTTTAAAGCGCTGTTTTCAGAATATTCGCCTATGTATACGCCACAATTTTTGAAAGGAATGCTTGATCAAGATCTGATTGTGGCTGCCTTATGTGGAATGCATTCAGAGTCGGTGTGGACCAAGGAGCAGCGCCTATCTTGTGAAATTGTCCATAAAACTTCTCTTGAACAATTGCGCTCTTTGGACTATTGGATTGATCCTGATATCAAAATATTTTTTTCGTCTCATCAAAGAGAAAAACAAGTTGATACCGAGGAGATCAATGGTTTACAAGATACTGTTTTGAGTTCTGCCTGCCAACAGAGATTAATTATTCTGACTCCTGCAGAAAAACAAAAAATTTTAAATAAGCGGGAGTTTATTCCCAATCTCAGCGATGCCTTTTATGCTGAGCATGCAAGCTTTTTTTATGATGTTTCCCCCATCATATGGATTAATCATGGCTATTTATATACTTTCAAAAAATGTGTATCGATGACAAATTACTCGACATTATTGTTAGAAAGATCGATTCAATTAGGACATTTAGAGATTGGTGCAATCATTTATGACAGATTGAGCCAAGAAGGTCAGGTAGATATCAATCCTGCAGTGTTTCCACAAAATCCGAATAAGATTGCACGCCCTTTTTATCAAAATTTAGTTGAGTCTCAGATTAAAAAAGGGCAATGGTCGGATGAGCTGAGTGGAAGGAGTAGTGAACAAGAATCACGATTATTATATGGAACTTCTGCCTGCTTAGAGGCAGATAGAACGATGTCTGATACTTATCGCGCCCCTTTAAGAAGAGTGTGATTTTTTAGGGTGCTCCAGGTATCAGGTAAATCGCCCGGACTTTATTGCCTTTTTCCAAATATTCTATCTGTGAAAAACTTAATGATTTCGCCATCATAATCCCTCTACCATGAGAAGCTAAAAGTCTTTTTGGATCAAATTGTTCGTATTTTGTCCAATCAAATCCTTTGCCCTGATCAGTGACTATGAGCTCGATGGTATAGTTATCTTTTTTAAATAAGACTTCTACATATCGAGATGCAAAAGGTTGTTGATTACTCCGTTCTTGAATTTCTTCTAGCCATCTTCCAGAGGCAAGGAGAGAGCTTTTGTTTTCATAGGAAATTTCTAAGTTTCCGTGTTCAATGGCATTGATAAAAAGTTCCTGGATGCCTAAAAGAATATCTTGAGAATTAGGGTACTGTCTCGATAGATATTGGGCCAATAAGCTTCCCTGGTTTAAATTTTGAAAATGAAAAATCGCATGAGATATAGTGCCTATATCGAATTGTGCTTTTTTGGCATCTAAAGCATTTTTTTGGAGCTGATGAATAAGAGGAGAGAGATCAGTGATTTCATTCATTACCAGGCCATCAGAAATCGAAGTTGTATTTTCTGAAGCTAAGTCTTCTTTTAAGACACCAATAGGCAGGTGCTTATGTTGCGCTTGCATTCTTAATTGAGAGATAAAAAATGGCTCTTTGATGATAACTTTTATATTGAAAATTAAAATATGAATTAAATGGGGATATTCCGAAAGAATATTCATAGCAGCCGCGGTGTTTGGAGCTACGATAGGTGTAATTTTAAGTGCAATAAGCCCATCGATAACTGGTGGTAGAGTAGAAAAATGTTCTGAAATTAAAAGTGCATATAACATCATGCAAAAAATTTATAAAAGACTTATTTTTAATATTGGCATACTTTGGAAATTTTGCAGCTGATAGAGTGATAATCAATATGCAATTTTGAAAATGCAAACATTCATGTATGCATGCAAAATCAGATTTTTACATGCATATAAGCTGTTTAATGAGTAAAGTATTCTTGATAATCAATTAATTCTTGCTTTGTGAGGAGAAAGACGCCATCTCCCCCACGCTCGAACTGCAGCCATGTGAACGGTACATGAGGATATTTTTTTTGCAGATATTCTTGAGCCTCGCCAACTTCAATGACAAGAATGCCGTGATCAGAAAGGTGATGCACAGCTTGAGATAAAATTTTATCTACAATTATCAGTCCATCTTCTCCACCATCTAAGGCAAGGGTGGGCTCATGAAGGTATTCTTTAGGCAAAATTTGCATCGAGGCAGACGGGACATAGGGAGGGTTTGAGACAATAATATCGTAAATTTTAGATTGAGGGATATTTTCAAAAATATCTGATTTGATGAGAGAGACATCACTTTCTAATTCATAGTCACTGATATTTTTTGTTGCAACTGCAAGTGCATCATCACTGGTATCGACGGCATCAACATGTACCTGCGGAAAATATAGGGAACAAGCAATCGCAATACATCCCGATCCGGTCCCAATTTCCAGAATATTGTGGACGCGTTCTTTTTCAATCCAAGGAGAAAATCCAGATTCAATGAGCTCAGCGATGGGTGAGCGTGGAATAAGAACACGCTCATCCACATAAAAAGGCAGCTCACAGAAATAACTTTTTTGGATGATATACGCTACAGGCGTCCGAGTGTACAAGCGTTTTTCAATGGCACTAATGATTTTCCGTCGCTCATCGATTGTGATATGAGAAGAAAAATACAGTGTATCCAGGGTCGGAGGAAGATTTAAAAGACCTAAGACTAATGCAACAGCATCGTCAAGAGCAGATTCCGTTCCGTGACCGTAATAAAGTTCGGAGGGGTAAAAACAAGAAAGTGCAAAACGAATATAATCTTGAATGGAATGCAAGTCTTGTGCAATTTTGAGGGGGTCACAGAGAGATGGTAGGGACATAACGTAGGAATCTCAAGCGTAAAATATTCATAAAATTTGAAATATTTTATCATAGAGTATCACAAAACTAAATCAATAAAAAAAACACAGAATAATCATTATGATAGCGGGATTTGCTGGAATTTCTTGGAAATGATTTTTATTTTTTACGAACGAGATCGGATGAACTAGTCTAAAACTTACGAAATTAGGGTAATCGGCTCTTATTTGTTGGTAGTTGAAGAGGAAAAAAGTCATGTCTATAGATGTTATCAATACAAATCGCGTCATCGGAACTGTTAGTCATTTAAAAGGTGATGTTTTTGTACTGCGATCGGGTGCAGCGTCATTAAAAAAAATAAATGTAGGTGATGTGATTTATAAAGGCGATCAAATCTATGAGGAGAATGGCGGGATCATTGAAATTCAATCGCCACAAGGAGATATTTTTACTCCCGGTGCTATAGAAGGCTCTATTGAAGAAGACAGACAACTCGAAATTGATCTGACAGAGACGGATGATGAAAATTCCGACCAATCTTTATACAAGAAAATTTACGATGAGCAAAGTATTCGGATGCTTGATCCAATCTCAACCACACGATTTCAAACTTCACAAAATATCGCTTCTCCTCTAGCAAATACTGAAATTCATGATTTTATTCCTTCATCCATGCCACTTTTTATTGAGTCTTCCAATACACTCGCTAAAAACTTTTTTTTCTCCCGATCTGATTACCCAAGTATTGTTTTTGAGGGTAACCCGAATCAGTCTGTTTTAATGAAATTCAAGACCAATGAATATACTTCACTTATGTTCGCTCACTTTCTGGAGGAACATTTATCTAAAGATGGTCCATATGGCATGCTTATAAAAAATAAGTGGGCTGTTCCCTTTGCAAATGCTAGACAACCTGTAACCGAACCTCTCTCTGTCAAAGATCATTTGATTCATTTAGATTATCAGTCAGCTCCAATTTCTTCGGAGAATGTGACGGCATTTCGTATTGTTTTGCGTTTACCTCAATCCGTATCACAACCGCCAAAATTTTCAATGCCACCCTTATTGACTCATCTTGGATGGTTGAGACCAAGTTATGCAGAAAAAGCTATGAATTGGATTCCTATGCCAGATGCGACCGATTCAGAGGCCATGAGTTCAGTATGGGTTTTAGAATTTCCTAAAGAATCATTTGGTGCACCTGTGACTCGTGACGATTATGTTTTTTTAGATTCTCTTCAAAAAGATCTCAAATTGCTGAGGTCTTCTTTGAAATTAAGTACAGTCCAAAATACAGAAGATTTGCTTCGCAATTTGAGCACAGTTGATACCTCTTCTCTTGATCATCCTGAGCTTTTAAAGATGATGACAGGGTTTGTGATTGAGAATTTTTTCATAGATGCAAATGTGCATTTAGGACTGCAAGCGGGATTAAATCCTGCAAAAATGGGGCAAATCTTAGAACACATTCTCAATTCTGAGCAAGTCTTGATAAACAATTTGATGAGTGCTGCTGTGTTGGATCAAAATATGTTGTCTCATTTGATCTTGTTAGCACCCTCCGATCCTTTAGAAGGAGCAACATTAAATTTAGAGATTCGTTCAACAGTCTCTCCTTTTGTTTCTGTCTTGACCCACGGATCTGGTATTCAAATTCAAACACGCCCTGTGGATTACGATCCTTTGACAGATGTGTTTTTGACAGAGGGATATGATTATCTTTCAAAAATCGCCATAAAAAAATACCATGCTCCTTTAGGAGGGGCATTACAAAATACCAAAAATCTCTTTTTTGAACCAATTGGTGTTTTTAACGATTCTCAGGATGTACGAAATCATTTTATTGGGATTATAAATGCAGGTGATTTATACGAAAATGAAGATGTGTATTTATGTCTAGATCTTGGTCCTGCCATCGATTTCAAGTTGGTGCAACCTAGAAAAATATTGATTCATAGCAATAAGATGGAAACTCTTGATCTGAATCTCAAGGATTTTGTTTCAACAGCTGCAGAGATTCATCCTGTTTTGAGATCAATGCAGTTACAAATGAAAAGTAGTCCTTTAAAAAGCCTATATTATACCTATCAGTCTGGTCTGAATGCCAAACTCGAAGGTTACAAATCTGGTAATTCTGAGGCTGTCTTAACAGATCCAAATGCTTTGTCCTTATCCTTGCCAATAGGATATGCTGGTGACGATTTGCAAGATCTCATGATAGATGGAAAAAGTGTTGTCATTTCTACAGATCGAGGCAAATATTTTTCTTATGCGACTTTTTCAGCTTTGGCCGGATCCGGTGCTCAGCTCACTTTTGTGTGGTCTAGTGGCTTACAGCAAAGTATTGATATCTCGGCATCTCAATTCCCTACCTATGCGGAAACAGTGAGCTTTTTAAATGAGCAGCTTTCTTATGCAAGTAGAGGCTCGTTTTATGAGCCTATGTTGCTGAATATTTCTTATTTTTCTCCAGCGGATGTTTTTGTTTTCTCAACAGAAAAAGATAAATTTTCCGATTATCTTTCTAATTTTCTAGAAAAATCTTTATATGCAGCAAACATTATTACACTTTCTGAAAACGACGAAGGTATGATTCTTGAAGGCCCTATTAACTGGGCAGAGCATTTTTATATTGAGACTTTGGGCTCTATTGTTTCTTTAGACAGTAAAATTGCAAAAGATATGGGTTTTGAGTTGAAAAAAATTGGTTTTTCCGATCAGCCAGTTTATCGCTTACAGATTCATTCACATGCTCCTTTATATAAATTATTTTATAATCTGTCTCATCCTATATCTGCGAATGCGAATTATGATGATCTGAATAAATCTTTTGAGAGCTTGGAAAAGAATATCCATTCGTATTCAGAGATTAAAAGATTTTTTGGAGGCGAACTGAATCCAACAAAATCTCAATTTGAAGAAAAAGCAGATTGGATTAGAAGTTTTTCAATTATTAAAGCTGATGCGCCTAATTATGTTTTAAAAATTTCAGCTTTGATGGACGAAAATAGAAGCGATTTTGATCAAAGTTTAAATCAACAATACGTTTTCACAACACAAGGGCTGAGTGAAGCTGGACCATGGCATCTTTCGAGTTCATCAGATGCATGCGTGTATGAATCTATTTTTATAGTTCACGCTCTGAATTCTTTAATCATTGACGGACATAATTATGCACTTCCTTCTCAAGGAGAATTAATCGATGCGTTTGGATATCGTATCCAGCCTCTTGGAGCAGATCGTTATCAAATTTCGCGAGTTTTAGATGAGAGCTACAAGGGTTCGATCTCTGTGCTTGCAGATAATGTTTTGTTACAAGGAGGTGAGCTTCAAATTAGTAATGCAGGTCATACGCAGACGCCTTTAAAAGATCTATTATCGCAAGTTGAAATTTCTTTTGTAGATTATACAAAAATTTCTCGATCCCTTTTAAATAATCTTTCTCTTCACTTGCATGTGAATTCTATAGATGCCGTTGCTCTTGATTATCAAAATCAACTTCCATTTTATTCAACTGTAGAATCTGCAGTTCAGCTTCCAAATAATGTGATGAGCCAGACAAATGCAAAAAACATTTCTTTGATTGACAATGAAAAAGAAATTTCGATGCCAAAAAGCATTGAGGGCTTAGAGCGTTCGTATCCAAATTTAGCTCATCCTTGGGTGTGTACACAAAATACAATTTCTTCCTTGAAACAGGGATATATTTTTCAGCGTAAAAATTATTCTTTGGATGCGTCTGATAATGAAATCCAGGATTTATTGTCTCAGGGTTTAAATAATAAAAAAATTCATATACAAAAGATTGTCGATTTGAAAAATAATACAATTGTGTTTCAAAGTGAAAGTCCTTTTTTAGATGAGTTTTGTTATCTAGACGTTGCCGGACAAGCTCTCAGATTGTCTGAACAGTCAGTGTTAAAAACTGCAGTGATTACAAAAGACGATCAAAAAATTTATCAGCTGTATGGTTCTGTCGATGATTTTCGTAATATCGGGAAAATTTCTTTACAAAAGATAGAGCATAGTCAATTAATTGATTCTCCTTATCTGGAATATAGCAATGGCCTCTATACTTCCCGGTTGGACTCTCGTTTTGATTTGCGTGTTATGAGTCAGGGAGAAACAAGCACTCCCATAAGGAGCGATCATCCAGTTGCAATCTGTGATGAATGGATTGCTCAAACATCATCGCTGAATGCTTTGTTCTCTTTAAAAAATACAGGGACAGTCCTCAATCTCTCTTTTTTACCGTATGCTTTTATTGACCGCGTGGGCGACTTAAATTTAGAAATTTTTTATGATGATCGTCGTTTAGAAGACAGTCCATTTGCTTTCTACGGGCAGTGTAATTCTTTGAGCTCAGCTGAGTATCGTCATGTCAAAAACCAACTGAGTCAATTATTAGATCCATCGCATCCAGATTTGTATCAGGATACTTTGAAATTTTTAACCTGGACTCAATTTCCACAAACTTTGAATATTACTCAAACAGATTTTGAGAATTTATTTATTAAGTTAGCTTCTTACTATAACTCAATTTCCAATGATTCATATATCGATATTGATGCTATTTTATTTTCATCTCGAGGATCACTATGTGTTAAAGGCACAGAGGTAGCAGATCCGGCTAAAATTTCTATTCGATATACTAACTATGGATTGAATAATGAAGTTTTTGTTTCCGCTTCTCAGTATTCCTTAGATCCAAATGTGAATGAGATGCAAAAAATAGATGATTTTTTCGGATTTGGTAATATATTTGAAAAAACAGTGACACCTGATGGTCGTCTTGTTTTCCGTAGTGAGAATGATTTTTCGCAACAGTACGTAGTACTTGGATCTTTAACTTCAAATGAAAAAAATCTGTCAGAAGGACTTTTGTATACTCAAGATGGATCGTTCTATGTAGCAAGCGGAACCCCTATAGAGTGGATGCGTATTTTTGGACGTTCTTTGTTTTCTTTCGATAGTACAGGCGCAGATACAATTTTGCTCAATAGTATAAACGGGCATTTAGCACATGATGAATCCACGAAAGAACTTGTATTGAATATCGATCCTGATCTCGCCTTATCACCTGTTCTTCGATCTGCGGGAAAAACGATACGCTTTGAATCAAAAGAGGCCGCATCTTATAGATACAGTACAGATTTGATTCAGCAGACTGATATTGCTCGTTTTGATGTGCAGTTTCAGCTACTACCAGCATCTTTATCCAATGCTCTAGCCCAAGATTTTGACTTGCAACCGTATGATTTTGGTGTGCCCTCTTTTTCTGCAGAGCATACATCATTATTGCCTCTGGAACTTGGAGATAACGTCCCAAATCAGTTGTTTTTTGGAACAAATGCTGTGCGTGTTAATGGAGTCGGTTTAAATCGGTTTAATCTGGATTTTTCACAATCAGATCAAACACAATTAATTGAAGAAATTTCTAAAAGTTTGGGAACGGATTCGCAGTTTTGGAATATTCATTTACATCAAGACGAAAGCGCTAAAAAATACTTGGTTTTTTCCCATCAGGGCGACTATCCCATTCATCTAGAATTTAGTGCAGAGGTTATCAGTGCTCTTGGATTAAAGTCGAATTATATTAATAGTTCATTTCACTATGTTTTAAAAGATGCAAATCAGTGGTGTGTAGAGTACCATTATCCGCAATCTGTACGCTCAGGGGCTGATTTGCAAAGCTTGCCTCTGTGGACAGAGCGTTCTGAGGTCTATGCGTTAAATTTGAATTTGTTGAATCCACAAACCCTAACAAGTTTAGATTTGGTTTTTGATTGTACAGATTTAGACAATCAGCAAATAGAGTCTTCAATTTTTAATTTTGTTCGTGCATTTGATTCGTCTGTACAGTTGATCTCTTTGGATTCTTCAAAAATTTGTCTGAGAACAGATCATGTTGAAAAATTTCTGACTGAGTTTCATGGACCTGGAGAAATTCTTTCTTTAGGTGAAGGCTATATTTCTTTTCATTTAAATCATGGTCTTTATTCTTTTAGTGTGCAAGATCGGATAAGTTATTTAGATAAAGAATCTGTTGCGAATATCGATGCCGTAGATTCTTGTTATGTGTTATCTATCCCATGTTATAGAAATGATCAAAGTTTTGTTTTAAAAATTAACAATACTCAAGCAGTACCTCTTGTCAATCAGAAGATGCTTGTTGTGGATAGAAATTATATCAGAACTTCACAGGAAAATTTTGATTTTAGTTTACAGCAAAAAGTTGAGTATGGGGACTTAAAAAATCATTTCTATGAAATTTTACCTGTTACAAAAACTCATCTTGAGACTCATCATGAATTTTTAAATCGCGCATTAGATCTGCCAATTGCACAAAAATTGCCAGAGAAGAGTCTCTCCGATCTTGTAGCATTTGAAACAGATGGCCTAAAGCTTTTATCGAATCAAAATGCTCCAAAAACTATGACACGCGAGATAGCACAAAACTATCTATTTTTAGATGCGATCAATCCAGATGTGGTATTGGTCGAAAGTGATGATTTTCAAAAATGGCAATACAGCGAGAGCGATTTATCTGAGTCTTCTGTTCAGATTAAAGGGAGTTTAAGAACCACAAGTAGCTTAACCTCAAATCTTTTAAGAGATTTTTTTGCAGCAACTTCTGTGCAGATCGGACAGAATGAAATTAAAGTGATGAATCCTTCTTCTTGGATACAATATCGTGGTGAATCTTTGCGAGAAAATGCGACGGTTTATTCTTATGTGAATGATGTGCTTATCATCCCTGTATCAGAAATTTATAATTTTTCTTTTGTGATTTCTGATTTCATTGAAAAAAATAATCATCATTATGGGGTGAATTTTCAGTATGGTTCGAAAGTATATAACTTAGAAAGCCAGGCTGCAGCGGAGACAAGCATACAATATTTTGATGATTCTGCGTATGGTATCAACTTTCAATATTTGATCGCAGGCGCGAAGTCTTTAGAAAGCTTAAAAGGCAATAAGGATTATAGCACTTCGTCAATATTCGTGTATCAAATTAATACGTCGAATAACGCGCAAATGCAGTATGCTGATTTTCTTTTATTGAGACCGGAGACAAAGATTGAATTATCTTTGAGTCAAAAAACTCCGTATTATTCTGATCAGGAATTTCTCAACTGGTCGATTGATAGCATTATTCAACCAGATTTGTATTTGATTGAAGCCCCAAGGGGTAAGTGGTTTGTGGATAATGCATCGTGGAGCGCTGCATCTTATTCAGCAAATGTGCAATTTATGCCTAAACAGCTGAGTGCCTCAAATTTAACACAAGAGATCGCACATGTGTTTTTTGGAGCGAATCAATTTATTATTCAAGATAGCCAGGCTCTTTTCAGATATGATCGCGTTTCTCATACACAGATTCCTCAAATTTATTACGATGAAGAGACTGTGTTTGATTCGCAAGGTGCTCTTGTTTTGAATGCATATGGCACCTCGAGGATAGAATTAAGCACAATCTCTGATACTTTTTCTGTTCAATTGATAGATTATAAACCCAATATTTTATGGGTCGTCAATTCTTCTTATTCAGATAGCTTCTATAGTTCTTCTTGGAGCTCTTTGATGAGCACTGCATCTGAGATAGATTTGGATATACATTTTGATCAGAATATAGATTTTTCTTCTCAAAACTCTCATTTACTAGAGACGTTTAATACATTTTGGGATATTCCGTTTATTTCAGTTCAGTATGGCAATCAGGTTGATCCAAGAGTTTTGAATACAGATCAAAATAGACATTTTTTTGTCGATCAGGCAACACATAAAACGATGCTTGTTTTGAATAGCTTGGATTTATCCGGAAAAAACATCTCGATTGGATCTGATTCTTGGATTGCGGATGGTGAAATAAATTTTTCAAATACCACACAAGCACTTACAGAACCATTTGCAATTGGAAATCTTTCTTGTGATATCATTTTGCAACAAGCAGCAAATGGTTTTGGTCAGTGGTTGGTTTTAAATTCTGAACTCGATTCTTCTTGGCAAAATTTATTACAAACACAGTCATCTCTGACAGCGCAGATGATTTTAAAACCAAAAACATCCCTGACGTTCACTTCGAATCAAATGAAAGCTGAATTTTTAGCACATGTGTATTCGGGCGGTTTAATTCAGGATGCTCCAACAGCTCATAACAATATATACACTTTTAATACGACAGATATTGATACCATCACATTTTCAGGAGTTGATGTTAGCATTGCTTTCAAACAAAACATCCAAATTCCATTGCAGACTAAATATTTAGGAACGTATTCTGTTTCAGAAAGTGCTGATTCACAAGGTAACGTGAGCAGAACAATTGTTTTATCAAATTGTGATTACAGTCTTTTTAATATTCAAATTCCTATCGATGTCGGTTTCGATTCAGAAAGTTTAATTTGCACTGATGCAGAAAATCATTTATATGCACGGACGCAGACACCTCTGAATGGATTTGCGCAGTACTTTATTTTAGAGTCTGGCATAGATCAGAGATTGGAGTGTACACTCTCTCCTGCTTTATCAGGAATCACGGCATACAATTGTAATCAAAATTTTAGTCCAAATGCGGATATTGCATGGAGCACATATTCCGGTTTGTCTCTAAAAAATTGGATTCAAACTTATGATGGTACGCTGTTATCTTTGAAAACAGACCCCACTTTGCAGGTTCAAATTTTAGAGGAAATTGGTGGAACTCAAGTTGCTTTTGTTTTTCCAGAATCATTTGATTGGGAAAAAATACATTCTTATCGAAGTGCCATCTTAGAAAGCAATGCCCCTAATACTTTGAATATTGTGCATAATTCCGAAGTTTTAGCTCAAAGCACAGCACCGTCCTTATCTCCTTTACAAAAATTTGTGACGCAAATTCCAGGTTTGAATATTTTAGCTAAAATAAATTCTGCTCAGGGATATCTAGAGGGCACCCAAGACAGCGGATATGTTTTTGATTGGGCAACTGCAAAAATTGGTTTTGAAACACCTGTTTCAGAAAACCAATACATTTTAGGAGTGTATAAGGGAGATCAGGTTGAGCCTGAATTGGCTTTTTTGAATCATAATGGATCTAGAGCTGTGGTGAAAAACCTGCAAACACAACAAGAAAGCAGCATCGTTTCTATTGATGAAGATCAGTGGTCTTTATTGAAAATTGTTTTTGATCAGATGGACATCAGGGCTGTCGATCAGAATCTGATAGGAAAGATAGATGGATTGACTGTTTTGCAATCAGCGAACCATTCTGAACAACAGTTGCAGTATTTTCAATTGGATACAGCATATCAAGATCTTTTTGATTTTAGCATTGCAATTGATGCCAAGAAGCCCTTCAGAGAGGCTTTAGATCGTGATCTGAATCCTGTTGAGAATCAATTAATTTCAATTGAAGAATTAGAGAATAATCAATATCAACTATCTCTTTGGGCCAATACAACAATAGATTCAAATTTTACCTTTAAAAAAGAATACAGCGGATTTTCGGCACCACAATTTGAAAAAACAAAAGCTTCAAGCTACAGTTTTGGAGGATTAATTGTGCCTGACATCTATCTTTGTATTGAGAGTGATGGGCAGTGGGTCTATTCCTCTGATTGGCAAAAACTTTTGGATAAAAACCCGAAAATTTTTGCAAGAATTTTCTTGGCCTCTGAAGAAAATCAAGAGGTGCGTATTGCGACAGAAAACCTCTCTCTTGTGCATGATGCATTAGATGCGTCTCTTGATGGGTTGGGACATTTATCCTTAGCTGGATGGGGACAAAATGATCTTAAAGATCGTTTAAAAATCAAATCTGATTTCTTGAGTGAGCTGAATCCGAGCCTCGAAACGTATTTGATAGGTGATCATTTGAGTATTCCGTGGGCAAATTTGTCCGGTTTTGGGGTGAGCGCATCTGCTGATCCCTTGATTCAAGAGATTAATAAAATTTTTCTTCAATTAAAAAATTTAGTTCCAGGTGCATTAATCGCGATCGATCCTCAATCTGCTCAGATTGATCTTTATGTACAAGGTGCGTTTCCAGAAACACTAAAATATAAAAATCAATCTTTAACAGAAAATGATTCAAATTATTCCCTTATTGTCAATCAAATGACAATTCCACAAAAGCAGGTATTAAATCTTTGTACAGATATTCCTTTAAATGCAGAAATTATTAACGGCGAGCTGCATCTTAAAAATCAAGATTTACAAGATGCGATATACTCCTTAGATCTCACTGAGCATCTATGTCAGTTGAAAATTCTTGAACAAGGTTTTTTAGATGCTTATTCTAATATTCATTTTGTAATCGAGGGTGCTCAGCACTATCATCCTGTGATTTTAAATGACAACGCGAGTCAACCGGTTGTTGCTTTTGAAAAGCTAGAAAATGGAATTTATAAAGAATTCTGTCATTTACCACAAAGTCAGACATTTTCTTTAAACGTACTGCATGCAAATTTAGAGCAGTACCATCATCTCTTTGCAAACATATTAGGAGACAGTGTTTCTGTCGATCTAGCTTCTAAAATGGAACTGAAATGGAATCCTATTGAAGATGTTCAGATGAGCGAAAGTGTTGTAAAGTCATATCGCTTTGCTGAAAAAGTGGTTCCAGATTGTGTTTTAATCCAACAAAATACCAAACAACCTGCCTCATGGTTTTATAGCGACTCTTGGAATGATGTGACAGGGGCTGTCATTTATTCAAAACTCAATCCTTTAACATTGTATACAACAAAAAACATTCAAGCAGCTTTTGGAGCTAGTTCAGTTATTCAATCGGTTAATAATGATTATATTTTGAGTTTTAGCCATTTACAGGATTTGAGAAAAATATTTTTTGAAGATGATTCTCAGGGGGCTTTTGGTTTATTAAACCCTGTAGTTTTGGGATCTCATCCAAAATACTCGTTATTGTTCAATCAGAATCGATATATTTTGACAGTGCGTCCAGAAAATTTAGTCCATCTCGTGATGCTTACAGATTCATTTGTGCTGAACAAAGATAATGGAAGATTCAGTTTAGAAAATTCCGATCATGTTGTGATTGCACAGAGTGAAATGCCCTACGATACGCATCTACAACATTTTGTTATGCATGATAAGAAGCCTTATTTAATTTATGGTTTTCTGCCGTTGAATGGGACCGTGTTGAGTTTCTATGATCCTCAATATAACGATGAAAGTGTCTTGGAAAAGACAGTTGCGTATGAGCTTACGGCACGTGATCATCGTCTTTATGTTGCAGACAGGTCTGCATTGTCCATAAGATATCATTTACAAAACGATATCTTAGATCATGAGCCTTTTGCTAGTGACTCAGTTTATACAGAACATGATCGTTGGATTATTCCTCATCTTAATCAATCTATACAGCAAATTTATCGCGTGGCTTTAGATCAGAGACAGTTGCCTTTTGCATATCGCTATGCACTCAATATGCAGAGTCAAAACGTGACTGAGCAAACTCAGATTTATGCAGGATTAGATTATCAATCAGTGACCCAAAGTGCCTTAATTGAATTTATTTCTTTATTCGATAAAGATGCACAAATTTTGATCAAAGGGACTGAGCAACAACCTGTTTTACAAATTGGAACCTTACATCCGGAAATTTATGCTATAAGAATTCCTGGTAACGGCGCCTTAGAGAATATTCAACACTTATCTATTCAAGGGCAGACTGTTTTGTTTGAGCTTGATTTATTATCAGCTAAGTCTCTTGTGATTGATACAACGAGTGGTAATGATTCTTTAAAATGGATGCGTTATGAGAACGATGATGGCGCTTATCAATGGTTAAGCGGATATGACGGTTCGAATCTTGCTTTAAATTTTTATAAAAAGAATGGTCATCTTGATCAAATTGAAAGTTTTATCTTGTTGGCTTTTGATAAAAAAGGATATTTAAGTTCGTCTGATCTAGAAAAAGAAGTTGGTTTTGCTCAATTGAATACAGTGGGGCAATTCAAGAGAAGTGATCTTGTTTATGGATCGTCTTTCATCGATAGCAGCAATGATTCACAAGCTTTTTTATTGATTGCGAAAACATATATCAACGATCTTCCTCAAGGCAGTGTCTTGGCCTTGGATTTGGTTTTGCCGCAACCTAACAGCGATATCAGATGGAATTCAGAGGTTGAAATTTTATACGGATCTCAAGGACAACATCTTCCTGATTTGACTCGTTCCTTTATGCCTTACGGTGATTCGTTTAAAAGCGGTAATCAAACTTATCAAAAATATCGCCTTATTTTAAGAACGATTGATGCCTCTGTGATCGATCAAGAAATTTTCAGTTTTGTGAAATTGAGTGTTCCTATTCAGACTTTGGCTCAGTTGACTGCAGAGCAAAGAAGGGCGTTATTTACTCCTTCTCAGGCTGCATGGGTGAATATGATTGATGATAAAGAAATCCACACATCAGTGACACCCTATCCTTCCCAGTATTCACTCGAAGCATATGAGCAGTTTTTCGATCATGTGCGATCTTTTAGGGATCATAATTTGGATGTGTCATTTTTATCAAATCAATATTTCACCTTGGTTGTTGATCAGCCAGATCAAAAAATAAAAATTGTTCCAGGCGGAATAATTGCACCTGATTCGATAGCAACGAATGAAATTAAAGTCGCTAAACAATCTTTTCTAAAATCAGAATTAAGTGAGGCTCAAGATAGTCATCTGTTTATAGATCTTTCTGGTACCCAAATTCCACAAAATAGATTGCTTTTAATTGATCATGGTAAACGAGGTTTTTATAGTGAAACGAATCAGCCTATAAGCCCTGCTATAGGAATACCGTCAGGTTACTCTTTTGATCAATCAGATGCCGAGTTAATTATTTTAAAAAATGCCTCAGATCGCTTGTTTAATTTGCAGTATAACAGCTCTGCTATTTTAATGGCTAACCCTGGGACATCTATAGAATATCCCCAAGGAGGCAGTTTTGTTGTTTCAGCCTCACAGACACTGATCTTTCCTCAAGGGGCGATTATATGGACCAATGTTGATGGCCAACCTACACAACAGGTGATTGCAGCAGGTGCGCAGGCAACCATCACTCCCGAACAACTTATTATTCTGCCACCAGGATCGGAAGTTTTTGTTTCTCCAGCATCTGGCATAAACACGAATGTAGATCAGAACTTAGGCACAATTCAGACTAACATTTTAGAAATTTCGTTGACACCAAATCAGCGTATTGATTTTCCTCAAATTACAGCGCTAAACAATAGTAGTGGACAAGCGCAACAATGGAGTTTGCCGCAAGGCGGAGTTCTAGTTGTTGATGGTCAAGTCACAGGGATTCCTGTAGGCGGGATAGTGACAGTTCCAGTGAATGGAATTTTGATACTAGATACGGGTTCTACGGCACAGTTTCTCAATGGTGGTGAATCTGTAATGATTCAAAATCCGGATACTGTTTCAGGTCACATTAACGCGAATATCTCGCTTTCCTATGGAGAGACAGTGGCTCTTTCACCATTGTCTACTGTCAATTTTTCCTCTCAAGAAAGATATATGGTGCTGAGTGGAGCGATTTTAAAGCGTTTAAATGATGCTGGCAATTCTTTCAATATGACCTTATCAAAAGGTGATTCAATTAGTACTCAACCAGGTGATCAGATTATTTTTGCCCAGGGCGGTGCTCTGTTGTCTTTGAATCAAGAAGAGGCACAACTTGCTGCACAGGCTAGTTTTGGAAAAGGCGCTATTAGCGTCAGTGGCGCAGACTTTGCAATCAACCTTAAGCCACAGCAAGAGTATACATGGACTGCTGGACAGGGCTTTACTGTTGTAGATGGTCAAAATCTTCGTCTGTTTTTTATTTCGCCTGCAAGTTTTGTTCTCAATGGTATTCAACAGACAATTTTGGCGGGGGGTGAATATATATTCCAAAGTGGTGAAAAAGTTGTTTTTGTAGAGGAAGTGCAATTTAAGCATGCTGATATTGCAATGCGCTCGGTCTTTTCAACATATCCCTATTCCGACGCATGGCTTTTCCCTGCCGGAGGTGTGTTATTGAATCAAACCCCAGAAAACAATCAGATTTGGAGCTTGATGCCTGGTATGGAGTTGAATTCTTTCGGTCAGATTAGCTCTATCTTGACTCAAAGAACTATGCCTTTATTACTGGGCCAAAAAATTATATTACAACAAGGACAAAAGACAGAGACCACTGTTCCTGATAACTCTATTACATGGAGCTCGGGTAATATTGACAATTCTGAGAGCCAGACATCGAATACAGATATTGTCGTGAATAAATCCAATCCCAATACTGTTGCTATTTTACCATCAGGAACAATAACTAATACAGGTGCTACAACTTTGTCGTATAAAACCTCTGAGCAAATTGTCATTACGACTTCTGACCAGGGGCAACAAAAAACGACAACTTATCCTGCAGACTCTGTCATTCAGTTAAATCCTGGAGATCGTCTCAGTAGCCCATCTGGAACATATTTAACCCCTCTCTCATCTAATCTTGAAACACAAGAGCTTCTCAGTCCCGGAGCTATTCTGACTGCAGCTCCGGGATCTTCGGTTTCCAATCTGAGCGGTTCTGAATCAGGCCCCTATATTCTTTTGGGTAATGCGACTTTGAAATCCACTCAGCCAAATGGAAGTGTTGTGGAAACCGCATATCAGAAAGGAGAGAGCCTGTTTTTACCTGTAGGAGCTATTTTATCTTTTGATTCTAATGGGGGAGGTTTATATTCAGGAGCTGCAGTCCCTACAGCGTTGTCTGTTGTGACTCCAGCAAACGCTGGACAGGCACCTCTCAGCCAATCTTCTAATACTTTTTCTCTTGATCCGGGGGTAGAACAATATCTTGCACCAGGTCAATCTTTGACAAACAATGGACAGACTCCTTTAATGATGAGCTTTCCGCAAGGTGCATCTTTTATCGATGCGCAGGGCCATTCTCAAACTCTTTTGCCTGGTTCAAATTATACTTTACCGCCTGATAACACTGTGATATTTTCACAGCCAAGCACTGTGCTTAATGCAGGGTCTCAAAGTGCTCCCCTAACAACATCGATGCCTCAGACGAATTCTTGGACTTTTCCTGAAGGAGGCACACTGATTAATCCTATTCCTCAAATAGGAGAAATGTGGACCTTTTCACAGCCTATTCAGTTTATAGATCAAGCAACTGGGGCTGTTCAAACTGTTCCTTCCCAAACGCCGATCAGCATTCCTGCCTATGTGACAGCACTTTTACCTCCAGATACAATAGCGACGAGTAATTTGCCAAATTCCTCTCCACAGATCCAAAGTGGAGAAGCAGTTGTAGGAACCTTATCTAGTCATCCTGAAAATGCAACATTTGCAACACAAACAACAGTGCCTGCTTTTACCAGCTTGGCTATTCCAGCTGGAGGTTCAGTAACAAATAACAGCACTACAGAGACAGGACCTATCGTTCTGAGTGGAGCTGGTCTGCTGGCTATTCCACAGAGCAATGGAAGCATCACATTGACTCCTGTGAGCGCGGGATCGACCGTCACTATTCCTCCAGGAGGAAGTTTAAGTGTGGGCGATTTTGGAGGGCAATTGCAAAATACAAATGCTAATCCCCTTGCCTTAACTCTCACATCGCCCGCAACGACAAGCTCAACTATCCCAACTATTTTGGATCTGAGCGCAGGTGAAACACTGACAATTCCTCCTAATAGCTCTTATATTCCTGCAAGCGCTTCGGGTCCCTATATTGTGACAGGTGCAGCAACCTTGCTGACACCAGATAGTTTTGGAAACGTCACTCAAACTCCTTTGCAATCTGGTCAGACAATTTCCTTACAACCGGGGCAATCTATCACCTATGGAACTGCAGGTGGCGGTCTTTCATATACTGGGTCAGGACAGACAACAGGAAGCCTGTTGACACCTGCCTCTGCGAGTCAAAATGCAGGTGTGGGAACAACCTCTGTGGGTCTTGCATCAGGGGAGTCTTTGTCTATTCCTCCAAATGGAACCTATA
>JACCEB012115283.1_pt1 | contig 30337 bp, 21 predicted proteins | sample 7454761 | NCBI WGS metagenome assembly JACCEB01 (sample SAMN15323454, study PRJNA562643) | freshwater metagenome | isolation source: river surface water | place: USA:Blue River Watershed | collected 2017-08-18
CGGGGCGGAGTGCAGCAGCCGATTCGCGCGGGGTCAGGACCGCAGCGACCTGTTCAGCCGCCGGCGATACGGCGGGGGCAGGATTTGCGAGGCCACTCTCGGCGAAGCGGAGTAGCGCGAGCTCCAGCAAGGCCCGAGGCCGCGCGGCGCCGAGGGCCGCGGCTTGCTCAAGCCAGGGTCGCGCCTCGGCGGGACGACCGGCGTCGATCTCGATCAACCCGATCACGGCGAGGAGTGACGGGTCGCGGGAACCCTGTTCGTAGCCGGCACGCGCGGTCCGGCGGGCTCGCTCGGCGTATTTGGGGACGAGCTCAGGGAGACGTTGCCGGACATAACTGATGCTGAGCCTTTCCCAATCGCCGCGAATCCGTGCGATCTCGGCGGGCGTGGCGTCGCGCAAGGCGGGCCTAGCGATTCTACCGGGAGTGGCTGCATGGATACGGCGTTTCTCGTTGCGGGCATGGGGCAGGTAGTCCCGCAGGTTCTGATCAAGTGCGGCGAAGTCGACGCCGAGCTCGGTGCGGAGCAGTGCGTCGGTCGCGGGTTCAGACTCCAGCCGGTCCACGAGCCGCCAGAAGGCCGCGCGCCTCGCCGCCGAGCCGTCGATCAGTGCCCAACGCAGAAAGAGCGCGCTCTGCGCGTCGCGGATCGCCGGCGCGAGCGCGGGCACGCTGGGCGTCGCGGAGGGCGGCGAGGCGAGCAACTCGGCCATCGGGGCGAGCGGCTGAGGGGCGCCGCCGCCAGTCGCGCCGGACGGTGCAGCGAGCGTGGGCCAGCGGGCTGGACCGGCGCGAAGCTCCTCGTTTTCGAAGGAAAGTTCGGGGTACAGCTGGAGCAGTCCGTGCACCAGCCAAGGCGGCAGGCGCGGGCGGCGTTGAACGAGCAGTTGGCGAACGCGGTCGATCGTGAAGCTGAACCCGCCGGCTTCATCCTCGTCGTCGAGCAGCACGAAGACGATGGTCGCATCGACATCGAGCATCCGCAGGTTCGGCAGAAAACGGACGCGGTCCGTCGCAGCATGCGCCGCGCTGGCGCGGCCGGCCCCTTCGCCGGCGGGGCGCTGCAGAAGGTCCTTCATGATCTCCGTGGACGTGGCGCGGGGGGTGCGCGGGCTGAGCAGCAGGTACGTGTCGGGCACGACGGACGACGCTTGGTACGGAGGCGGCAGCAGCCACGCGAGCAGTTCGGTCTGACGCTGGAGTCGAATCACGAAGTCTTGCGTCACGGAGTCCGAGCAGGCCGAGAGCACTTCCTTTCCAGGCAACGCGGCGTGGCGCCAGCGCAGAGGGGAGGCCGTGCCCTCGACGACGAGGGGAGGAAGGTCCACCACGCGCTCTTCCGGGGAACCGACGGAGTCCGTGGGTGCGAGGCACAGCACCGCGAAGCCCACCAGCCATCGCAGTGGAAGGCGGCGTGGCGCTTGGGCTGTCGACCCGCGCCCGCGCGGGCGTCCCGGGTCAAGCTCTGGGCCGGCGACGTGTCGCAGCCGTGGCGTGACCGTCGATGGGATCATGGATGCCCGCGCATGCGTCGGCGGTGCGGTACCGGTTAAGGTAGCAACCCCACGCGCTGCAGAGCCGGACGGAGGGCGCGGGCCCATTGCTCGTAGCCGCGTTCGTTCGGGTGGAGCAGATCAGGAAATTCGGCCAGGCGGGCATCGCCTTGGGCGTCGGCGAAAATCGACCACGTGTCCACCACGGTGACGTGGGCGCGGGAGCGGGCGACCTCATCGTAGAGTGCATTGATGCGGCGGATCTGCGTGTTGGGCCGTCGCATCGTGGCGGAGCTGGGAAAGACCCGGCAGAGGACCACTGGCATCGCTGGCTGGTGGGCCTGGAGCGCGTCGAGGATCAGGGCCAGATTGCCGGCGATGGTCTCGGGTTGGGCTTGCTCCTCAAGATCATTGGTGCCGATCAGGATGACCACGGCCCGCGGTTGGAGGGCGATGACGTCCTCGTTCAGGCGCAGCAGGACCCCGCGGGTGGTGTCGCCGCTGATGCCGCGGTTGGCGATCCGCAGTTCGGGAAACGCGGCGGGCAGACCCGCTTCCCAGCCTTGGGTGATTGAGTCGCCGAGGAACACCACTGCGCCGCGGTCTTGGGCCGTTCGGTCCGCCCACACCGAGCGGCGGTCGTTCCAGAGTTTCTGAAACCAGTCCATGCGCCGGAGCGGTCCGGCGCCCGGCAGTCCGTCGTCGGTGGCCGGAAGGGGAAAGCGCAACCCCGTGGGGGCGGGGCTGGAGGCGGCGAAGGGAGAGATCAGGATCACGAGCAGAGCGAGGAAAGTGAGACGGTGGGGGTGGAGACGGCGGTGGGGCATGGCAGTGGAGAGGCTTGGGTAGCCGGGTGGTCGGCGCAAGCGCGGGGCCGTCGGCTGCGCGGTTAGTCTTGCCTAAGAAAGAGGATTTGGCCTCCCTTCGCGTGCGTCCACGCCGGCCCCTGGTGGTTCGGCGGTTGATGGGCGTTCCCTTCGCTTTTCCCCGCATGCAACCCCCACACTCCCCGCGGCCCGCGGTGTCGAATCGACGCCTGGTGGCCGTTCTCACTACGGCGTTTCTCGGCTGGATGTTCGATGGCCTTGAAATGGGCATCTTTCCGCTGATCGCGCGCCCGGCGCTTCAGCAGATGCAGATGCAGCATGGACTCGTCGCGACCGACGCGTTCGTCGGCGTCTGGATGGGCTACGTGACGGCCGCCTTCCTGCTGGGTGCGGCCGCGGGCGGTGTGGTCTTCGGCTGGCTGGGTGACCGGATCGGCCGTGTGCGTGCGATGGCGCTGAGCATCCTGTGCTACTCGTTGTTCACGGGACTCGTCTACTTTGCCTCGGAACCGTGGCACCTGCTGGTCACCCGCTTCATTGCTGCGTTGGGCATGGGTGGTGAGTGGTCGCTGGGCGTCGCCTTGGTGATGGAGGTGTGGCCGGAGAAGCATCGTCCGCTGCTGGCCGGCGTGATCGGTGGTGCGGCGAACGTCGGCTTCGCGCTGATTGCGGTGATTGGGCTCTTCTTCCAGGTCACGACTGACTCCTGGCGCTGGGTGGCGCTGGTGGGTGCGGCCCCGGCGTTCCTGACGTTCTTCATCCGCTTGCACGTGCCGGAGTCGGAGCGCTGGGAGGAAACCCAGAAGGGTGCGCAGAAGAATCGGCCGCTGAGTGAAGTCATGCGTCCCCCGCTGCTCAAGACGACCCTCTTTGCCACCTTGCTGGCCTCGGTGGCGCTGATTGGAACTTGGGGTTCGGTCCAGTGGCTGCCGCTCTGGGCGGATCAGATGGCGCAGAAGCAGTCGGTGACCGCGGCGCTCGCGGAGAAGACTGCGGCGGCGACTCCGGGTGCAGCCGCACTGACGGCGACCTCGCCGGAAGTCGTGCAGCGCGCGAAGGAGATCAAGGACTACCGGGCCAAGGCCTACACGCAGGTGAGTTCGTCCGTCGGAGCGATCGTCGGCTGCTTCCTCGGTGGCTGGCTCGGGGGCTTTTTCCGCCGCCGCACCGCTTACTTTGTCCTCTGTCTGCTTTCGCTGGGAGTCTGCGCGTGGTTGTTCCGTGGGACGATCGTCTACGACTTCCGTTTTGTCGCGATCACCTTCCTCGTCGGTGGAGTCACCGCAGCCTTCTACGGGTGGTTCCCGCTTTACCTGCCGGAGCTGTTCCCGACGCGAGTGCGGGCGACCGGCCAGGGCATCGCTTTCAATGCGGGCCGCGTGCTCGCCGCCGCGGGTGCGCTGCAAATGGGCGCGCTGATGCAGGCGTTCGATGGCGATTATGCCCGCGCGGGTGCGATCATCACGCTGGTCTACGGGCTGGGTCTCGTGCTGGCCTGGTTTGCCACGGAAACGAAGGGCAAGCCTTTGCCTGAATAGCCCTGGACGCCGGGGGGACGGCGATGATCGCCGTCCCGTTGCGGGGTCTTGGACGGATGGCTGGCGGATTCGAGTTGTCGCGCCCCGGGCGGTTCGCCGAGTCTGAGCCGCTCTCCACGATGAACGTTTATTTCATGGGCATCTGCGGCACCGCGATGGGCAACGCGGCGCTGCTGGCGCGGGCGGCCGGTCACACGGTCAGCGGTGCCGACACCGGGGTCTACCCGCCGATGAGCACGGTGCTCGCCGAGGCCGGAATCACCGTGCACGAAGGATTTGATGCGCTGCGGCTCGCCCGGCTCGCGCCCGATCTGGTGGTCATCGGCAATGCGATGTCCCGCGGCAACCCGGAGGTGGAGTGGTTGCTCGACGCAAGGGCGCTGCCGTTCACCTCGCTTCCGGCGCTCCTGCACGACCTCATTCTCCGGCGTCGACGCAACATCGTCGTCGCGGGCACGCATGGGAAGACCACGACCACGGCGATGACGGCGTTCTTGCTGCGCGAGAACGGCCGGGATCCCGGATACCTCATTGGCGGGGTGCCCCAGGATCCGCCGACCGGTGCGCATCTCGGCGCGGAGCGGGATCCCTTCGTGATCGAGGGTGACGAGTACGACAGCGCGTTCTTCGACAAGCGGGGCAAGTTCATCCACTACGCGCCCCGGGTGGCGGTGCTCAACAACCTGGAGTTCGATCACGCGGACATTTTTCGCGACGTCGCGGATATCCAGCGCAGCTTCCTGCACCTGACGCGGATCGTGCCGCAGACCGGCTGGGTCGTGCTGAACGGCGACGACCCCAACCTCGCCGCGCTGGGGCCGCTCAGCTGGACGCAGGTCGTCCGGGTGGGTCTGGGGGAAGGAAACGACGTTCGCTTGGTCGATCCGACTGAGACCGCTGGCGGCATTCGCTTCGGGTTGACGTGGTCGGGGCGACCGTGGGCGCAGTTGCAGCTCGCGGTGCCTGGCGTGTTCAACGCCCGGAACGCCGCGATGGCGGCGACTGCCGCGGCGTTGGTTGGGGCGGCGGCCGGGGCGACGTTTCCGCCGTCGTCGGCCGCGCTGGATCTCTCGCCGCTGGCGCGCTTCCGCGGCGTGCGCCGCCGGCAGGAAATCCTCGCGGAGCGTGATGGCCTGACGGTGGTGGAAGACTTTGGCCACCATCCGACCGCGATTGCGGAGACCTTGACCTCGCTGCGCGCACGGTTTCCTCAGGCTCGGCTCACGGCAGTGTTTGAGCCCCGCAGCAACACGGCGCGGACGCGGGTGTTGCAGGAACCGTTTGGGCGGGCGTTGGGTTTGGCGGATGAAGTCTTCCTCGGCGCGGTGAATCGGGCGGAGAAGCTCCGTCCGGAGGAACGCTTCGATGCTTCCGGCCTCGCGCGTCAGCTCAACGAGCAGGGCCGCTACGCGGTGGCCGCGGAGACCAACCTCTCGTTGTTCGACGCGCTCCTGCGTCGCAACGACGACCTTGCCTCCCGCGGTTCGCGTGTGGTCGTTTTTTTCTCCAACGGCAGCTTCGACGGCATCATCGGACGTTTCGCCCGCGAGGCCACGTGAGCGGGTGGAACCAGCTCAAACCGTGACCGATGCCGTGAAGGCACCGGAGCGTCGGTCGCGGCGCACCCGGATCGGCGCGTCGAAGAGCGACGTCAGCGTGCGCGACGTCACGACTGACGGCAGGGTTCCCGACGCGTGCCGGCGCCCGCGCTTCAGGCCCAGCGCATGGGTGAAGGAGGGCGTGATCTCCTCGACGTGGTGGGTCACCAGCACCAGCGAGGGAGAGCGCGGCTGGCGGGCGAGGGTCTCCACGAACCGGAGAAACTCCGCGCGGGCGACCGGATCGAGGCCGGCGCACGGCTCGTCGAGAATCAGCAGGCGAGGCTGTGCCATCAGCGCGCGGGCGATCAGGACCCGTTGCCGCTCGCCCTGGGAGAGGTAGAGCCAAGGACGGTTGGCGAGTTCGCCGGCGCCGACGAGCCGCAGCAGGCGCTTCGCCGCCGCGTGGTCGCCGCGCTTGCTCGGCACCCAGAGATCAAGCTGCGCGTAGCGGCCCGAGATCACGGTCTCGACGGCTGGCTCTGCGGCGGGAATCGAAGCTTGGATGGCGCTCGTGACGATGCCGATCAGCGGACGCAGTTCCCGCCAGTCGGTCTGCCCGTAATTGCGGCCAAGCAGTTCGAGTGACCCGGCGCTGGGCGAGAGGTAGCCGAGTAACGTCTTGAGCAGGGACGTCTTGCCGCAGCCGTTGGCACCGAGGATCACCCAGTGCTCGCCGCGTTCGACCCGCCATGAGACGTCCTCGAGGAGCACCGTGGCGCCGCGGCGCACGGTCAGGCCTTCGATCGCGAGCAGGGGAGCAGAGGCGGGCATGGAAACGGAGTCTGAGCGGGAGCCTTGGCGCTGGTCAACGGCGCGCCGGATTGCTTTGCTGGGGCATGTCCTGCCGCCGCTCCCTGTCCGGACTGCTCGTCGCCCTCCTTCTCGCGCCGCTGGCCGTTTCGGCCCGTCCCTTCACGGTGCTGGTCTACAACGTCGAGAACCTCTTCGACGCCGACGGCGTCGCGGCTTACGACGATTACCAAGCTCCAGGCTACGGTCAGCGGCAGCTCGATACCAAACTGCGCAACATCGCCGAGATCATCGCGCGGTTGGATGATGGCCGTGGTCCGGATGTCATCCTGTTTCAGGAGATCGAGGTCGACCGCACCCCGGATCGCGAGCCCTCGGCGTCGGACCAGTTGCTGCGGGCGCTGGCGGATCGTGGGCTCAAGGGGTACTCGGCCGTACTCGGCGGCGACCAGGCGACCGAGCGGCACGAGGATGGGAACCTCCGCGCGATCCAGTGCGTCACGTTCACTCGCCTCCCGATTCGCGACACCCGCCGGCACCCCACGCGCCTGGCCCGGAACATTTTGGAGGTGACCCTCGACGTGGATGGCGCCGCGGTGCACGTCTTCAACAATCACTGGAAATCCGGCGCGGGTGACCCAGAGATGGAGAAGGTGCGCTTGGATAACGCGGCGGTGCTGCGCGCCCGGATCGATGAGATCCTGCGGGCGGATCCCCACGCGGACATCATTCTCGGCGGCGACTTCAATTCCCAGTATAACCAGAGCCGTCGCTATGCCGCCACGATGCCGGTCACCGCGCTCAACGGCGTCCTCCGCTCGCAGGGCAACGAGCTCGCGATCCGGGGTGCGCAACGCGACCTGTATAATCTGTGGTTCGAGTTGCCGGAGGAGCAGCGCGGGAGTGACATCTTCCGCGACGAATGGGGCACGCTGATGCAGATGATCGTGTCGCGTGGACTCTACGATTCCCGGGGCGTGCAGTACGTCGACAACTCATTCGCAGTGCTCAAGGTGCCGGGCCTGAATGCGACCCCGGAAGGCCGGCCGGTCCGTTGGACTAACGAAGGAGCGGCGGGCGCGGGGTTTTCCGATCACTTCCCGATCCTTGCCCGCTTCACCACGACTGCCGAGGGCCGGGCGGATCGCTGGATCGCGCTGAAGCGGCCTTCGGAGAGTGATGAAAGTTCGGCGCGGCCGCTTCGCGCGCCGCGGGCATCCCTGGATCTGACCACGGCGGTGCGGGCTTCGGAGGTGGGGACGGCGGATCGGCTGCGCGACGGTTCTTTCACCGGAAAGCCCATCGTGGTGGACGGCCGGCTGGCCGCCGGCGACCGCCTAGCGGTCGAAGTGTTGGCTGAGACCTGGGATATCTGGGTGCCGGATCCGGCCCTTCGTGCGGAGCTGCGCCGACGGTGGAAAGCGGGAGAGCAGATTGGGTTTGTCGGTTTGCTTGGCCGCTACAAAGGCCGCTGGCAGTTCGTCATTGAGCAAAAGGAATGGGTCTCGCGCTGAGCGGGGGCCACGCGCCATGGCGATCACAGTTTACACCTATCGCAGCTGCGACAGCTGCCGCCGCGCGGTGCGGTGGCTGAAAGAACAGGGGATCGACTTTGTGGAGAAACCGATCCGCGAGGAGCCTCCCACGGCACAGGAGTTGTCGCGGGCGCTGGCGTGGGCCGGCGGGGATGGGAGGCGTGTCTTCAATACCTCGGGTCGTGACTACCGTGCGCTTGCCCTGGGCCCGCAGTTGGCCGCGCAGTCGCAGGCCGAAAAGATAGCCCTGTTGTGCTCCAACGGTAACCTCGTGCGGCGGCCGTTCCTAGTCACGGCAAGTCAGGTCATTGCGGGATTCGACGAGGCGGCGTGGCGTGACGCCGTCGACTAGCGCGGCGATCTTTTCCTTTTGCCGCACCCGTGAGGCAGGACAGCATGAGGGTCATGCAGCGGATCCGTCTGGTGACCTTCAACATCGCCCACGGCCGGGGGCTGATGCCGTTGCAGGGCATGACGTCCGCGAGGCGAATTCGGATGAACCTGCGACGGATCGCGCGGCTGCTGGAGCGACTACGGCCCGACATCGTGGCCTTGCAGGAGATCGATGAGTGCTCGCGCTGGGCCGGCAACTTCGACCACCTCGATTACCTCCGGTCCTTCGTGGATCTGCCGCATGCCGTCTACGGGATCAACAACCGGCGGACCGGGCTGCTCAATCTCTCGTACGGCAACGCATTCCTGTCGCGGCACCCCATCACCGCTTCGGAGACGGTGGTGTTCGGCCGGAGCCGGGTGGGCGAGAAAGGCTTTCTCTTCGCGGAATTCGCGGTGGGCAGCGTCCGCGTGCCGGTGGTGAACCTGCACCTGCATTACGCCTCGCGGCAGCAGCGGTTCCGCCAGATGGACCGCCTGCTCGCCTTCCTGCGCGAGCAGGAGCGCGCGGCCCGCGGGCGTCCAGGCATCAGCCCGATCGTGTGCGGGGACTTCAACAACCCGGGCTCGAGCCGCGGGGATGCCACGTCGTCCCTCCTCAGCCACCTCTTCGATTTCGACGATTACATCCTGCACCCCCAGCGCGGGCGGAGCTTTCCCTCGCCGCTGCCGAGTCGCCTGCTGGATTTCGTCTTCCTGCCCCCCGGCTGCCGGGAGGTCGAGTCGGAGGTCGTCAAGTCCATGCTCTCGGATCACCGACCGGTCCGGGTGGACTTCACGCTCGTCCCTGGCGTGGAGCGGCGGCGGGCGACCTGACGGAAAACGCTAGTCAGTGCGCTGGGTTCGCGTCATCACGGAGGCACCCCATGAACGCCTATCTGCCTTCTCCGGAACGCTATTCCAAGACCGCCTACGCCCGGTGCGGGCGCTCGGGGCTCCTGCTGCCCCAGTTGTCGCTTGGCCTCTGGCACAACTTCGGCGGCGTGGATGCGCTGGAGAACCAGCGTGTGATGCTGCGGCGGGCGTTCGACCTCGGGATCACGCACTTTGACCTCGCGAACAACTATGGACCGCCCCCGGGCTCGGCCGAGGAGAACTTCGGCCGACTGCTGCGGGAAGACTTTGGCACGTTGCGCGACGAGTTGATCATCTCGACGAAGGCCGGTTACCGCATGTGGCCCGGGCCGTACGGCGAGATGGGTTCGCGCAAGTACCTTCTGGCCTCCCTGGATCAGAGCCTGCGGCGCATGGGCCTCGATTACGTCGACATCTTCTATTCGCATCGGCCGGACACGGAGACCCCCCTTGAGGAAACCATGGGGGCGCTGGTGCAGGCCGTGCGCAGCGGACGGGCGTTGTATGCGGGCATCTCGAACTATCCGGCGGACCTGACCCGCCGCGCGGCGGCTTTGTTGCGCGCCGAGGGCGTGCCGCTGCTCATTCACCAGCCCGTGTACAATATGCTCAACCGCTGGGTGGAGCCGGAGCTCCTGCCGGCCTTGTCCGAGCTCGGGGTGGGTTGCATTCCCTTTTCGCCTCTCGCGCAGGGGCTCCTCACCAACCGCTATCTTTCGGGAATTCCGTCGGACTCCCGGGCGGGTCGGCCGACCGGTTATCTGCGCAGCGAGCAGATCACTCCGGGGTTGCTGGCCAAGATCAAGGCACTGAACGAAGTGGCGGTGGCGCGGGGCGCGACGCTGGCCCAGCTCGCGCTGATCTGGCTCCTACGTCGCCCGGAAATCACCACGGTGCTGGTGGGGGCGAGCCGCGTGGAACAGCTCGAGGACCTGCACCTCGGCCTCGCGCAGCCGCCGCTGGCCTCGTCGGAGTTGCAGCGGATCGAGGCGATCCTCGCGCTCCCGGGCTGAGCGTGCGTCAACGGCGCGCGACCAGTTTCCGGTAGAGTTCGATGTAGGTGGGTACGATCCGTTCCGCCGAGAAATGGCTCCGGGCGCGTGCCTGTGCGGCTCGGCCCAGACGCTGACGCAGCCGCGGATCAGCGATCAGACGCTCCGCCGCACGGGCGAGCCCGTCCGCGTCGCCGAAGGGCACGAGCATGCCGGAGCGCCCGTCCTCGATCACCTCCGGAATGCCGCCCACTGCCGTGGCGATGGAGGGACGGGCGAAGGTCATCGCCTCCAAGATACTTAGGCAGAAGCTCTCGGACTCGGACGTAATCAAACCGAAATCGCACGCCGCGGCGTAGTCCTCGATCCAACTCACATTCTCGCGGACGATCACGCGGTCCTCCAGGCCGAGCCGCCGCACCTGCTCGCGGAAGGGGGCGAAGTCGCCGCCGGCGACCACGAGGAGCCGGAATGACGTGCGGGGCCGGATCCGTGCGACCGCGTCGAGCAGCAGGTCGATCCGCTTGACCGGCCTGAGATTGGACATGTGCAGGATCAGGACCTCGCCCGGGGGGACGCCGAGTTCGGCCCGCACGGCGGCGGTGCTGCGTTGGGGGCGCCGCGGCGAGAAGAAATTGGGGATTACCTGGATCGGATGGGCGATGTCGGTGAGGCGCGTGGTCTCGGAACGCAGGAAGTCTGAGACCGTGGTGATGGCGTCTACCTTGGCCAAGGCGTGGCGAATGGCTGGCGCGTAGCCGGGATCGCGGCCCAAGAGCGTTGTATCCGTACCGTGGAGCGTGGCCACGACCGCCGGTCGAATGTCCTCGGGCAGCCAGTCCCGGGCCAGGACCGCGGCGGTCGCGTGGGGCACGGCGTAGTGGGCGTGCAGCACTTGGAGTCGACGCTCGCGGGCGACCTCAGCCAGCTTGACGGCGAGTGGGAGGCTGTAGTCGGGATGCCGGAAAAGACCGTAGCCTTGGATGTGGACCGGGTGGTACGTCACGCCGGGCTGGTCCGCCGGAAGACGGAACGGGCGTTCGTAACAGACGAAATGAACCTCGTGCCCGCGCCGGGCCAGTTCGACGCCCAGCGAGGTGGCGAGAATGCCGCTGCCGCCTACAGACGGGTAGCAGGCGAGCCCGATGCGGAGAGGCGCGTCGTTCATCGGGATCGACTCAGAACCGCCGGGCACCGCGGCCGAGTTGGGCAAGCCCATCGACCAGGAGCGGGTCGGCCGGATACAGGGCCTGGGCGTGGCCCACTCCCGCGCGAAGGCCAAGCAGGCGCGCGCGGGTCAGCTGGAGCTCCACGTACTCGCGCGCGCGGGTTTGGGAGGCGTGGGCCGCCATGGCCGCCTGCCACAGGGTCATGATCTCGGGATCGGAAACGTCGCACCACACCCCCTGTTCACCCGCGGGCTCGCCCTCCGGTCCCACCGCGTAGTGCAGCAGCAAGCTGAGCGCGTGGGGAGACTGGCTCTTCAGCTCCGCGAGCCCGCCGTAGCGCGCGATCCGGGCCGCGTCGCGGACGCTGCGACCGAGCGCGGCGTGGTCGGGGTGCTGATTCGCCGAAACCGTCGGCGCGAGGACCCAGTCGGGACGCAGGCGCCGGATCACGCTGGCCAGCTGGATCGCGACCTCAGGGGTGGAAGCGAGATGAGCGTCCCCTCCGAGAGCGAGAAATTCTACGTCGGCTCCGAGAATCCGCGCCGCATTCCGGGCCTCGTTTTCACGGTCCTCCGGTCGGCCGTGCGAGGCGGCCTCACCGAGGGAGCAGATTACGAAGGTAAGGTGCGTGCCGGCCTTTGCCTCGCGGGCGAGGACGCCGCCAGCGCCGAACTCCAGATCGTCCGGATGCGCCCCGAAGGCCAGCAGCCGGCGTGGCTCAGGCGGGGAACTCAGTCCAGGCTTCGTCGGAACGGTCGATGACATCGCGGTTGATGAAGGAGATTTCCGGGGTCTGTTCAGTGCGAAGGTAGGCCTGTTCTCCCGCGCCTGCAACGTAATGGGTGCAGTGGATCACAGATTGCATCCAGACGAGGCGGGAATCTCGGGAGGGACTCACCTGCGTGCGCTCCCAGGCCTGCTCGGGCAACGTGATGAACTGGTCTCCGCCGGAGTGCAGCCGGAGTCGGCCGTCCTGATGCCGAGCGCGCACGACTTCCCCGTCGTGAGGAACATCGACGAAGAAGTCCTCGACGGTGCAAGCCCGGCGCCGCACCTCGGGATCGCTGGAGCGCACCACGGTGACGCCCTCGAGCAGGCCCATGCGACGCATGACGGAAAGGCAGAAATCAGCGATGGTACCGTCGGTGCACTCGCGGACCGCGCGGACCGCCGTGGCGTCCACGTAGGCGGGCAGCTGGCGCACCATGCCCTCGCGCCATCCGGCGGGGATGCGCTTGAGGTAGAGGGGCGTGAACTTGCGCTGCACTCGGTTCTCGAAGGTGAAGTTGAGCCACTGGAGCTCGCCGGTGGTGCGGTGCCGCAGCCCGGTCTGCGTTTCCCGCGGGTCGTGGTCGCTATCGTGGTAGAAGAAAACGATTGAACCGCCGAGTTCGCGTTGGAGACGCCGCGCGGTCGCGATCTTGGCCTGGAGGAAACGGCGAGGAAAAATCCCGCACGGCTGCTGGCCGAAGGCGATGATGGGGGTGGGTGCGTTCATCGCGCGGCCGCCTCCGGTGCGGACTGCGAACGGGAGGGAAGCAAGGCCTGCAGCAGCAGGCTGAAGACCACGCAGAGCGTGCACCCGATAAGATTGTACCAGAGGTAGCCCACCCGATCGAAGGCGAAGAACGCCGTCAGTACCGCCAGTTCGGCGAGGATCGCCGCGGTGAAGACGGCGTGTCCGCCCACGCGGCGGAGGAAGAAGGCGACGAGGAAAAGGCCGAGGATCACGCCGTAGAACAGCGAGCCGAGAATGTTCACCGCCTCGATGAGGTTTTCGACGACCCGCGCGAAGAGCGCGAAGCCGACCGCCACCAGACCCCAGAAGGCGGTGCAGAGCTTGGAGGCCAGGACCGAGGGCGCGGCGCCACCTCGACTGCGCCGGAGCGTGCCATAGAGATCGACTACGGTCGTCGAGCCCAGCGCACTGAGTTCCGCCGCCACCGAGCTCAGCGCGGCGGCGAAGATCACGGCGATGAGCAGGCCGATGATTCCGCGCGGAAGCTGCTCGAGCACGAACGTGATGAAGACGTAGTCGGAGTCCTTGGTCTTCACCGAGGGGTCCAGCTCGCGCAAGGTCGCCTTGGCCTCGGCACGGATTGCCTCCGACTGGACGTGGGCAGCGCGGGCCGCGTCGCGGGCGGCGCTAATCCGCGCGGGATCGCCGCTCTCGGAATCGGACACCCATTGCTGCACCGCCGCGCGCTTGACGACTGCGGCCTCGGCGTAGCGCTCCTCCAGCACTCGAAGGCGTTCCCCACCTGGGCCTTCGACGTGCTGCTGCCACGTCGTACGATCAAAGAACACCGGCGCGGGCGAGAACTGGTAGAACACGAAAAGCAGAGTGCCCAGCAAGAGGATGAACGACTGCATCGGGATCTTGAGCAGCGCGTGGAACACCAGGCCCAGCCGGCTTTACCGCAGCGAGGTTCCCGAGGGGTAGGGACCCCACTGGGATTGGTCCGTACCGAAGTAGGAGAGGGGTAGGAAGGAGCCCCCGAGCAGACCGGACCACAGGGTGTAGCGCTCGTTAAGATCGAACGACAGATTCACGGCGTTGAGCTTGTCGAAGCCGCCCGCGACCGTGAGTGCGTCGCCGAACGATACGTTCTCCGGCAGCCGCAGGATGAGGATCACGAACGCGGTGGCCATGCCGGCGAAGATCACCGCCATCTGGTGCTTCTGCGTCAGGCTTACCGCGGTGTTTCCGCCCGAAACGGTGTAGAGAATGGCGACGGCCCCGGTCGTCAGGATCGTCAGGTCGAGATTCCAGCGGAAGACCGTCGAGAGCACGATCGCTGGGGCGTAGATGGTGATGCCGGAGGCGAAGCCCCGCTGCAGCAGGAACAGCCCGGCACCGAGCAGCCGCGTCTTCTGGTCGAAACGGTGGCCGAGGTACTCATAGGCCGTCATCACCCGGAGCCGGCGGTAGAGCGGCAGGAACACGGCCGAGACGACGATCAGCGCGAAGGGCAGGCCGAAGTAGTTTTGCACGAATCCCATGCCGCTCTCGAACGCCTGGCCGGGCGTCGAAAGGAAGGTGATTGCGCTGGCCTGCGTCGCCATGACCGCGAGGCCGATGGTGGCCCAGCCGACCCGCTCTTCGCCGCGCACGTAGTTTTCGAAGGTCTGCTTCCCGCGCGTCCGCCAGATCCCGTACGCCGCGATGCCCAGGGTCGTGGCCAGCAGGACGATGTAGTCGAGGGTGCTCATGACACCACGCGCGGCAGCAGCGCGAGAAGGACGAGACCGATGAGAAAACCGACGACCACGGCTGCGTAGACGCGGCCCCACGAGCGGAGACCCGGCACCGCGGGTGCCTCCTCGGTGCGGGAGGAGTCCGGGGGCGGAGTGGGTGCCGGAGAAAGAGGCGGTTTCATTGGCCGAGGGAAACGAGGTTGGCGAACAGCCGGTAAGCGCCGGGGACGCCGGCGGGCAATTGACGGAAGAACGAAAGACCCGTGTACGCCACCTGGCCGCGACCATGCGGCGCCACGAGCACCGCGCCGCGCAGCGGCTTCTCACCGGGATCCGAGCAGGCGAGCAACGGCGTGAAACGGGAGTCCCAATCGGACGGGAAATAGAGCCCTCGCTCCTGCACCCAGCCATCGAAGTCGGACGGCACGATGCGATTCGGTCGATTGAGTGCCGGGTGATCCGGAGCAAGCAATGTCACGGCCGCTGCTTCGTCCGTGACGCGATCCCGGGAGAGCTTCAGCGGGAACGGCGTGAGTGCGATCGTCTGGAGGTCCGCCGTGGTGTTGTACTGCACCACGAGGGTGCCACCCGCCTCGACGTACGCGAACAGCTTTGGCAAGAGTGGCACGATCTCGGGCCGGGTGTTGTACGCGCGCACGCCCATGACCACGGCATCGAAGGCGGCCAGACGCTCCGGCGTCAGATCCGCGGCGCCCAGCGGCGTCACGGTGCACCCCATGCGTGTGAGGGCCTCCGCGACGAGATCGCCGGCGCCCGCGAGGTAGCCGATGCGACGGGCGGTGACCTTCAAATCGAGGCTGACGAGACGTGCGGCGGCGCGTGGCTGGAGCAACTGGGAGGGGATGTGCTCGTAGCGCAGATCGACCCGGCCGGTGCGATGGACGCGACCGTCGATCTGAGCCGCGGCGATGAGATCGCCGCTGGCGACGCCGGGCGGTGCGGTGACTCGGAACGTGAGCCGGGCTTGGTTTCCGGCGGTTGCGATTTGGAAAGCCTGCGACGACGGGGTCACCGCGAAACCAGCGGGCACCTCGAGCATCAGGGATCCGGCGCGGGGTCCCCGCTCGGCGGTGATCGTGACACTGACCTCGCGCGTGCTGCCGGGGGCGAAGAGCTCAAGTTCCTGCGGAAAGCCTAGCGTGACCGGCGCCACGACCCGGAGGGGGCGGCGGATCTCGCCGCGTACGGGATCGTCGATCACTTCGACGGCCTCGTCATCGAAGACCACCGTCTGACCGCCGATATCCAACGTGTGCTGAACCGGAAACGCGGGAGGTGACTCGGGGCGCCCGATCAGGGCGGGGTCATCGACGCGGAACATGCCGGCCGTGCCGTCCTCGCGCAGCCAGTAGGGAGTGGTGAGCGCTGCATCCGTCGGCACGGTGGAATCCGCCGTGGCTTCGGCGGCGCGGTTGGCAGCGAGGGTGAGGCCAGTCGGCACGGCCTGCGCGGAGTGAAGAAACGCGGACGAAACCCACCGGATTGGAAGGTCGCTGGGGGCAGAGCGAACGATGAGTCCCAGCTTTACGGTGATCGCTTCGCCCGGGGCGACCTCGGCGGAGGCTACTCGAGCCTCGGTGTGCAGGCCGAGGCAGGCGGCGATGATGCGATCCAGATGGCGGCGCTTTTCGCCCAAGGTCGGATCGGAGCCGTCGACGTTGATGCCCTCCGTCAGGACGGCGCGTAGCCGCAGGAGGGCGGGAACAGAAGCGGATGGAGTGCGGGGATTGAAGGCGTCGGTGAGGGCAATGAGATCGGTGGCGATGCGGTCTCCGAGGGGAAGTCGCGACCAGGACAGATCGACCCCCTCGAACGGGTCGCGGCGGGCAGGGTCACCGGCGAGGACCCGGAAGTACTCCGGGTTGGCGCCGCGGGTGCCGAGTGTGCCGAAGCCCTGACTCTTGTGAGCGGTGCGGCTGCGGGCGGCGATCTCGCCGAAAGATTCGCCCAGAAGCTCCGAGTATCCGCCGGAGTCCAGTTGGAGCGTGGCGGGATCAGGCTCTCCGGCCTTGCGCGGAGCGCCCCGGAACGCCGCTGGCCAGGCGTTCCAGAGAACCCGGGTCGGCTGCCAGGGTCGCAGCGTGCCGTCCGCGAGTTGTTCGGGAAAAGCGGTGGCATCCCCGGCGAGACCGAACGCCTCGATCGTCAGCAACGCGGAGGCGGTGTGGTGACCGTGGGTGATGCCCGGCTCGGTGGAAAAACGGGTGATGAGGACGTGGGGACGGAAAGTGCGGATTACGCGCACGACATCGGCGAGAACGGCGCGGCGGTCCCAGATCCGGAACGTCTCGTCCGGATGCTTGGAGAAGCCGAAGTCATTTGCGCGCGTGAAGAACTGGACGGCCCCATCGATCCGCCGCGCGGCGATCAGTTCCTGCGTACGAATCACCCCGAGACGATCGCGCAGGTCGGAACCGATGAGATTCTGACCTCCGTCGCCGCGGGTGAGGGAGAGATAGCCCGTGCGATAGCCGCGACCGAGGGCCAGCGTGGCGAGCAGGCGGGTGTTCTCATCGTCGGGATGGGCGGCGACGTACAGAACGCGACCCAGTTGGCCGAGCGCGTGCAGCTCGTGGAGAATCCGCCCGGGCGGGAGCGCCTCGGCCCGCGTTGCGTCGACGGATGCGCCGGCCGCCGCCGGCGAGGAGAGAAGGAGGGTGGCGAGGCCGAGGGCGAGGGCGCGGAGAGGGATCACGGGGAATGAGAAAGCAAAAAGAGATACGCAGGAGGAACGGCGGGACAACCGATGCGGCGAGACCGGCGAATCAGTCGAAGGAGACCGGACGCGGAATGGCGGCGAGGCGGCGCGGGGCAGAGCGGGTGGCGGAGGTGGCGTCTGCCGCAACCGGGAGGCTGGGGGCGGTGCCCCCGTCCACCCAGCGACTCTCGATCGAAATCGCCTTCGCCCGTTCCGGGAGTCCGCGTTCATGGCGCAGCAATTGCCCCGCGACCAAGTCAATCGCGGCTGAACCAATGCCCTCGGCATCCTGGTAGATCCCAGCGACCGCGCCATCGTCGGCGGACACGTCGAGATCGGCGTAGGCCACATCCCCGGGCACCTGCACGCCGGCAGCGCGCAACCAGGCGACCAAGCGGGCGTCGGTACCGATCACAGCATCGATGCCCGCGCGGCGAACCCACTCGATGAACGGACCTTCTTCCAGTTGCGCCGGACGGTGGATTTGCGGCCCGCCCGTCTGCCCGCCGTCATGGGCCTCGAGCAAGTATCCTGCGGTCCACAGTCCGTTGACCCGACGCTCGGAAACGCCCTCCAGCGCCAGACCGATGCGACGTCGCCCGGCGGAGGCGAGTGCCGTGAACGCGCGCCGTGCGGAGCTGACGTGATTGTCGGTGGCGCGATGCAGACGCGGTGCCGTGAGCGAATAAGCGATGGTGACGGCGGAGAAGTGGTCCCAGTCGAGCGCCAGCGCGGACGGTTTCGGCAGGGGGGCCACGACGAGGCCGACGATGCCGCGGGCGACGAGGATATCGCTGAGCCGCGCGGCGTGCCCGTCGGCGTCTCCGAGCCAGAAGTGGTCCAGACGGTAGCCGGCGGCGGCGGCGCGCCGGGAAGCACCCTCGAAGGTACGGCGGAAAAACGGCACGCGGCGCCAACTGTCGCGCTTGGCGTGGGCGGTGACCCACGCGAGGGTCACCCGCTCGGAGACCGGTTGGCCCGAGCGAATCGCGCTCATGGCCTCGGCCAAGAGAGGATTCGGGCGCCAGCCCAGTTCGAGCGCGAGACGCTGGATCCGCTCGCGGGTGCCGTCAGGAATGCGCGGATGATTGCGCAGGGCCATGGAGACCGCGGCCACGGACACGTCGGCGCGCTGGGCGATGGCCCGCAGCGAGGGACCGGTGGAGTGACGACGCATGCGGGCTAACGTTAAGCAGACTGCCCGGGGGCGCGTCGAGCGCCATCGCGTGGACTAGGCGCTGGTGGCGAGACGCTCGGTGGGTCGGTGTCCGAAGTGCTTCTCGATCGCGGCCGCGATGTCGCCGATCTTGACCGGCTTGGTGAGGTAGTCGTCCATGCCGGCCTCGAGGCACAGCTCCCGGTCGCCCTTCAGGGCGTTGGCGGTGAGGGCGACGATCTTGGGTTGGCGGGAGGCGGGGAAGCGCTTGCGGATCTGGCGGCTGGTTTCGAACCCGTCCATCTCCGGCATCTGCAGGTCCATCAAGATCAGGTGGAAATTGCGCTTCTCGAGCGTGGCGAGAGCCACGACGCCATTTTCGGCGGTGGCGGCACGGAAACCCAGTTTCTCGAGGTAGCGCAGCGCGACCTTCTGGTTCACAGGGTTGTCCTCGACGACGAGAATCTCCAGCGCCGGGTGATCGGGGAGGGTGGCGGCGGCGGGTGCCGCGCTTGGGCTCGCCGCCACCTCGCGGCGTGGCATGGCTTGCCCCAAGCGCCGGAGGGCGGTGGCGAGCGTCTGGGTCTTCAGCGGCTTGACGAGAGTCTCGACCAAGGTCTGGTCCCCCAGGAAGAGGGCGGAAGTTTGGCCGGGGGGCAGCAGGAGGACGATCGGCACCTGGAGGGCGACCAAGTGGTCGCGCAGGTAAGGCCCCTTGGCTTCGTCGATCATTGCGAGATCGAGGACGATGGCGGCGGGGCGTTCCGGGCGGAAGACGGCCTTGAGGGCGTCCTCGACGGAAGCGGCGGCGACCGGCTTGGCGCCCTGCTCGCGCAGGAACCGTTGCAGCCTTCGCTGGGTGACCGGCTGATCCTCGATGCAAAGGATGGTCTCACCGCGGAACGCGGAGCCGAGGCCGGCGTCGGCGGACTGCTCGGGGGTGGGGGCGACGGCGGTGCGGAAAGACGCGATGAACGTGGAGCCCCGCCCGACCTCGCTCTCGACGCGAATGCCGCCGCCCATGAGCGTGGCGAGCCGTTGGCAGATCGCCAGGCCGAGGCCGGTGCCACCGTACTTTCGAGTCGTGGACGAGTCGACCTGACTGAACGGCTTGAAGAGCCGCTCGATGCGATCGGGCGGGATGCCGATGCCGGTGTCGCGCACTGCAAACTCAAGTCCCAAGGTCGTCTGCGGCTCCTCGGTGGCGCCGCCCGACTTCGGGGCGTGGCGCACCTCGATGGACACGCTTCCGGAGGAGGTGAACTTGACCGCGTTGTTGATCAGGTTGGACAGGATCTGGCGCAGTCGCGTGACGTCGCCGATGATCCAATTGGGTACGCCCTCGTGGATGCAGTAGGTGAGTTCGAGTTTCTTGGCGGACGCGGGGACGGCGAACAGGTCGAGTGTTTCCTCGATGCAGGTGGACAGGTCGACCGGCTGCAGTTCGAGGTCCATCTTGCCCGACTCGATCTTGGAGAAGTCGAGGATGTCGTTGATGATGGTGAGAAGAGCCTCGCCGGAGGTGCGGATCGTGGCGAGGTAGTCGCGCTGCTCCGGCTTCAGCGGCGTCTCCAGCAGGAGGATGGTCATGCCGATGACGCCGTTCATCGGCGTGCGGATCTCGTGCGACATGGAGGCGAGGAACTCGCTCTTGGTGCGGGAGGCGGCGTCGGCCTCGAGCTTTGCGCGGCGAAGGGCGTTCTCGGTTTCGACGCGGGCGGTGATGTCGGTCTCGATGGCGATGAAGTTCTCCAGTTCTCCGCGTTCGTTGCGAATCGGCTGGATTTCCAGATGGACGTAGTACTTGCGACCGCTCTTGGAGTAGTTGGCGAGTTCGATGGACAGACTCTCGCCGCGTTCGATGGCGGTGCGGACGCGGCGGACGAGGCGCGTGTCGGCATCGGGCCCGCGGAGGAACGCATCCGGACCCTTGCCGGTGATTTCCTCGAGGGAGTATTCCATTACGCGGACGAACGACTCATTGACCCACTCGATGGATCCGTTGGCGCCGGCGATGATGACGAGGTTGTCGGTGCGGGAGGCGACGAGAGACAGCTTGCGGGTGGTCGACTGGCTTTCGCGGAGGGCTTGATCGGCGCGCTTGCGCTCGGAGACATCTTGGATCGTGCCGACGATCCGGACGGGCGCGCGGGGGCCGCCGGGGGAGGCGAAGCCGCGGGACCGGACGTAGAGCCAGCGCCAAGAACCGTCGGCGGCGCGGACGCGGTATTCGGGATCGACGTAGGACATCTTGCCGATGAGCTGATCGCGCCACAGACGCTGGTAGCGCTCTCGATCCTCCGGGTGGACGAGCTGGGTCCAGATCTCCAAGGAGAGCGGCTGCGCAGCGGGGTCGTAGCCGAGGATGGTCCAGACGCCGGGGCTGAAGAAGACGCGTTCGCCCGCTTGCTGCCACTCAAAGATGCCGATTTCGGTGGATTCGATGGCGAGACGGAGCCGCTCGTCGGAGACCTTGAGCATGGCTTCGATGCGGCGTCGTTCCTCGTTTTCCGCCACCAAGCGCTCGTTGAACGTCTGGGCGGCGCGCAGCCCTGAGCTGGACGTCCGGGCCAGATGGACGGAGAGGCCGAGCAAGAGTGAGATGCCGAGACCGGCGCCGAGGGCGAGTTCGGGCAGGTGGCGGCGGTTTAGGCGCTGGTACTCCAAGTTCGGCGCGACGGCGATCTGGACGCGACGGCCGTGCAGGCTGAATACTCGCTCGACGACGTCGGTGCGTCCGATCGCGCCCCCGTCACCGTCGAAGACCCGCTCATTGCCGACCAGAATCGTGGAGTGATGGGTGCCGGAGAGCTTCAAGCGACGCTCGATCGCGTTGAAGAAAGCGCGGTAGGAGAAGTCACCGGCGACGTAGCCCGTGGCTTTCCCGTCCCGCACCAGGGGAGCGTAGACCGCGAAGCCAAGCCCGGGCTCCCCGAGGAGGAGCGTTCCGGTCAGCCCTGGCTCAAGGCTCCGGCTGCTCTCGTCGAGGGTCTCGGAACGGACGGGGTCGAGATCGTGGTTGATGGGGATGTCGACGCGTTTTCCGTTACTCTCGCTGGTCGCGCCGAAAAGCGTCTTCCGCGACGCGTCGAGGACCGCGAGCGTGTGGCGGCCCGGGATGTCCTCCATCTGCGACACCAGTTGCCGGACCCGAGTCGTGTCGATGGTTTCGTTCGACTCGCTCCAGCGGCGCGCTGCCCGGCCGAACGAGTTGATGATCCTTTCCAGATCCGCGTTGATCGTGCTCGCCACCAGATTGATCTGGTTCTGTGCCGACGAGCGGTAGAACTCGGCCTCACGACTGCGGAAGCTCGTCGCGATGATCAGGGTGAACGTGACGGCAACGACCACGACGGGCAGCGGTACCCACACCGGAGCGGCTGGATTGGCTCGGTACGAATCCCGCCAGGCGAGCATGCCGAGCCCCAAGGACGTCACCATGAGCGTCGCACCGGTGACCACGGCTGTGACCATCGGGGTTTTCAGATCGTACACCAGTGGAATCTGCGTCGCGGCGCCGAGGAGGATCGCGAAGCCGATGGCTTGGAAGGGGGACCCCATCAGGGCGATCAGCGGTGAGCGTAACTTCTCCGAGAAGCGGGCGGGGAGGGTGGTCAGGATGGCGACCGATGCCGCGAGCAATGCGCTCGACAGGAGAATCGGCATGTGGGCATCCGGGGTTGCGCTGCCGCCCGCGAGCGTCTGCAGCAAGGGGCCCGCGCCGAGAGAGCGCTTGAGCGCGGCCTCCAACAGGAGGACGAGCGAGGTCAGCGCCGGCAGCGTCGCGACCCAAGCCGCCCAGCGCTGCTCGAGCTCAATCAGCAGGAAGATAATTCCCAGGAGAAGGATCGCTGCACCCGCATAGAGCTTGAGCGGCACCAGTGCATCCTGCCCCGCCGCTTCGGCGCTGCCGGCACTCAGACCTGAGTACAGTACGAATCCACCGAGGACGAGATGACTCAGCGCGACCAGAAGCGTCAGGCGCTGGCTGAGCGGCGAGGGCATGAGCAGTTTCGGCAGCGCCATGAGAAAGGATGCCGATGCTCAGACCAAGGGAAGGGTAGCAGCGACGGCCGATCCAAAGCCTTCGGAACGGGCCATTTCTGACCTTCCGAGAGCGCTTTCATCACCGACCTGTGCCGCATGAAGCCACCGAAGCATCTAGTCCTATTCGGATCAGGCTAGACGAGGTTGAAGCAAATCGCCTTCGGGCGCTGGCGTCGGGCGAGGCGACTGGCTCGGGTAGCCTAGGGGAATGATCCCGCTTTCGGTCGCGAGACCGGCCCAGCGGCAAGGCCGCCACGGCGGTCATGGCATCCCTTTAGTCTCCCCGGCACCCCTCTTGGTCTCAGGGACTCGGTGCGGGCTCTTCTCGGCCACTCCCGGTGATGTTCCTCAGCATGCTGGTCGGTCCAAACACAAACGCCCACGAGGGTTTGTCGAGGGGGCCGGTCAGTCGGAACTCCAGCGCTTGTGAAAATGGGGAGAAAACCAGCCCCGCCGCCGTACCGAAGAGGGTCTTCGACTCCTCGAAGGGAAATAGCTTCGCCTTCATGTCGAGTGACTTGCGATCGAGGGCGTAGTCTCCCTGGGCCTCGATCGCCGCCCGGGGGCCGGTGATGCGAACATCCGAAAAGGCGAGCTTCCGACCGTCCAGGGCGAAGTTCGCTCGGACCGTATCCAGTTTGAGGGTGCTGAAGTTGAGCAGGGTCTTGTCCAAGAGTTCGGAAAGCACCCAGAGCAGCCTCACTTCGCCCAAGTCGGCTCCGGTCAGTTCCGCGTTGCCTTCTCCTCGATAGCTAAAGAGATCAGCGAAACGGCCGTCGGCCGAGAGGGCCAAGTCGAGTTGTCCGGCGGCGATGCGCTGCTGGAAGCGATTTTCCTGAGGGGCGGGTTGCCGATTCCGCCGGGCACTGAATTCCTCCAGGTTGCGGATGGCCTGACCGAGCACGGCGTCCCGGAGCCGGATGTCGAACCCGAGACGCTGATCGGCGTCGCGGCCCGAGAGGTGGATGCGGCCCGTCGCCTGTCCACCCGCGAACCCGGCGGTCACCGGATCGGCGACGATGTCATCATTCCGGACCGCGATCACCGCCGTCACCCCGGAGAGGGGGAAGTCGTAGAAGAGGAAATCTCCCGCCGACGAGGCGCTGATCTCGAAGTGTCGTCCCGGTCCTTCCGCGGCGGCCGGCCCGGTGATCTTACCCGTGACCTCCAATCGGGTCGGTCGGCTCATCCGGAAGGGCGCGACCACGGCCTCGATCTCCTCGCCCAACACGCGCGCCCCTTCCGTGAGGTCGAGGTCCGAGGTTGCGCTGAAGGACAGTTCGGACAGCGCCTTCGACTGGGGATCGATCAGTCGCCGAAAGTGTCCGGTTGCCGCGCGCTTTCCCTGCGTAGCATGGAACTGGCGGACGTCGTAAAAGTGCGGCCGCACGAAGACTCGCGTATTGATCGAGTCAAAGAGCGTTCCGCGGATCGACGTGCGACCATTCCGCGCTCCGACGTAGACCGTGGTCTCGTTCGGATATCCCCAGCGTCCTCGGATATCCACGTCGGCCGTGGGGAGCTGTTCAGAAAAGTCGAAGTTCGCCCAGAAACGCGGCCACCAATCCTTGAACCAGCCCGCGATTCCCATCGGCTGCAGGGAGCCGTTGAGCAGGAAGCGGAAGTCCCGCGTGCTCAGATCCATGGTGTACGTGCCGCGGGCGAGGCTGGGACCTTGGCGGAGAACGATGTCTTCCACAAGGGCCTGGGTTCCGATGATACGGAACGCCGCGCTGGCGCCGTCAAGCGGCACGCCCCGTGCCGTGACCGGGCCGGCCTCGAAACGCCCGGATGCGCTTTGCAGCTTCCATCCGTCGTTGAGCGATACCTGCAACGCGACGCTTGGCTTCGAGGCGAGCTGCAGCAGGGGCGCGAGGTCGCGACCGGAAAGGGTCTCGATCAGGCGGAGGTGCTCTGCATTCAGCCGACCCGAGGCCTGCCCGAGCAGCTGCCCCGCGGCGAGATCGCATGTCTCCACCTCGATCTCCCAAGGCTCGCCCGCACAAACAAAGGAGGCGTGGGAGGACAGTCCGGAAGCCGCGGTGTGGACGGTCGCGTGGCGAAGCACCACGGGTCCCCGGGTCAGGCGACCGGCTCTGATTCCGCCGTGATCCCAGCGCGGCTGCAGCGACCCCGGGACGAGGTGACCGTGAACCTGTGCGGTGAGCCGCTCCGCGGAAATCCCGCCGGGCAGACTCGCCCGCGAGGTCGACAGATCCAGCGTGAAAGGGGAGTGCCCGTCCAGCTCGAGCGTGAGCTGGGCGAGTGCTCGGGGATGCTCCACATGGATGCGTCGCGCGGGTTCGTCGGTGACCTGCTCCGCCAAGGCCTCGGCGCGAATCAGGAAAGTGCGTCGGCGGGTCTGGGTGATGTCGATCGCCAGCCGTGGAGCCCGGATCCCGTCGATCTGCGGGAGTGCCTCCAGCGCCTTTTGCGCGGTCCGAAGCCAGGCCGTGCGCAGGTCGCGAACCGCGCCGAGCGCGGGCGGAGCGGCGTCCCCTGAACCGACAGGACTGGGGCGAAGGACGGAGCCGGCGACCGTGAACTCCACGTGGCCGAAGCGGCCGCTGACCCCGTCGAGGGCGACGCGATCCCCTGAAGGCCTCAGTCGGCCGGCGATGGACTCCAGTACGGCCTCATTGCGGCCGGACGGTGATCGGAGTGCGGGGAGGTGCAGTGAGGCCCCGCTGAACTCGAACGCGTGGATCTCGATCCGCCTGGTCAGCAGCAGCAGCGGATCGAGCTCGATCGCGGCGGCCCGCACGGTGACGAGTGGTTCGTTGGAGCCGAGTTCGGAAATGACGAGATCCTGAATCACGGCTCGCCCGGTGGGATCAAACGAGACGGTCCCGGTGGAGAGGGTGAGCCCAGACTCCGCGAGCGAGGCAACCAGCTTGGATCGCACCCAATCCGGGACCACGAATTCGCGTCGGATGGCGATCGAAGCCTGGTAGACCGCGAGGACGATCAGGGCGAGCCAGAGGATCCAGACCACGACGGTCCCGGCGCCGGCGAACAGCAGGCGCAGCAGGTGCAGCGGAAGGAAGATCCAACGGCTCATGCGTCGGGTGAGGAGGATCCGCTCCGGAGCGGATCCCAAGCGCTCAAGGCGAAGGCGAGGAAGCGCCGCCGGTGGCGGGGGCGACGGGCGCACCGGGATCGCGATCTCCGTAGACCAGCGTCCAGAGCGCATCCATCAGGGCGGTTTCGGTGAGGAACACCACGTTGAGGTCCTCGGCTCCGGCCAGCTGGGATCCGCCGCCGGTGCGTTCGTTGAAGAGCAGGCTGAAGGCGGTCGTTTGCACCCCGGCACCCGCTCCCAAGGCGACCGTGGCATCGAGGCGATACGCCCACGGACGCTCCTCGCCGTCGAGCTGAGTCGTGCGGGAGAATTCCGTGGCGACGATGGATCGCGCAGAGAGTTGGCGCAGTTGTGCGAGGATGGCCTCGATCGCGGTGCGTCGCTTGGGGTCCTCGCGGGAAAGAGCGTCGCTCCACGACTGTCCGTCGCTGAGGGTCAGCGCCCACACCGACGAGCCATCCGCGACGCGGGTCAGGGAGAGGCCGGTGATCTGGGCGCCGGCTGGCAACTCGCGCAGCTTGCGGTCGCGAAACACGCGGGGGGCGACCGGGGTCTCCGCGAGGATTGAAGTGGGCACGCGATAGACGAAGTCCTGACTGGCGAGCTTGGCGTGCACGGTGCCGCCGTTTTCCGAGGCCATGCCGAGTTGGAGGACGAGCGCGGGTGCGGCGGGGGAGCCAGGTGCGGCGGTGCCGGGGCCGGAGGCGATCAGGGTGATTTCGCGTTCGGGGCGATTGAAGCCCCAGTTTTCGAGGTCGGCCGCGCTCGGCGCGTCGCTCCGGAATTCCTGGGCCTCCAGCAGCGTGAGATGCTGGAGCAGGCGGTTGACCGCGGTGGGATCGGCGGGGAGGGTGGTCGCGCTGCCGGGACCGGAGTCGCGCCGCACGATCTGCCAGTTGCCCGCGTCGCTCGGGTTGGAAGCTCCCTCGAGTCGTTGCAGTGCCAGTTCGGGTTGTCCGGGAGCGCGGATGGTGATGGACGAGACCACGCGGCCGTCGAGGTCGAGCACCCGGCGATCGCGGAGATTTTCCTGAGCCCGCACGAGCGTTTCGATCAGCGCGCTCGGGATGGCGGTGGTGAAGATGGCATCGCGGTCTTCGAGCTTGGCGAAGTAGTCGCGCTCGCCGGTGGCTGGAGCCGTGGGGGGCCCGATTTCGGTCGGAGCGCCGATCAGCAGCGTCTCGCGTCGTCCGTTGCCTTCGAGGGTGAGCCGCAGGGCTGGGTTGGCGAGTCCGGTGCGGGCAGGGTCCGCCGAGGCGGGAGGCGGGAAGGTTGACGCGGTGAGGGTGGACAGGGCGTTGAGCGCGAGCTCGGTCGCGGTGCGGCTCGCGCGGGCGAGGATGGGGGTTTCGAGCGACCAGCGGGTTCCTTCGCGGCGGACGCGGACGCGGAGGTTGTTGGCGGCGGCGGCCTGCACGCTGAAGGAGCGCACTTCGAAAATGGGAATGGTGAAGAGGCTCTCGGAGCGAAGCTCGTCGAGGGTGACGCGGAGGCTGTCGGCGAGGCTGCGCTTCACGACGAGCACGCGTTCCCCATCGGGCGAAAGAAGGTAGAGGCGGTTGCCGGTCTTGGTTTCGGCGCCGATGCGGAGCGTGATGGGGTTGGGGGAGGGGGCGGAAGGATCGCCGCCGGCCGGGGTGAACGCGAGAGTCAGTGCGGGCTTGTCGAGGCCGTAGTCGGCCAGCGTCGCACCGTTGCGCTCCAACTCCGCCCGCGTGAAGCTGGCCTCGCGTTCGAGGAACACCAACTCGTTGAGGATCCGCTTCACCGCGTGCGGATTGGCCGGCCATTCAAAGGGGGCGGCGACGAACCAATCCTCACCCCGGCGTTCCAGGACGATCGGTTCCGCCAGCCCGGCGATCTCGAGCCTCCGGATGTCGGTCGCGCTCGCATCAAGGACGCGGAGGCGCGTCTCCTGCACGCGCTCGAGTTGGCGCCACTCGCGTTCGAAGTAGAAGATGAAGGCGAACAGCGCCGCGTTCAGGAAGAGGAGGGCGAGGGTGATTTTGGTGCGCATGGCGGGGCGTGCGACGGTTCAGCGGCGGCGGGTCCAGGCGACGATCAGGCCGAGGAGCGCGACGGCCGCCGGCACGCCGAGGAGCAGGCTGTAGCGCAGACGCCGCAGGTCGTCTTGGCTGAGGGAGAGTTGATAGCGCTCGATGGGGCGCGGAGGGATGTTGAGCTGCGTGTCGCGGTCGGCGGCCCAGTTCACGGCGTTCAGGAAAAGTCCGATGTTGCCCGCGTTGGCGAGACGGCCGTTTGCCACGAAATCGGCCCCGCCGAAGAGGACGATGCGTCCGCCGCGGACGCTGAAAGGCAGGACGTTGTCCTTGGGCGGGGCGACCCGCTCGGCAGAGGCCGCGATGACGACCGGGCCGGCCAGATCGATGCCAGCGTCGAAGCGGGCGGACTGCTGCGAGCGAAAACTGCGCTCACCCCAAGCCGACTCGGTGGTCGCGACGAGCGGCTTCACGTCGATGCCGGTGTTGCGATCGCGCCGTGGATCCGGCCGCGCGGCCCGGGCCGCCCCGAAGCGCACGGGGATCTCGTTGGCAAGGAGCACGGCGGTGATCGGGCTCTCCTTGCTCAGGCTGCGCAGGATCAAGTCGCCCGTCTCGTTCTGCCCCGCGGGGCCTTCGTCGTGCACCACCACATCGTCCGCGACCAACCCCCAGTCGGCGAGCAGCGGCTCGAGCCCGTGCCGGTAGCCGGGAGCGAGCATCACGAGCAGCCGGCCGGGCGGACTCCGGGTCATCCAGGACCGGAGCAGCTCGACCTCGAAAGGATCGTAAGGCCCCTGCGGCGCGGCGATGATCAGGAGTGCGGCGTCGTCCGGGACTCGCCGCGCCTGGGCCAGGTCGATGCCGAGCAGTTCGAAGTTCCGCGCCCGAAGTTCGTCGCGCAGTGCGGAGAGGCCGCGAACCGCATCCGTGTCGTCGGCCCGCATTTCCCCGTGCCCGAGCAGGAAGTAGATGCGCGTGGGCTCAGGCTGGTTGACGTCGAGGATTGCCGCGGTCAGCGCCTGCTCGCCACGGAAGGCGCGCTTCTCGCGATTCTCGAAGCGGTACAGCTCCTCCAGACCCAGATTCCGGCGGCGCTCGCCGCAGACCACGACGATGGCGTTGGGTTGCTCCACCTTGGCGAGCTCGGCATCGCGCCGCTGGCGGAAGACGTCGAGGTAGCGCACCGTGACTCGGCCGGAGCCGGTGCCGGCGCCGGGGACTGGTTCGTTGCCGGCCGTCGCGTAGACGTATTCGCGCAGCAGGCCGCGCACGTCGCGGTACGCCTGCGCCACGCCCTCGTTCTCCGGATCGTCGGTGAGGGTGACGATCACCTCGACGTCGGCACGGAGATTTTTCAGGTAGCTCCGGGTTTCGGGCGAGAGGGAGTGGCGACGGTGCTGGGTGAGATCATGCCGCCAGGCGTAATGGATCGCGAGGTAGTTCAGCCCGCTGAACAGCGTGGTGAAAAGGATCGCTTGGAGGACCAGGTTGGCGGTCCGGATCCATCGGGCGGCGCGGAAGCTGTCGGCGAGGCTCATGGAGATCAGCCGTGCAGCAGCTTCGCCTCGACCCCGAGGATGCTGAAGATCAGCGCGAGAATGGTGCCGGAAAGGTAGAACAAGAGTTGCCGCGTATCGACGATGCCGCGCGAGAAGTCCTCAAGGTGCTGGAAGACCTGCGCGTACGAGACCGCCTCCTTGACGGGGCGCATCACCTCGAGGTCGAGCACCGCCATGCCCTCGACGAAACTCAGGCCGCTGATCAGTCCGAAGAGCAGCGTGAAGGCGCCGATTCCGGCGACCGCCTGATTGCGGGAGAGGGAGCTGGCGAAGACGCCGAGGGCGACGAAGAGCAAGCCGGACACCGCGATGAAGACGTAGCCGCCGATCAGCGGGCCACGTTCGACGAACCGGGCGTCACCCGCGAAGTGCTGCAGCACGGAGAAGAATCCTCCGGTCGAGGCCCAGAGCAGCAGGTAGAGGAAGTAGGCTGCGCCGAACTTCCCGAGCACCACCTCGGTCGTTGTGACGGGCGTGGTCAGGAGCGTCTCGAGCGTGCCGAGGCGGCGCTCCTCCGCGAGGCACTTCATGGTCAGCAGCGGGACCATAAAGAACACCGGCAGCCAGAAATACTGGAAGAAGACCGCCGCGGGAGACGTCTCCTGCGGCGCGGCGCTGTAGCTCTCGAGGATCCCGGTGAACACGAACCCCATGATCGCGAGGAAGAGCACGGCCGCGATGTAGGTGCTCGGGCTCACGAGGAGCATGCGGATCTCCTGGTTGAGGATGGTGAAGAAGTGGCGCATCGGACGGAGCGGAGAGGAGGTCGGGGCGTCGAGGGTTAGCGGACGTCGGGTCGCGTGGCGCCATCGACGACATCCCAGCTTCGCTGGGTGGCGGCGAGGAACACGTCCTCGAGACTGGGTTCCGCCCGGCGAAGACCCCGGACGCGGAGGCCGGGGGCGGACACCATGCCCCGGAGGATCACCTCGCCCAAGTCATCCTCGCGGTCGGTGATCACGCGGAGACGGTGAAACGTCCCGGAAGGACCGGGCTCCGGCGCGACCGGTGGATCGAGTCGGAGGGAGGGCTCGATGTGGGCGAGCAGCGTGGGCAGCGATTCGAGGTTGCCCGCCACCTCGAGTTCGTAGGCCGAGCGCCCGAGGAATTCCCGGCGCAGCGCGGCCGGGGAGCCCTGCGCCACCACCTGGCCGCGGTTGATGATGAGGACCCGGTCACAGGTCATCTCGATCTCGGGCAGGATGTGGGACGAGATGATCACCGTCATGCGTCCGCGCAGCCGGGCGATGAGGTCGCGGACGATCAGGATCTGGTGGGGATCGAGTCCGATCGTGGGCTCGTCCATGATGATGAGTGGTGGTTCGGCGAGGATCGCCTCGGCGATTCCCACTCGCTGGCGATTGCCCTTGGACAGTTGGCCGATGATGCGGTGGCGGACCCGGGTGAGGTCGCAGAGCGCC
>JACCEB011211347.1_pt1 | contig 30275 bp, 26 predicted proteins | sample 7454761 | NCBI WGS metagenome assembly JACCEB01 (sample SAMN15323454, study PRJNA562643) | freshwater metagenome | isolation source: river surface water | place: USA:Blue River Watershed | collected 2017-08-18
AGTGGCGAGGAGTTGCGCGGCGGAGGCGGACACGGGCCCCTCGCCCAGGGCGGCGGTCGGGAGGGCGGCGGGCCCGGTGCCGGTTTGCGCGGTGATCCGGATTTCACCGGCGCCCGGCAGAACGGCCCAGGACACGCGGTAGGTGAGTTTTTCGCCGTCGCGGAGCGGGGCGGCGGCGCGCGCCGCGAGGACAGACGCGACGGTCACGACGGCGGCGAGAGCGGCGCGAAGACGGACGGGACGGGCGAAGGTCATCGGGGGGCGCGGGACGGGCGCGGAGCGCGCGGAAGGGCGAAGACGCGGGCGGCGGCGACGGCCCAGAGGGTTTCGTCCGGAGCCGGATCCCAGGCGGTGCCCGCGGCCCACGGGGAGAACGCGGGCAGAACGAGACGCCGGTCCGAGGACACCAGCGCGGGAAGCTTGAGTCGCGTGCCGGCGCCGTCGTCCCAGGTGACGGCCGGGTGGTGGTGGCCGACGACCTCGCAGTGGCCGGGGGGAACCGGCCAGGCATGGTCGCCGTGGTGGAAAAAACAGCCCGCGCGCACGGCGTGCGGCGCGGTCGCGGCGGTCCAGCGCCGGTCGTGGTTGCCGCCGATGAGCGTGACGGCGACGGGGGCGGCGCGCAGGAAGGCCTCGGCGCCGGCGGCCCCGGGCGCCGCATGGACGATGTCGCCGAGCCAGAGAAACTCGGCGGGAGAATAGTCGGCGATGAGCGCGTGCAACGTCGCGGCGAGCTGGTCATCACCCCAGTGCGGCAGAAGGTTGCCGCGCGCCCGGTGGGCCGCGCTGTAGCCCCAGTGCAGATCGGCGACCACGAGCAAGCGGGTCGCTTCGAACCAAAGCGCGCGCCGGGCATCCAGCCAGACGCCCGGGCGGATCTCGGCACGCGGCGGCGCGAGAGCGGGTCGGGCGAGGGACGGGACGGGCATGGTGCGGGCGAGAGCGGGCGGGCAGGCGTGGGACGAGGAAAGCGGCACACTGCGGAGCGCCCGGGAAGGTTCAAATCTTCGTTGGGGGAAAGATGCCGGAGCGGGCGGTGGCCCGGACGGGGACGGGCGGGTCAGGGGACGTCGCGGGGCGCCGGCGCCGCAGCGGCCCGGTCGGGCTCCGCCGCCGAGGCCCGCCCATACATCTCGTGGAAGAGGCGTTCGACGGTGGTTTCGGGATCCTCCAGCGTCATGGTTTCGCGGATGCGGCTGACAAAGAGTCCGAAGGCGAAGGGGCTGACGCGGTCGAGCGCGCGGAGCTGCCAAGGAAGGGAGGCGGCCTCCTCGAGAAAGGCGAGGGCGCGGGGCAGGTCGAGGAAGCGCAGCGTGGCTTCGGCGTAGGCTTCGGCGAGCAGCGGGTGGTCGGGTTCGTGCCGGCGGAGGACCTCGAAGATGATCTCGGAACTCCACTGCAGGGCGCGGGCGCCGCGCTCCTCGCCGCGGACCCGGCGGGGCACCATCAGGCCGGTTTGGGCGACGCCGCGGAACTGCCATTTGACCAGATTGCTTTCGGCGAGCGCGCGCCGGAGGGCGTCCTCGGCGCCGGCGCGGGCGAAGAGCGGCTGCCAGTCGGCGGCGGCGGCGAGCGCCTGGAACGGTTTCACCGTGAGCATGAAGCCGTAGTCGTCGATCGTGACGAGGGCGTTGCCGCCGCGGGTCTCGGAGAGGCGCTGGGCGACGATGCGGCTGAGCGCGTCGTTGGCGGCGCGGCCGACGAGGGTGTGGAAAAAACAGTGCACGAGGCCCGCCTGATCGACGCGCTCGACGAGGACGAAGCCGCGGGTGGGGATGGCCGAGACCCGGGCCTGCAGGGCGAAGTGGGCGGCGAGCGCGCGGGCGTTGGCGGGGGAGAGGCGGTATTCGGCCCCAAGATACGCAGCGGCGCGGGCGGAGGCGGCGGCATCGGCCGGGTCGGCGAGCAGGGCGGCGAGCGCGCCGCGGAGGCGGACGACCTCGGCGGCGAGACCCGAGGCGAGCGGCATCTTGTTGGCGCCCCAGCGCGGGACGGTGGGCACGGCGGAGTCGGCGGCGGCGACTTTGGCGGTCAGGAGTCGGGTGGAAACGAGGCGGACGGTGCGGCCGTTGAGGACGAAGATGTCGCCCGGGCGGAGGCCTTTCATGAACGACTCCTCGACGGAGCCGAGGGCGCGGCGGCCGAGGCGGACCTGGACCATGGCGTCGGACGCGATGGTGCCGATGTTCTGGAAGAACTCGCGGGCGACGCGAGGGGAGGCGGGCGCGAGGTGGCCGTCGGCGTCGACGTCGACCTTGCCGAAGGTCGCCTGATACTGGCGTTCCAGCGCGGCGCCGCCGCCGCGGAGGTAACGGAGCACGCGGTCGAAGTCGGCGCGGGCGAGAGCGCGGTAGGGATAGGCGCCGCGGACCAGCGCGAAGGCGGCGTCAGGCGTGACGGCGGCGGAGACCGCGAGCCCGGCGAGAGTCTGGGCGAGCACATCGAGCGGGGCCTCGTGGAGGCGGACGGGCTCGAGTTCGCGGCGATCCATGAGCCGGGCGGTGACGGCGCACTCGGCGAGGTCGTTGAGATTGCTGGCGACGAGAATCCCGTGGCTGGTCCGGCCGAGCGAGTGGCCGGAGCGTCCGATGCGTTGCAGCGCGCGCGCGACGCCCTTGGGCGCGCTGATCATGACGACGGTGTCGATCGAGCCGATGTCGATGCCGAGCTCGAGGGAGGAGGAGCAGACGACGGCGCGGAGCTCGCCGCGCTTGAGGCGGTCCTCGACATCGAGGCGGATCGCCCGGTCGAGGGAGGCGTGGTGGACCTCGATCGCCGGCGCGAGGGCGGGCAGGAGTTGTTTCAGGCGGAGGCCGATGCTCTCCGCGCCGGAGCGGGTGTTGGTGAAGATGAGGACCGTGCGGTGCCGGCCGACGAAGGCGCCGAGTTCGGCGAGCAGGCGGGAGGCGGTGTAACCGGCGGCGGGATACGCGTGATCGCGGAGCGGGGAGAAAACCTCGATGCGGGACGGCCGGCGCTGGTCGACGGCCGCGAGGTCGCAGGGGCGGCCGGGGCCGACCAGAAACGCCGCGACGGTTTCCAGCGGCGCGACCGTGGCGGAAAGTCCGATGCGCACCATGGCGGCGGGGGCCACGCCGGCGGGATCCGCGGACGGGGGGCCGCGGAGGTGGTCGAGGCGCTCGGCGGCGACGGCGAGCAGGGTGCCGCGCTTGTTTTCGGCGAAGGCGTGGAGTTCGTCGGCGATGAAGAAGCGGACGCCGCGCAGGGCGGCGTGCCACGCGGGCTGGCTGAGCAGCAGGGTCAGACTCTCGGGTGTGGTGACGAGCAGGTGGGGCGGGCGGCGGCGTTGCCGGGCGCGCTCGGCCGCGGGCGTGTCGCCGGTGCGGGCGCCGAGGCGCAGCCAGGACCAGCCAAGTTCATCGAGCGGCTGGCGAAGGTTTTTCTCCAGATCGTAGGCGAGGGCGCGCAGCGGCGAGACGTAGACGGCGACGATACCGGCAGGCAGGGCGCCGGCCTCGCGCGCGCGGGCGAGCCGGTCGAAAACCCCGAGAAAGGCGGCGAGGGTCTTGCCGCTGCCGGTGGGCGAGGACAGCAGCACGGACCGGCCGGAGAGCACCGAGGGCAAGGCGACGGCCTGGGCGGGGGCAAGGGTGCCGAAGCGACGGCGAACCCAGGCGGCCAGTTCGGGGTGGAGCGCGGACAGGGCGGCGCCGGGGTCGGCCGACGCGGGATCGAGACGCGTGAACATCACGGACGGGCAAGCAGCCAGCCGGCGAGGCGGACGACGGCCCAGGCCAGGGCGAGGCCGGCAAGGCCGGCCGCGATGTCGAGGAGGTCGAAGTTGCGGGAGGGAATCCAGAGCTGGGCGACCTCGATGACGGTAGCGAAGCCGGCGAGCGCGCCGGCGACGCGCCAGCCGACGCCGAGCAGCGCAAAAACCATGAGACCGAAAGCAAAGAAGGCGGCGGTATTGCGGAGGATGCCATGGGAATCGGCCCAGTTTCCGACGAATCCGGGGATCCATGGCAGCGTCCCCACGTGGGACGAGGCCCGGAGGGAAAGGAACGCCAGCGCACCGGCGACGCAGGCGACGACGACCAGGCGGGCGACGCGGGGGGAGGACCGGAGCGACATCAGGCGGGAGCCGGCACGCCGGGCACGGTGGAATCGGCGAAACTCGCCGCGGCCAAGCGCCGGCAGGTGGCGAGGGTGTCGATCATAGCGGGGGATTTGTCGGAGCGGATCCGCGCGATCCGGGGGAAGCGCAGCGCGAAGCCGCTCTCGTGCCGCTCGCTGGGTTGGATCGAATCGAAGGCGATCTCGAGAACGGTGTCGGGCACGACACGGCGAAGGCGGCCCTCGACGGACAGGGTGTGCGCGAGGAAGTGCTCGGTCAGGCCGGCAATCTCGAGGTCGGTGAGGCCGGAGTAGGCTTTGCCGACGGTGAGCAACCGGTCGCCGTTTTCCTCGTCGCGGACGGAAAACGTATAGTCGCTGAGGACGTCGCGGCGCTTGCCGTGGCCGTATTCGACGGCGGTGACCACGACGTCGAGGGTCGCGTAGGCCTTCTTGAGTTTCAGCCAGGCGAGGCCGCGGCGACCGGGCGAGTAGGGACTGGCGGGATCCTTGGCCATCAGCCCCTCGTTGCCGCGCTGGCGGGCGGCGAGGAAGGCGGCGTCGATCTCGGGTGCCGTCGCGGCGAATTGGACGGGCGCGAGCTGCAGGCCGGGGATCGGGGCGGCCAACAGCGCGACGAGCCGGGCGCGGCGCGCGGACAACGGCGCGGCGAGCTGCGACTCCCCGGCGTGCCAGAGGAGATCGTAGGCGGAAAAGGTGACGGGAATCTCCGCGCCGAGGAAAAAATCGTCGCCGCGGCGTCCGAGGCGTTTCTGCAGTTCGGCGAAAGGCAGGGCGCGTCCCTCGCGCCACGCGAGCAGTTCGCCGTCGAGTATGCAGTCGGCCGGCAGCGCGGCCGCGGCGCGGGCGAGATCGGGGAACTGGGCGGTGATGCGCTTCAGGTCGCGGGAGTAAAGTTCGATCCGTTCGCCCTGTTTGTGGAGCTGGCAGCGGATGCCGTCGTATTTTTCCTCCAACCAGACGGGCGGAGCCAGGCGGGCGAGCACGGCGGCGGATGTCGGCTCGGGGCTGGCCAGCATGAATTGCAACGGGTGGAAGACCCGAAGCCGGATGGACGCGAGTTCGCCGGCGAGGGCGGCACGGGTGACGGCGGCGAGGTCGCCGCACAGCAGATTGGCCTCGCGGACGGCGGCGACGGCCTGGCCTGCGGCGGCGGCGACCGCCTCCTCGACCAAACCTTCCTTCAGGCCGATGCGGAGATCGCCGAGGATAATTTTGACGAAAAACCGGGCCTCGGCGGCGGAGAGGGTGCGCAGGCGCGCGACGAGCAGGTCGAGCTTGGCGGCGGGGCCGCGGGCGGCGGCGACGGCGGAGAAGGTCGCCGCGAGGTCGGAAAGCGGGATCGACGCCGGGATCGGCCGGGCGGCGAAGAGGGCGGCGGTCGCATCGCCGGCATCGGCAAAGCGCTGGTAGGCGGCGCGGTATTCGGACTCGGAGAGGCCCGCCACCTCGAGGACGGCGCGCTTCAGGACGGACCAGCCGACCGAAAGCGTGCGGGGATCGGATTGCGGGAAGGGCCGGGCGGTGAAGCAGAGGACGGCCAGCGCGGCGTCGGCGGCGTCCAGCCCGCCGAGGTAGCCGTGGAGCAGGGCGATCTTTTCGAGTTTTTTGGGGGTGGCGGCGATGCGATCGGCGGCCGCGGCGAAGGCGGCGAAGGTGTTGGGCGCGGGGACGGTCGGCGCCCCGGCCGCGGCGGCGGGAGGGGCGGCGTCGGTCGAGGGGGAAGCGCCGGGCAGGGCGGGGGCGGGCAGGGCGAGATCGAGCTGGTTGTCCTCGCCGATTGCCCAGGCTTCGTAACCCAGCGCGCGCAGATCGCGGGCGAAGTCCTGGGCAAAGCCGTGGAGCGTGAGCACGCGGCGCGGTTGGACGAGGGAGACAAAGCGGAGCAGGTCCGGGTAGTCGGCGTGGTCGGAGAGGGGGAACGCCGCGTCGCATTGGTAGCGGTAGATGGCCCCGGGATCGCGCGCCCAGCCGGTGACGACGGCGGTGCGCCGGCGCGGGATCTGTTTGAGAAACGAGGAACTGCCGGATTGGGGCGGGCAGATGACGACGTGACCCGCGTGCTCGGCGGCGGCAAACGCGCGGTGCGGCGGAAACGTCATTCCCAGTTCCTCGTAGATGCGGGTGAGGCGGAGGGTCTGCGGATGGAGCATCACCGGCAGCCGGGCCTCGGCGAGGCCGCAGAGCAGTTCCTGGGATTTGCCGAGGCTGTAGCCGAACACTACGGGGGTGACGCCGTCATCGAGGCAGTCGTGGCAAAAGGCGGCGATGGCGCGCAGCACCTCGACGGTCGGCGGAAACGCGTAGTGCGGGCGGCCGAAGGTCGTCTCCATGATGAGCGTGTCGGCGCGCGGGGTGGCGCACGGTTCGGCGGAGAGGCCGGGCCGCAGTTTGAAGTCGCCCGTGTAGAGCAGCGAACCGTGCGCGCCGTGGTCGATCAGGGCCTGGGCGGAGCCGTAGATGTGGCCGGCCGGATGGAGCGTGATGGCGGAGTCGGCGGTGAACTGCTCGGTGTGGCCGAACGGCAGGACATGTTCGGTGCGCTGGCCGGGGAGGCGGGCGCGCATCAGGCGCGCGGTCCCGGCGGAGCAGAGGATTTCGCCGTGGGCGGCGATATGGTCCGAGTGGGCGTGGGAAACGAACGAGCGGGCCTGGGGGAAATGCGCGTCGAGCCACCACCCGAGTTGCGGGAGGCGGACGCCGGCGCGGAAATCGATCTGCCAGGGCATGCCGGTAAGGAGGCGAAGCGGTTTTCCGAATCAATCCCGCCCGCAACAAATCCGGCGTCGTCCGTCCCGGCGCGGGGCCGGCCGGGCGGGCGGGGTCAGCGCAGCCCGAGCGCGGCGGCGGCGAGGAGCACCACCAGGCCGGCGCCGACGAGCCACCAATACCACGCGAGCCCGTTCACGGCGGGCGGACGCGGGCGGGCGGGCGAGGTGTCGTCGTCGAACGCGGACGCAGGCAAATCGAGCCCGTCGTAGCGGGTGGCGTCGTTTTCGCGCCAGCCGGTGCGCTCGTCCGCGCCGCAGCCCGGGCAGGCCTTGGCGTGGGGCGGAATTTCCTCGCCGCAATTCGCGCACTCCGGCGGCGGGGCGGGCGGGCGGCGCTCAGCCATGGTCCGGCTGGAAGTATTTCCGCTTGGCGAGCCGCCACGCCGTGACGAAGAACGCGGTCAGCGGGACGGCGAGGAGCATGCCGAGCACGCCGTTGAAGGCGGTGCCCCAGAAGAAGATCGCGACGATGATGGCCACCGGGTGGAGCCCGGTCTGTTCGCCCATGATCTTGGGGGTGAGGAACCAGCTCTCGACGCACTGGACGAGGGCTTTGACGAGCAGCACGAGGCCGATCATCTGCCAGCCGCCGCCGGGCTGGAAGAAGGCGAGGGGGAGGGCGATCGCGAGGCCGAGGATGGTGCCGAGGTAGGGGACGATATTGAGGAGGCCGAGGGCGAGCCCGATGAAGAGGCCGAACTTCAGCCCGATGACGGAAAAGCCGATCGACAGCAGGACGCCCATGCAGGCGGCGATGAGGAGCTGGCCGCGGAAGAACGCCTCGATGATGGCGATGAACTCGCTGGCAAGGAAGACGACGTCGGAGCGGACGCCGGGCTTGAGGAAGGGCAGGTGGCGGCCGAGGTCTCCGGTCGGTTCCCCGCGCATCAGCAGGAAAAAGAACAGGTAGACCGGAATGATCGCGAGGTGGGTGACGAAGGCGAAGACGTCGAGCACGCCGCCGAAGGCGGCGCGGACGGAGGGAATGGCGGCGCCGAAGAGGGCCTTGCTTTCGGAGGCGAGGCCGTCGGCCATTTTGCGGACGCTGGGATTGGCGAGCTGTTTCTTGGCCAGCTCGATCCACTGCGGGTAGTGTTCCTGGACGAAGGTGCTGACGCGCTCCCACAGCGTGGGCAGGTAGGCGATGAAATCGATGACCTGGCTGACGAGCGGCGGGACGAGCAGAATGAGCGCCCCGCCGACGAGCAGGACGACGACGCCGTAGAGGAGAATGACCGCGGTGAGGCGGCGGCCGCGGAAGCGCCGCTCGATCACGCGGACGAGGGGGCGCAAAATGAGCGCCAGCACGCCGGCGGCGGCGAGCGGCCAGAGGACGGAGGAGAAAAACGCGAGGATGCGGCCGACGACGATGAAGGCCAAAATGAGCAGCGCGACCGAGCCGAGGAACGCGAGCAAGGTGAGCGCGGAGCCGACGATGCGGCGCTGGCCGGGGTTGAGGAACGGAGAGGAGGGCTCGGCGGGCACGGGTGGTGGGACGCCGAGAAGGGACAGGAGAGCGGAGGGAGACGCCAGAAAAAGTTTGGCGCGGGCGCGCGGCGAGGCGCGACCCCGGAAAATGCGAAGGCCCCGGATGTGAGCCGGGGCCTTGTTTGCACTGAACCAACTTGTCCAGCGACTTGACTGCGCCGGGGCCTCCGCGGGCGAGGATCGGTCCGCCTCAACCAGGCCGCCGCCTTGCGGCGACGGCCGGGTCTGGGCGAATCAATACTATCCCTGTGCGGGGGGCTTAGCCGATGAGGCGCATCGCGCTCTGGGCGCTCTGGTTGGCCTGCGAGAGCATCGCGGTGCCGGACTGCACGAGGATATTCCAGCGGGCAAGCTGGGTCGATTCCTCGGCGACATCCACATCCGTGATGCGACTGTTGGCCGCCTCAAGGTTGGCCTTGTTCACCGTGAGCAACTCGGCGGCGAAACCGAGGTGGCTCTGCTCCGCGCCGTTTTCGGCCCGGAACGTCGCCACCGCTTCGAGCGCGTCGGTGATGTCGGTGAGGGTCACGTCCCCGAGAGACGTCACGCCGGTGTCGGTAATGCTACCGACGCCGCCGGCCGTGCTGTCGAGGTCGCGGCCCTTCATGGTGACACTGGTGCCACCGTCGTCGGTCACGGCGACGGAGAGGTCGCTGGAGCCGAAGAGGCTGACACTGTTGAAGGTCTCGCCGGCGATGTCTTTGAGCTGCGTCTGGAGTTCGGTGAACTCCGAGTCGTAGTTCGCGAGATCGTCGGAGCTCTTGGTGGGATCCGAGTAGAGGGTCTTCAATTCGCTCATGCGATCGAGGACCTTGCCGGCCACTTTGAGCGCTCCGTCCTGGGTCTGGAGAAACGAGACGGAGTTTCCGATGTTCGACGCGGTCGCGCCTTGGCGGCGCGCTGCGGCGGACAGCTTCATCGAGACCGCGAGACCGCCGGCATCATCCGAAGGATTCACGATTTTCGAGCCGCTCGAGAGCCGGTTGAGGCTCCGTTGCAGCGAGGCGTTGGACGCCGATAGGTTGTTTGAAGCAACCGTCGCGGCGTAGTTGGTGTTAATCACGACTGCCATGGTATTATCTTTCCTTGATAAGCGCGACGTCCGTCGTCGCCACGTATCCGGATTGGCAGCGCCGGATCGCGCTGAATGTGGCGAGAGCCACAAAGACGTTGCGCGCCACCGCAATGAGGCGCGTCACGTTATGGGGGTGTGCTTCAAGGAAAGCTCCACTGCCTGTCCTGACAGACTTTCAAGGAACCGACTGACTGCCTGACAAACCGACATCCTGACCTGAACGGCCGGCCCGACCCGGAGGCGGTCGGCGGCGGCGACTGATCCCTGACCGATACGGCCCCAGTCCTGGCCCGAGACAGACAACCACGAAGGGCTCGGGCCCGCGGCGCCGGCGGATTACGCCGGCGCCGCGGCGGACTCTGATTTCCGGTCGATCAACCGATCAGCTTGAGCGCGGACTGCGCGCTCTGGTTGGCCTGCGAGAGCATGGCCGTGCCCGACTGCACCAGGATATTGTAGCGGGCGAGACTGGTGGATTCGAACGCGACATCCACATCGGTGATGCGGCTCGCGGCGGCCTCGAGATTGGCCTTGTTGACGGTGAGCAGCTCGGCGGCGAAGCCGAAGCGGCTCTGCTCGGCGCCGTTCTCGGCGCGGAACGTGGCGACGCTCTCGATCGCGTCGGTGATGACGCTGAGGTCGATGTCGGCCAGCGAGCTGACGCCCGTGGCGGTGATCGAACCGACGCCGGCACCGGTGTCGCTGAGGTCGCGTCCCTTGATCGAGACGGACTGCTGGGCATCCTCGGTCACGGGGACGGAGAGGTCGGCCGTGCCGAAGAGGCTCACGGTGTTGAACTTCTCCGCGGTGAGGTCGGCCAGCTGCGTCTGCAGCTCGGTGAATTCCGAATCGTAGTTCGCGAGGTCGCTCGCGCTCTTCGTGGGATCCGAGTAGAGAGTCTTCAGCTCGCCGATACGATCGAGGACCTTGGAGGTCACTTTCAGCACGCCGTCCTGCGTCTGGAGGAACGAGATGGCGTTGCCGATGTTCGTGTTCACGGCGCCCTGGCGGCGCGCCGCGGCGGACAACTTCATGGAGACGGCGAGGCCGCCGGCGTCGTCCGCGGGGGTGACGATCTTGGAACCGCTCGAGAGCCGGTTGAGGCTCTTCTGCAGCATATCGTTCGAGGCGGCGAGGTTGTTGGACGCAACCGTGGCCGCGTAGTTGGTGTTGATGACAACTGACATGGTGATCTTCCTTGATGCTAAGCGTGGCGTCCGTGCCACAGTCGTATCCGGGGGAGCGGCTCCGGATCGCGCCGGTCGTGACATTTGTCTCGACAGGGATGCTATCGTCGCGCCGGGCGCGGACCTTGATTTCAAAACGCAAGAATTATTTTCGAAATTCGGCGTCTTTTTGCTAAACCGAATGCGCCTCAAGCCGACTGCGCGCGTGCCGATATATCCCCTCAAGGGCGCAGTGCGCCCGTTCACCGCCCACCTCTTTTCTCCGCCATGGCCTCCACGAGTCTCCAAGTCGCCGGTCTCGCCTCCAACTTCGATTGGAAGAGCTTCGTGGATTCGATCATGGAGCTGGAGCGGGCCCCCGCCGACCGGATCGAGAAGGAAAAGGCGAGCAACTCCCAAAAGGTGAACCTGATGAGCACGCTGGGCACGAAGCTCACCGCGCTCCAGACCTCCGTGCAGGCGCTCGCCACGGATTCGCTCTTCGGGAAACGCAGCGTCACCTCGGGCACGAGCGGCTCCGTTTGGGGCGCGACGGCGGCGAAGGACACGGCGGTCGGCACCTACACGGTTTCGGTCTCCCAGCTGGCGACGGCGGCCTCGCTCAAGGGCGACTCCGACGTCGGCAAAGCCCTGAATCCGACCGACGACGACGTCTCGGGGCTCACGTTGGCCACCCTTCCGATCGGCCAGGCGGTCACGGCGGGGACGTTTACCGTCAACGGCAAGCAGGTGACGGTGGCGCTGACGGACTCGCTCGAGGATGTGTTCGACGCGATCTCGAGCGCGACGGGCGGCGACGTGACCGGTGCCTACGACCACACGACGGACAAGATCACGCTCACGAGCGCGTCGACGACGGTGACGCTCGGGGCGGCCAACGACACGAGCAATTTCCTGCGCGCGCTCAAGCTGGGCAACAACGGCACCGGCGCGGTGACGAGTGCCTCCCGCCTCGGCACCGTGAAAACGTCGGCGGCGCTGTCCGCGGCGAACCTGTCCGGCACGGTCACCGACGGTTCGTTCACCGTCAACGGGGTCAGCATCGCCTACTCGGCGGCCACGGACACGCTCACTTCGGTGCTGAAGAAGATCAACGACTCGTCCGCCGGCGTGAGCGCGAGCTACGACGCGCACAACGACCGCGTCGTCCTGGCGAACAAGTCGACCGGCGATGTCGGCATCACGGTGGCGGATGTGAGCGGCGGCCTGATGGCGGCGCTGAAGCTGACGAGCGGCACGACCTTCACCCGCGGCGACAACGCGGAATTCACCCTGAACGGCGGCGACCTCATTTCCAGCGCGAGCAATACCCTGGACGAGTCGGCGCACGGCATCGCGGGACTCAGCGTGACGGTCAAGAGCGAGACCGAGGAGACCTTCACGGTGGCGGCGGACAAGGGCGCGATGCGCGCGAAGCTCGAGGACTTCGTCGAGGATTTCAACGCGGTCCAGGACTTCATCGAGAGCGTGACCAAGGTTTCGACCGACGCGAAGGGCAAGGTCACCGCGGCCGCGCTGTCCAGCAACCGCGAGATCCAGGAATGGGCCCGGTCGATGCGCACGCTGGCGTTCAACACGGTGGGCGGTCTGACCGGCGGCGTGTCGCGGCTCAACGCGCTCGGCTTCGATTTCATCGCGGGCACGAGCAAACTCGAGATTGAGGACGGCGCGAAGCTCGACGCGGCTTTGGCGGATTCGACCGCGGATGTGGCGGAATTCTTCACCAAAGCCGACACCGGCTTCGCGGCCCGGCTCGAGACGTTTCTCGAAAACATCGGCGAGCAGAACTCCGACCAGCAGGAACGCTTGAACAAGGCCAACACCGGGCTCGACGACCAGATCGCGGCGATCGAGCGGCGGCTGGAGCAGCAGCGGCAATTGATGGAATCGGCCTTCATCGCGATGGAGACCGCCCAGTCGAAGATCAAACAGCAGCAATCGGCGGTCGAAAGCATGTTCGTCAAAGCGAACAGTTCGTCATGAGCCGACCCGTCGCCGCCCCGTTGCGCCTCGCGCTGGCCCTCGGCGCCGCCGCCTGGTCGGCCGGTTGCATGCACCCCGGGCCCTACGACACGGCGCGGGTGGGACCCTTTTACGCACCGGCCAACGTCGAGCGCGAGCCGACGATCGGCGGCCTGCGGCGGGTGGTGGTGCTGCCGCTCTGGGCGGCGCACCCGGTCTCGAACGAGTCGGCGGCGGCCTTCGACGAAGTTTTCCTGAACGCGCTGCAGCAGGAACATCGCTTCGAGGTCGTGGCCCTGACGCGGGAGGAGTGCCTGCGCCGCTTCCGGCGGGAGTCGCTGTCGTCCTCTTCCGCGCTGCCGACCAATCTCCTCGCGGTGCTGAAAGCCGAGTTTGCGGCCGACGGGGTGCTGTTTCTCGACCTGACGGTGTATTCCGCCTACAAACCGATCACGTTCGGGGTGCGCGGCAAGCTGGCCTCGATCGACGGGGCGCGGCTGATCTGGTCGTTCGACAACGTGTTTGCCGCGGACGATCCGGCGGTGGCCAATGCCGCCCGCCACCACTTCATCGATCGCGACAAGTCCGCGCCGACCGACATGACGCCGGCGGTGCTCCAATCCCCGTCCCGCTTTGCCGCGTATGTCGCGGCCACGACCTTCGCGACCCTGCCGCCGGTGGCCGATCCGATCACGGGCGTGCCCTGACCGCGAAGACTCCGGGCGGCGCCTCCGGCGCGACCGACGCAGGCCGACGGCCGTGCGGGCGGCGTGGCTGGGGCGCGGGTCCCGGACGGAAGGGCCGGCCTCCGCCAAAAATCCCGATTTCCCTGCGGAAGAGTGAAGGTTTCCGGCTAAAGTAATACCTTTCCGCACCGATCAGTGTAGCCATCATCAACGGCGTTCCCTGTAACCGACCATCAGCGGCTGACCGTTTCGCAACCCGAAATAGCCAATGATTACCTCAACGACATCCACCGACCGCACGGTGCGACCGGACATGGTTCCGGCCGCCGCCACCGGCACGGGCCGCGGCGCCACGTCCCGTCCCGATCAGATTTCGACCGAGAACGCCGCCTTCCTGCGGGCAGAGCTGCAGCGCCAGCCGGAAATCCGGCCCGACGTTGTCGCCCGCGCCCGGGCCCTGGCGGACGATCCGTCCTACCCGCCTGTGTCCGTGCTCAAAGACGTCGCGGCGAAGATCCTCGCCGCGCCGGACCTGAGCGAAGTCGAAGGCTGACCCCGTCGCCATGGTCGCCACCGGCTATGCGCGGACCTACCGCGCCAATGCAATTCTTACCGCGAGTCCCGGTCAGCTGGTTTTGATGCTCTACGACGGGGCGCTCAAAGCCTTGGCGCTGGCCAAGGACGCGTTCGAAGCGGCGCCGGAAAATCCGCGCCGCATCCAGGATATCAACCAGCAGCTGCTGAAGGCGCAGGCCATTCTCTCCGAGTTGCAGAACGGCCTCAATCTCGAGGCCGGCGGCGACTTCGCCCGCACCATGCACCGGCTTTACGATTACCATAACCGGCGCCTGCTCGAGGCCAACATGCGCAAATCCGTGGAACCGGTGCTCGAGGTCGAGCGCCTGGTCCGCGAACTGCGCGATGCCTGGGCGCAGATGCTGACCCAGCAGGACCACGCTCCGGCGGAAAGTATCCGCGTCGTGGCTTGATGCCCATGCCGGCCAATGCCCATCCGTGCGCCCGGATCACGGCTGCCCTGGGTGATCTGGCCGGTCAGGAAGCCGTGTCGCTCGGCCAGGACGATCTCGCGAGCGTGCTGGCCATCCAGGATCGGGCCGAGCCGCTGGTGGCCTTCCTCGCTGAGAACGTGCCCGCGCTCACCGGCGATACCGGGGAGCGGGTGCGGGCCGAACTCGCCGCGATTTTCGACCGGCGGTCACGCACGGCCCTGTTGCTGGAGGAGAAACTTGCGGCGCTGCGCGTCGACCTGACCGAGGCGCAAGCGGCGCGCGGCCGTGCGGCCCGGGTTGCTCCGGTTTACGGTCGCCGCGGCGCGACCACGGCGCGGCAATTGCTCGCCCAAGGTTAACGCCCACACGGCGCTCCGCAGCCTGCGGCGCGATCAGCGCACCTCCGGTGCGGTCGGTTCGCGGCGCGAAACCGTGCCCACGGGGGGGCCGGGCGTGGCGGCAATAAACGCCGGCGTTCTCGAAGGCGCGGGTCCAGATCACGAGATCTGGCCGGGCGATCGCCGGGCGAATCTGATCGAGCACCGCGGGGTTCGGGCCAGGGGCAAAGTGTCCAGATACCGACGGTCGCGCACCAAGGGGGGGGGCGCCGCGCCAAAAAACGTTTCCCGGGCAGCCAAGCCCCGGAAATCGGACCCTTTCGGGTGCAGGTGCGGCGGCGGCGCTCAGCCGACCGCGGCAGCGAGGGGCGTGAACCCGGCGTTGCTGTCGACGTCCGAGACCGTGGCGACGGCCGGGGGGCCTTCCATCCACGCGGACGCGATGCGCGATGCTTCCAGTTTCCAGTTCGTCGCCGGCGTGGAGTAGACCGCGATGGTCGGCAGGGCCTCGCTCCCTTTCCAGTTCAGGCTGGCTTTGAGGCATTGGGACCCGTCGGCCAGGATGAAGGCTTGGACAAAGACGGTGCCGCCGTTGTTGGGCAGCTCGGCGCCCGGGCGGGCGACCAACGTCAGGCGCGCCAGGCCCTGGTGGAAATTGACCATCCGGGTCGTCGTCCAGGCCCCGCCGTCGACCATCGGGGACTCGGCAATCACGGCGCGCTCGATATCGCTGAGAAAGGAGAGAAGACGCATGGTGAACGTCCCGTTATCGGCGCGTTCAGCGGCGACTTGAGCGTTTTTTGAAAATATTTCGGCATCGGTGGTGGACGGGGTAACATTTGGTTGAACTGACGCCCACCGCACCTACGGTGCCGGTCCGCCCAGTCCGACCCCTTCCGCTCACTCATGTCTTTCGAGAAGATCCTGATCGTCGAAGACGATTTGGTTGTCCGCAACCTGCTCCAGAGCATCTTCATGCGTCACAAGATGCCGGTGAGTGTGGCGGATTCGCTCGCACAGGCCCAGGCGCATCTCGCCCGGGAGCCCTTCGACCTGATGATGCTGGATTTGCGGCTGCCGGACGGCGACGGCCTCAAATTTCTCGAGCAGGTGGCGACGATTCCGGAGCGCCCGCTGGTGGTGATGGTGACGGGGTTCGGATCGATCGAATCGGCGGTTTCGTGCATGCGGGCGGGGGCGTTCGACTACGTGTTGAAGCCGTTCTCGCCGTCCCAGATCGACGTGATTTTGCGCAAGGCGCAGACCTACCGGCAGCTGGTGAAAGTGAACAGCCTGCTCAGCGACGACCCGGAGGATCAGGATGCGATGCTGGTCGGGCGGAGCCCCGCGATGATGCGGTTGCGCCAACTCATCGATCGCGTCGCGCCGACGGATGCGACGGTGCTGGTGACGGGCGAGAGCGGCACGGGAAAAGAGATGATCTCGCGCGAGTTCTACCGGCGCAGCCCGCGCCGCGGGCACCCGTTCATCAAGGTCAACTGCGCCGCGGTGTCCCAGACGCTGATCGAGAGCGAATTTTTCGGCCACGAGCGCGGGGCGTTCACGGGCGCCACCGAGCGGCGCGAAGGGCGGTTCGAGCTGGCGAACAACGGAACGCTGCTGCTGGACGAGGTGAGCGAGATTCCGCCGAGCCTGCAGGCCAAGCTGCTGCGCGTGCTGCAGGAGCGGGAGTTCGAGCGGGTGGGCGGGAGCCGGACGATCAAGGTCAATGTCCGCATCATCGCGACCTCCAACCGCGACCTGCTGAGCAATGTCGAGAAGGGGGAGTTTCGCCAGGACCTCTACTACCGCCTGAATGTGTTCCCGGTGCACGTCCCGTCGTTGCGGGAACGCGTGGAGGATATTCCGCTGCTCGCGGACCATTTCCTGCGGCGCTTCGCCCGCAAGCACGGCGTGCGGGTGACGGGCTTTTCGGATTCCGCCCGCGCCGCGCTCCTGTCGTATCGTTGGCCCGGCAATGTCCGGGAACTGCAAAACACGGTCGAACGCGCGGTGATTCTCTCCGAGTCGGGCCGCCCGGTGACCGCGGCGGCGCTCGGGCTGCCGGGCGATCTGCGGGAAACCGACGCCCAATCGGTCGCTCCGTGGGGCGACGCGACGCCGGCGGTCGACGAGGCGCCGCCCATGCTCGGGGAACCGGCGGGGGAGGGCGGCGGCGTGGCGCCGCCGGTGACCGGCGATGGCGGGGTGCTGCGTCTCGACGAATTGGAGAAACAGGCGATCCGGGCGGCGTTGAAGCAGACCGGCGGAAACCGCACCCAGGCGGCCAACGCGCTCGGGATCAGCATCCGCACGCTGCGCAACAAGCTGCAGGAATACCGGGATGCCGGGGATCCGGTCGACGCGGGCGTCGACGCGGCGGACGCCTGAACGTCCACGCTATTGGCGCCGCCATCGGCGCAACGACTTCCGCCGGGAGGCGCAGCCGTTTCGGACCGGACCGGCCGTCCCCGGCCGCAAGTTCCGGGCACGCGGGTGGCGGAGACGGTTGCTCGCGACGGACGGTGGAGAGGCCTTGGGGGGCCGCGGATGGGGCGACTTTTTTCGCGGAGACGCCGTGCCTGGTGAAACCGACCGCCGCGGGCGGACTCAGACGGCGCACAGCTTCACCGCGGCGCGCAGGGAGGCGAGCGGATCGCGTTTCGGCAGAAATTCCTGGCCGACGAAGCCCTTGAATCCCGTGGCCGCGATGGCCCGCATGATGGGCGGGTAGTTGAGTTCCTGGTTGTCCTGCGGCTCGAACTCGTTGCGACCCGGATTTCCGGCCGTGTGGTAGTGCGCGAAATGGGCGTGGTGCGCCTTGATGGTGGCGATCACGTCGCCCTCCATGATCTGCATGTGGTAGATGTCGTAGAGCAGCTTGAAGCGCTCGGAGCCGAGCTTCTTCGAGAGTTCCACGCCCCACGCCGTGCGGTCGCACATGTAGTCCTTGTGGTTCACCTTCGAATTCAGGAGCTCCATCACGAGCGTGACGCCGCGTTTCTCCGCGAGCGGGAGCAGGCGTTTCAGACCGAGCGCGCAGTTTTCCAGGCCCTGCTGGTCGTCCATCTTTTCCCGGTTGCCGGAGAAGCAGATGAGCTGGGAAAAGCCCGCGTCGGCGACCTCCGCGATGCGCTTTTCGTAGATCTCGACGAGTTTGTCGTGGTGCTCGATCCGGTTGAAGGCCTTGGCGATGCCGCCCACGGTGACGCCCTGCGCGGTCTTCCCGGTCGGATTGGCCGTCAGGGCGCACGCGAGGCCGTATTTTTTGAGCGTCGGGTAATCCTCGGGGTTGAGCAACTCGACCGACTCCAGCCCCATTTCCTTTGCGGCGGCGCAGAACGGATCGAGCGCGATATCCTTGTAGCACCACTTGCAGACCGATTGGCGGATGGCACTGGCCGGGGCGGCGCTCCCGGCCTGCGCGGCGAGGCGGCCGGCGGGGAGCGAGGCGAGCGCGGCGGCGCCGGCGATTTTGCGGAGGGCGGAACGGCGGGACATCGGGGAACGCATGGTGGAAATCGGGGTGGGGGGAACGCTCGGCGCGAGCGGAACGGATGGCAAGGTCGCAGGCAGGGAAGCAGGCGCGAACAGCGTTGCGTTCGGACCGTCCCGCCGGTTCTTCAGCGCACTCACCTCCCTGTGAAGCCCCGTCTGAGCCCCCTTCTGGCCGGTTACGCCGCGGCAGCGTGCGGTTTCGCCGCGCTGCTTTGGCTCTGCGCGTGGCTGCTGAGTCCGGGCGCGGCCGCGTTCCGGCCCCGTGCGCCGGCGGAGCTTGCACAGGTGCAGCGGGTGCGCGCGGAGGCGGAGCGGATCGATCCGGCGAATCCACCGGTCGTGCACCGGCCGGTGGACTACGGGGCGGCCGGACCGCAACCGTGGTCGCCGCGGGGACAGGCGCCGGTGCTGGCCGACTTGGTGCGGGAAGGCCGGCTGCCGCCTGTGGCGGAACGCACCGGGCCGGAGCCGGTGGTGCTGGAAGGACCGGACGGGATCGGGCGTTACGGCGGCACTTGGCATCGGCTCGTGAATTCGGTCACGGATTACACCACGGTCTTCTGGCGCCTGTCTTCGGCCAACCTCGTGCGCTGGTCGCCGCAGGGGTATCCGCTCGTGCCGCACGTGGCCAAAGCGTGGGAAATCTCGGCGGACCGGCGGACGTTCACGTTCGAGCTGCGGCGGGGCATGCGGTGGTCGGACGGCGCGCCGCTCACGGCGGACGACATCGTCTTCTGGTATGAGCACGAGGTGCGCTACCTGAACGTGCAGCCCAAGTTCCTGCGCGCCGGGGCGACGCTCGGCCGGGTGCGCAAGGTCGACGACCTGCGGGTGAGCTTCGAGTTCGACCAGCCGAATCCGCTGTTCCTCGAGCGCCTCGCGTCGACCGGCATGAACTACGAGGATCACACCGAGCACATCGTGCCGGCGCACTACCTGAGGAAATATCATCCGGCGCTCGGCGAGCCGGACGCGATCCGGGAAGTGATGCAGACGTTCGGGCTCGGCAGCCCGGTCGCGGTCTACAAGCGGATGAAGCATCACCTGAACCCCGAGCATCCGCGACTCTGGCCCTGGGTGCTGCGATCGCAGCGCTCGACCCCGCCGCAGACCTTTGTCCGCAACCCCTATTACTGGGCGGTCGATCCGAGCGGCAACCAGTTGCCCTACCTCGACCGGCTGGTGCTCGACATCAAAAACAACAACCTCATCGCCGTCAGCGCGGCGCACGGCGAAGTGTCGATGCAGGACCGGCACATCCGCTACGACGACCACGCGCTCCTGATGGAGGGGGCCGCGCGGCACGGCTACGAAGTCTACCATTGGAAGCCGAGCACCCAGTCGCTTTTCACCGTCTTCCCCAATCTCAACCGGCGCGTCGACCCCGCGCGCCCGGAGACCCGGTGGAAACATCAATTGTTGAACGACGTCCGGTTCCGGCGGGCGCTCTCGCTGGCGGTGAATCGCGACGAGATCATCCGCGCCGAGTTCAACGGGCAGGGCGAGCCCGCGCAGATCGTGCCGCCGCGGGATTCGCCGTATCACCACCCGGGCCTGATGAAGTCCTTCACCGCCCACGATCCGGCGCAGGCCGACGCGCTGCTCGACGAGATCGGTCTCACCCGGCGGGACGGGGAGGGGTTCCGCCTGTTTCCCGACGGCACGCGGATGTGGTTCGCGATGAATCTCACCGACTACACGACGGAAGGTCCGGCCCAGTTTCTCGCCGAGGATTGGGCGCGGGTCGGGGTGCGGGTGGTGATCCGCTCGCGGGCGCGCCGGCTCTTCGAGCAGGAAAAGATGATCCTCGAGCACGACTTCACGGTGTGGACCGGCGAGGGCGAGTTCTACCCGATGGTCGAGCCCCGGAACTTCGTGCCGACCTATTTCGAGTCGTTCTTCGCTCCGGCCTACGGCACCTGGTATCAATACGGGGGACTGTATGGCGACCCGGCGGCGCGGCGGCCGAACGCGCAGGAACCGCCGGCCGACCATCCGCTCCGCCGCGCGATGGAGCGCCTCGACGAGGCCGGTCTGCTGGCGACCGAGGCGGAGCGTCTGGCCAAGTTTCGGGAGATCTTCGAAATCGCCGCGGAGAATGTCTGGACCATCAGCATCGCGACGCCGCCGCCCCAATTGGTCGTGGTGAAGCGCGGGTTCAAGAATGTGCCGCGAGTCGCGCTCTTCGGCGCAAATTTCCAGACCCCCGGCAATACCGGCATCGAGACCTATTTCTGGGAGCAGCCCCCCGCGGATGCGGCGGCCGGCGAGCAGGTGCGGGACGCCATCGCCCATCCTCCCACTTGGCGCAGCGTCGTCGACGCGGACCACGGGGGCGCGGCCGGCGGAGTGCTGCCGGGCTTGCTCAAGGGACTCCTGGCGGTGGGCGCGCTGGCGGCGGTTGTTCTTGTCGCGCTGCGGCATCCGACGGTCGGGCGCCGGCTGTTGCTCATGATCCCCACCCTGGGGGCGGTCTCCGTGCTGGTGTTCGTGCTGGTGCAGCTGCCGCCGGGCGACTTTGCCACCACCCGGGTGCTGCGGCTGGAAATGGAGGGCACGCCGGCCTCGGACGAATTGGCGGCCGAGTTGCGCCGCACCTTCCGTCTCGATGAACCGATGTGGGAACGCTACGCGCGCTGGGTCGGGCTGGCCTGGTTCGCCTCGTTCCGCGCCGAGGACGCCGGGTTGCTGCAGGGGCACTTCGGACTTTCGATGGAGCACGAGAAACCGGCCAACGAAGTCGTCGGCGACCGGGTGGCGGTGACGCTCGCCATTTCGCTCGCGGCGCTGTTGCTGACCTGGGCGGTCGCGCTGCCCGCCGGAATTTACTCGGCGGTGCGGCAATATTCCCCCGGCGACCACGGGCTGACGCTCGTGGTCTTCGCCGGCGTCTCGGTTCCGTCGTTCCTGCTCGCGCTGCTGGTCATGTTTCTCGCGAAGCGCTGGTTCGATGTGAGCGTGACGGGGCTGTTCTCGCCGGAGTATGCGGCGACGCCGGGCTGGAGCTGGGGCAAGGTCGCCGACCTGGCGCAGCGCATCTGGTTGCCGGTGCTGGTGCTCGGCGTGGGTTCGGCGGCAGGCATGATCCGGACCTTGCGCGCCAATCTGCTCGACGAATTGCGGCGCCCCTATGTGGCGACGGCGCGCGCGAAGGGCCTGCGGCCGTTGCGGCTGGTGCTGAAGTATCCGGTGCGTCTCGCGCTCAACCCGTTTGTTTCCGGCCTGGGTGCGCTGTTTCCCCAACTGGTGTCGGGGGGCACGATCGTGGCGCTGGTGCTCAGTCTGCCGATGCTGGGACCGACGCTGTTCGACGCGTTGATTGCGGAGGATGTCTATCTGGCCGCGTCGTTGCTGATGGTTCTCAGCGCGCTCGGCGTCGTGGGCACGCTGGTCAGCGACCTCGCCCTGCTCTGGCTCGATCCGCGCATCCGGCTGGACGCGCGCGCGGAGTGAAGGACCGCTTGCAGGGGGAAGCGGGGCCGCTACGGTGCGCCAATGAACCAACCCGACAAGATCTCCCGGCGGACCGCGTTGCAGACTTTGGGTGCGGGCGTGGCCGCGCTGGCCGTGGCGCGGGTGCCGGCCGCGGCGGCGACCATGCCGGCCGGTGCCACGACCCAGCCGTTCGCGTTGCCCAAGCTCGGCTACGCCTACGATGCGCTCGAGCCGCATTTCGACGCGCGGACGATGGAAATCCATCATACCAAGCATCACCAGGCCTACATCACCAACGCCAACAACGCCCTCGCGGCGCACGCCTCGCTCAAGCCGCTCACCGCCGAGGCGCTGGTCGCCGATCTGGCCAAGGCTCCCGACTCAATCCGGACGGCCCTGCGCAACAACGTGGGCGGCCACCTTAACCATGCGCTCTTTTGGGAGACGATCGGCCCGGCCAAGGCCGGCGGCCCCGGCGGGGCGCTGGCCGGCGCACTGACGAAGGCGTTCGGCTCGACGGACGCGTTCAAGACCCAGTTCGCCGATGCGGCGACGAAACGCTTCGGCAGCGGCTGGGCGTGGTTGGTCGCGAAGGGCGGCAAGCTCGCGATCACATCCACGGCGAACCAGGATTCGCCGCTGATGGAAGGCGCGATCCCGCTCCTCGGCCTGGATGTCTGGGAGCACGCGTATTATCTGAAGTATCAGAATCGACGGGCCGACTACATCGCCGCGTTCTGGAACGTGGTGAATTGGGAGCGGGTCGCGGCCAACGTCGCGGCGGCGGTCAAGTAACCGCCGTTCGTGTCCTTTGGTGGGGCGGTCTGCCCGGCGTTAAATCAAAGCGCGCTGACCGCCCGGCCTGGACCGACGGTTCTATCCCATCCCTCCCCCGGCGCGCCACGTCGGCGGGTGGGAAGCGTTTGACCGGCGTTTTGCTACGCCGGACGGCGCTCGGTCAAATTTTGTCGAGGGCCGGCGTCGTCGCCGCGCCCGAGGCTTCCCGGCCCGCACTCGGGGCGGTGCCGAAAAACTCCACGATGTGGCCGACGCCGACATAGCCGCGGGCGCGAAGCTTGGCCTGCACGTTTTCGATGGCTTGGCGCAGCTCGCCGGTCGCTTCGGCATCGAGTTCCTCGACGCGATTCGTCGCCTTGCAAACCACGTGGTAGCGTGCGGTTTGATCGAGGTTGAGTTCGTAAAGTGCCGTGCCGTTGTGGAAAAAGGCCCGGCGGACCAGCGCGATCTCTTCAAAGGCGGCCATGCAGCGGTAGACGGTCACCAGATCGCAGTTTTCCGGCCCGACATCTTCGTGAAGCTGCTCGATGCTCGTGGGTTGGCCGCGTTTGCTCAGGGCGGCGAGAATGGCGAGTCGCGGCTGGGTGATGCGGAGGCCGGCGGTGCGCAGACGTTCCGTCGCGACGTCGACGGGCATGGGCTGGCGGGGGGCTGACCGTAGGGAACCGGCAAGGGGGTGATTCGTCTGGGTCGAGGCGATCATTTTTACCTCAAGTTAATAGCCGAGGTTCGATTATCGAGACAATAGCGGAGGCGTTTTCTACCTAGTCGCCGGTCCGACGGGAGGACGGGAAGGGGGGTTGCACCTTTTCCCGCGCTTCGCCAACGTCGGCGTCCTTCGAATGCAAAATCCCGATTTTGGCGAGATCGTCACCCTCATCTGCAAAGAGGATCCCCGGTTTGATCGCAAAGCCTACGATTTTGTGCGCCTCGGCCTCGACCACACGGTGAAGGAGCTGAAGAAGAAGGACTCCGCCCGGGCCGAGCGGTCGCGCCATGTTTCCGGACCGGAGCTGCTCGAAGGACTGCGGGCGTATGCCTTGGATCAATACGGTCCGCTGGCGAAGACCGTGCTCAATACCTGGGGCGTGCAGCGGTGCCAGCACTTCGGGGACATCGTGTTCAATCTGATCGAATACAATGTCTTCTCGAAAACCGAGAGCGACCGGCGCGAGGATTTCGCGGACATCTTCGACTTCGAGGAGGCCTTCGTGAAACCGTTCCAGCCGTTGCGCCGCCCGCGGGGCGCCGACGCGATGGAAGCCTTCGGCGCCGCCTGAGCCGCGGGCCGCGGACCGTGCGTCCGCACCCGGTGTCGCGCCGGCCGCATCCCGGCCGCCGTCCCGTTTCGCAGTCCCCACCTCTTTCATGCCCAAGTCTCTTCCTGTCTTTGCCGATTTGAAACTGCTCGATCCGTTCTGGAACGAGGCGGTCGACCGCACCGTGCTGCCCAACGGGCTGACGCTGATCGTCAAACGGGACCCGGCGGCGGCGCTCGCCTCGGTGCAGGTTTGGGTGAAGACCGGCAGCCTGCATGAAGGCGCCCACCTCGGAGCGGGGCTCTCGCACTACCTGGAGCACATGCTCTTCAAGGGCACGTCCCGCCGGGCAGGCCGGGAGATCAGCGCGACGGTCCAGGCGCACGGCGGCTACATCAACGCCTACACGACCTTCGACCGCACGGTCTACTACATCGACCTGCCGAGCGAGCACACCGCGGTCGCGATCGACGTGCTCGCGGATGCGGTGCTGCATTCGACGCTGCCGGCCGACGAAGTGGCGAAGGAGAAGGAGGTCATCCTGCGCGAGATCGCGATGACGAAGGACGATCCGGACAACCGGCTCTGGGACGCGCTCTTCGCCACGGCTTTCCGGGAGCACCCGTTCCGCCAGCCGATCATCGGGCACCGGGATGTTTTCGCGGCCGTGAGCCGGGAGGACCTCGTGGCGTATTACAAGGCCCGATACGTGCCGAACAATCTGGCGGTGGTCGTCGTCGGCGACGTCGACCCGGCGGCGGTGCGGCAGGCGGTGTCTGCCCATTTCGGCGGTGTTCCGCGGGTGCGGCTCGCGCCGGTGCTGGTGCCGGCGGAGCCGGCCCAGCTGGCGCCGCGCACGGAGCGGGCGTTCGAGGACGTCGAGACCACCCGCGGGGTCGTGGCGTGGCCGATCCCGGGCCTCGCCCATGCGGATGCCGCGGCGCTCGACCTGCTCGCGATGGCGCTGGGGAACGGCGACAGCTCCGTGCTGTGGCAGGAGGTGCGGGAAAAAGCCGGTCTCGTGCACTCGATCGACGCCTCGGCGTGGAATCCGGGCTCGATCGGACTCTTCTGCATTTCCTACACCTGCGATGCGGCCAAGCGGGACGCCGCGGAGGCGGCGATCGCGCGCACGCTCGACCGCTGCGCCGCGCGCGGGTTCACGGCGGCCCAGCTCCGGAAGGCGGTGCGGCAGATGGTCGTGGGCGAGATCAATTCACGGAAGACGATGAGCGGGCAGGCGGCGCGACTCGGAGTCGCCGAGGTCGTGGTCGGCGACCTCGACCACAGCCGGACGTATTTCGAGCAGCTGAGCCGGCTGGGTCCGGCCGACGTGCGCCAGGCGCTCCGACGCTACCTCGTGCCGTCGAGCCGCAATGCCGTGAGCCTCAATCCCAAGACGGCGGCGCCGGCGGTCGCGCCGGCCCCGGTGTCCGCCGGAGCACGCGGGGACTTCCGGCAGATCGACCTGCCCAACGGCGTGCGGATCCTCCTCCAGCGCGATGCGCGGCTGCCCAATGTCCATGTGCGGGTGCTCCTCGAAGGCGGCCCGATCCACGAGGCGGCGGGCAAGCGCGGGGCGACGGCCCTGCTGGCCACGATGTTGACCAAAGACACCCGGCGCCGGAGCGCGGCGGACGTGGCCGAGTTCATCGAAGAGGTCGGCGGTTCGTTCTATCCGTTTTCGGGCAACAACAGCCTGGGTTTGGCGGCCGAGGTGCTGCCGACCGATGTCGGTCGCGCGCTCGAGGTGCTCGGGGACGGCTTGCTGCGGCCCGCGTTTGCCGCGGGCACGCTCGCGATCGAGCGTGAAGCCCAGGTGGCGGCCCTGCAGCAGGATGACGACGACGTCGTGACGTTCGCGCGGAAGCGGCTCCGGCAAAAATTCTTCGGCAGCTACGCCCTTGCGCTCGATGCCAGCGGCGACCGGTCGGGAGTTGCGGCGCTGACGCGGGCGGATCTCGCCGCCTTGCATCGCCGGTTGTGTGTCGGTGGCAACGTGGTGTTCGCGGTCGCGGGCGATTTCGACGAGCGCACGTTGCTGCCGAAATTGAAGGCGATCGGCGGGCGCGTGCCGCGCGGTTCCCTGGCGCGACCGGCCGGCGCCGGGCCGTTGCCCGAATTTCCGGCGGAGCGCGGCGATTTCGTGGAGGCCCAGCCGCGGGAGCAGGCGGTGGTGCTCCAGGCATTTCGCGGTCCGACGGTGCACGACACCGACTTCTACACGGGCGAAATGGCCGACGAGATCTTCAGCGGCATGGACTCGCGGCTGTTCGAGCGCGTGCGCGAAGAAAAGGGCCTCGCCTACTTCGTGCGTTCCGGCCGCGTCACCGGCCTCGAGGCGGGCATGTTCTACTTTCTCGCCGGCACCCAGCCCGGCAAGGAGCACGAGGTGCTGGCGGAGATCGACGCGGAGGTGGCGCGCATGGCGCGCGGCGAGCTGGAGCCGGTGGAGTTGGAACGCTGCAAGGCGCGGCTCAAAGCCTCGCGGCGGCAGAGCCTCCAAACGAACTCGGCCCGGGCGATGCAGGCGGGACTGAATGCGCTGCAAGGGCAGTCGATCAACGACTGGAAGAACTACGACGGCTACATCGATCGGGTGACGATCGCGGACCTCGCGGAGTTTGCGCGGCGCCATTTTTCCGCCGGGCGGCGAACCCAGCTGGTGGTCCGACCGTAGCGGAACGCGTCCCATGGATTTGGATGCGCTCTTTCCGAGCGGCGCCCATCGCTTTCACCTCACCCTGCGGCGAGGGGCGCCCGAGGAGTTTTTCGGACGGCAGGACCCGAGCGGCGATGTGCTGCGGGAACGGGCCGCTTGGTTGGAACAGAACCCGGCGTGCTATGCGGCGGCGCAGCCCGAGGCCGGCGCCGTCGTGGATGAGTTCCTTGCGACGTGCCGGGATTGGGGGACCCGCTGCGCCGCTGCCGCGGCGGCGGTGCCGGGCCCGGACGGCTCGGATGGCACCCGACGGATGGCAGCCATCGGGCGGGCCTTCGAGCCGGACGTGTTGCTGTTGCGGCGCGGGGAGGACGGTGACTTCCGGTTGGTCGCGGGGGCGCTCTGTTTTCCGACGGGGTGGGCGCTCGGCGAGAAGTTGGGGCGGACGCTCGACGGCATCCACGGAGTCGTCCCCGGCCTGAATCCGGCTTTGGCGGGGACGATCCGGCAATTTCTCGAACGGCTGCGGCCGGGCGTCGCGTTCCTGCGGGACAATTGGGGAATATCTGCCTCCCCGGATCGCAACCAGCACCCCGCGCGCGGCTTGGCGGCACCGGCGGCCCGGGCGGACCTGACCCGGTTGTGGCTGCGCGTCGAGCACCAGGCCTTGGTGGCGTTGCCGGCGTCGTCCGGCGTCCTATTCGGCATCCGAATCGTGCAACATCGTCTGGATGGGTTGGGGCGGGAGGCCGCGATCCGACTGGCGGCGGCGCTCCGCGACATGCCGGAGGATCTCGCGGCCTACAAACGGTTGTCGGCGGTCCGGGCCGACTTGGTCCACCGGCTAACATGAGGCTGGATTATTGGTAACGATTGTTCCAACGTCCGCCTGCCCATGAAAAAATCTACCTCAAAACTCGCCCTCATTCTGAGCGTGCTGGCGTTCGCCTTTACGGTTGCCGTTCCCGCGGTGAATGCCGCGGACGACGCCGAAAAAGCCGCCAAGAAGAAGAAGCAGGAAGAAGCTGCTCTGAAGAAATACGACAAGAACAACAACGGTAAGCTCGACCCCGACGAGCTCGCGGCCAAGAAGGCCGACGACGACAAGAAGAAGGCCGAGAAGAAGAAGAAGGACGGCAAGTAATCCTTCGGTAATTTGAAAACGAGCCCCGGCGAAAACGCCGGGGCTTTTTTGTCGCCGGGGCCCGGGGGCCGGGGCGAGCCGGGAGACGGCGTTTGGCCGCCGGGCCCGCCTCAGAGCAGCACCAGGTCGTTGCGATGAACGACCTCGAGGCGCTTGCGGCCGGGATGGAGGGCCGCGACGGCGGGGCCTTGTTGGCCGGCGAGCGCGGGCAATTCTTCGCTCGAAAAACCGCAGCGACCACGCGCAAACGTGCGCCGGTCGGGTCCGGCGATGTCGACGATATCGCCGGCGGCAAATTCGCCCGCCACGCCCGTCACTCCGACCGCCAGCAGGCTGCGACCCTGCTCGAGCAGCACGGGCACGGCGCGCGGGTTGACGAAGACGGTGCCCGCGGGCCGCTGATAGTAGGCGAGCCAGCGTTTCTTCGCCTCCATCGGCAGGCCGCTGGGCACGAAGAAGGTGCCCGGTGCGGTCCCGGCCAGCAGCCGGGGAACAATATCGGGCTCGGCGCCGCTCGCGATGAAGACACCGCAACCGGCCTTGGTCGCGAGTTTGGCGGCGGAGATTTTCGATATCATCCCGCCGGTGGCGGTCTCGCTGGTGGTGCCGCCCGCCATCGCCTCGATCTCGGCGGTGATGCGGTCGACCACCGGGACGATCTCACCGGTGCCGGCGAGATCGATCAGGCCGGGCGCGGTGGAGATGATGGCGAGGTAGTCGGCGCCGACCAGCGCGGCGACCATGGCGGAGAGCGTGTCGTTGTCGCCGAATTTGATCTCCGCCGCGCTGACGGTGTCGTTCTCGTTGATGATCGGGACGGTGTCGTAGCGGATGAGCTGCGCGAGGGTCTCCTTGACCCCGAGGTAGCGCGAGCGCACGCGGAGATCGTCGTGGGTGAGCAGGACCTGGGCGACCGTCAGTCCGTGGGGTGCGAACGCCCGCTGCCACGTCTGCATCAGGAGACTCTGGCCCACGGCGGCGCAGGCCTGTTTGCGCGCGATTTCCTTGGGTTTGCGCGCGAGGCCCAGGCGCCCCATGCCGAGGCCGACGGCGCCGGACGAGACCACGATGATCTCGATGCCGCGGGCCCGCAACGACTGCAGCTGGCGCGCGATATTTTCGATGCGTTGCTCGTCGAGCTGGCCGATGCCCGTGGTCAGGACACCGGTGCCCAACTTGACGACGATGCGGCGGGGCCGCTTGACGAGGGCGGGGAGGAGAGGGCTGGAGGCCATGGTGGGGGCGCGCCGATCGGCGCGCCGGGCGGCGGCGAACTCAGACGGTCAGCAATTCCTTCTCCTTGTGGGCGAGGTGGGAATTGATGTCGGCGATCGATTTGTCGGTCGCGGTCTGGATGTCCTTCTCGAGGCGCTTGGCTTCGTCCTCGGGCAGTTTGGCTTTCTTGACCGACTCGATGACGTCGCGTCGGACATTGCGCACGTGGACGCGGCCTTCCTCGGCGAGGCGGTGGGCGTTCTTGACGAATTCCTGGCGGCGCTCGCGGCTCATGTCGGGGAGCGGCACGCGGATGGTCTTGCCGTCGACGATCGGGTTGAACCCGAGGTTGGCGTCGATGATGCCCTTGGCGATCGCCTTGGCGAGGCCGGCGTCCCACGGCTGGATCTGGATCAGGCGGGCGTCGGGGGTGGTGATCGCGGCGCACTGCTTGAGCGGCGTCATCGAGCCATATGCCTCGACCATCACGGTTTCGACCATCGCAGGGGTGGCTTTGCCGGTGTGGATCGCGCTGAATTCATGCAGCGTATGATCCACGGCCTTTTTCATGCGGGTCTGGGCGTCGGTGAGGAGTGCGTGAGCCATGGGAGTTGGGTAAAGGATCGGACGGAGCGAAATTCGGGACGTGGGCGGTGGAAGGAGGGGAGGGCGAATGCAGGTCAGTTGCGGACCAGCGTGCCGATCTTCTCGCCCATGATCGCCTTCCGGATGGCGTGGGGGTCGTTGAGGTCGAACACCAAAATCGGCACATTGTTGTCCATGCAGAGCGAGAACGCGGTGGAGTCCATCACGTTGAGCCGCTGCCGGAGCGCGTCGATGAAGGTGATTTGGTCGTAGCGGACGGCGTCGGAATATTTCTTCGGATCCTTGTCGTAGATGCCGTCGACCTTGGTGGCCTTCATGATGATGTCGGCGTGCATCTCGGAGGCGCGGAGGGCGGCGGTGGTGTCGGTCGAGAAGTAGGGATTGCCCGTGCCGGCGACGAAAATCACGACGCGGTTCTTTTCGAGGTGGCGGACGGCGCGGCGCAGAATGAACGGCTCCGCGATCTGGTTCATCGGGATGGCGGACTGCACGCGCGTGCGGACGCCGAGCTTCTCGAGGCAATCCATGAGAGCGAGGCCGTTGATCACGGTGGCGAGCATGCCCATGTAGTCGCCGGTGGTGCGGTCCACCCCGCGCTTTTCGCCGTTGAGCCCGCGGAAGATGTTGCCGCCCCCGATCACGACACAGACCTGGACGCCGAGGTCGTGGATATCTTTCACCTGCGAGCAGACGGTTTCGAGGGTGGCGCCGTCGATGGGATCGCCGGATTTCCCCCCGCGGAGCACTTCGCCCGAGAGTTTCAGGACGACGCGTTTGTATTTGGTGCGAGGATCGGCGGACTTGGATTCGGCCATGGCGGTCGGATCAGAAAACGGTTCGAAAAATTGCGCGTCAATGCCCGAGATGCGGGCGACCTGCTGCGCCGCCGCACGGGGCGCGGTGGAGGTATGCCCGCCTGTGGATTCGACGCGGGTATGCGGCGGTTTCCGGCCTTGACCAAGCTTTGGCGCGGCGCAGCGTATGCGATCCGCAAACTACTGCCCGATGGTGTAATGGTAGCACAGGCGACTTTGACTCGCCTA
>JACCEB010289295.1_pt1 | contig 30250 bp, 32 predicted proteins | sample 7454761 | NCBI WGS metagenome assembly JACCEB01 (sample SAMN15323454, study PRJNA562643) | freshwater metagenome | isolation source: river surface water | place: USA:Blue River Watershed | collected 2017-08-18
CCTAATTCTCTCTGTCTATAATAAGAATAATGTGAAACAACACATTTACCATATATCTCATTATATTTTCCAGACCACGATGGTAAATAAATCGCTAGCCATGGTTCATCATAATAAATATCCCCATGGTTTTGTACATGTTGTCGTAAATCTTCGCCTATCCATGAACATACATTAATAGATACTGGTTCTGCGTTTGATAAAACAATGTTATTTTTTAAATGATATTTTTCAATATTGTTTACATGAATATCGTTCAAAAATTGTGAATGTAAATCATAACAATATTTTAAATTACCCCATGCAATTGGACACAATACATCATTTCCACCAGTAAAATCACCAATTCGTAATCTAGTATGTTTATTATTTATAATATGTTGACGTATTCTATTATAAGTATATTTTTTCCAATTATCTAATATATTGCTTTTCATGTATGGATTATATATGTTATTATCTTGTAATATACAACTATGTATAAGATTATTTATAATAACTGGATAAATGATTGGTGCGTTTCTATTCGAAATACGATACTGTATAAAATCAGTAAATAAAGTTTCATCGATATAAACAATATCATCGTCTAATTTTAAATAAACAGTATCATTTTCTTGACAAGATTTATATGCATTGTCCCAAATTTTTTCACGGTCGTCTAATACTGTTTTTCCATTTACCATATAATATACCGTTTTTACAAAATCGCTGTTTTCTTTTGCGAAATTCTCCATATAATCAATATCACGTTGAATCGTTGTAGCTATATATATTCTATACTCATGAATATATTGTTTATATTTTTTGATTAACGGGAATAATATTTTCAAACTACATTCTCTTCCCCCAAAAGTTAATACGACTAATTTCATATATTATAATTATAATCATTTTATTTTATATTATATTTGTAATACAATATAAATATAATAGGTTTACTATTTGTAAAAATGAATATCACTTCATTTCGTGAATATGAACACATATTACGTTCTCCATATATATATAACCCAATAGATATTGATGTAGGATTTTATGGTTTATGTAGTTATCAACATGATGCTTGGGATTTTGTATTTCAAACAATCCGTCATCATTATCCAACTGCACCAATCGTGCTTATAAATGATGGTATGGACCAATTTGATTATAGTACAATGGCAGAAAAATATAATTGCATATATGTTAAAAAAGAAGTAGAAATATGTTTACATTATCCAGATATTGAAGCTTCATATGAGTTTTTGAAAAGAACATTTGAAGCATGTAAATTATCTAAAACTGAATGGATGATTCATTTGCATCCCGACGTGGTATGTCAAGGAAGAATATGTTATCATCCAAATGCACATTTAGCTGGTGTTGCATGCGGTTCATACACAGGTATATCAAATAATAACTGGAATGGTGTAGGTAATGTTGAAAATTATATTAGAAAATTCTACCCAAATATCGAATTAAATGGGTTTGGTTGGTGTGGTGGAAGTATAATGAATGTAGAAGCATTTTATGTTGTTTATGATAGTATTTTTGGAGAAAATCCTAAATTTACATTAGAACAAATACGTGAAAATACAGCAATTCATGTTACTGAACATGAAGATACAATGATGTCAGTTTTGTTTGCATTAAACGGATTTGTATATAGAATATGGAAGGATAATCCAGAATTTCATAGGGGGGAACGAAATGGTGCGTTTTTACATGGGTACAAGGAACATTATGATTTCAAATATCAAGGAATGTCGGTTAGTGATTATTATACAAAAGTAAGAACTGAAAATATAAGTAAAAGAATAAAAGAAGGACGTTTAAATAATAACGCAAATTATACAAGTAATAATGTTGATGCAAAATTTTTGAAATAAATAATTTTATATTTATACAAATATAAATATAAATAAAGTATAATATTTATCTAAATAATGAACATTGATTCTGTGAAAGAATACTGGAACAGACAGCCATGTAATATAAATCACTCAAGCGAATCACAAGATAGTGTTCAATACTTTGAAGACGTTAAAAAAAAGCGTTATTTTGTAGAACCACATATATTAGATTTTATGGAATTAGAAAAATGGAATGGAAAACATGTATTAGAAATTGGCTGCGGTATTGGAACAGACGCTTATATGTTAGCGAATGCAGGTGCAATATACACTGGTATAGAATTATCAGATAAAACACTAGAAATATCAAGAAAAAGATTCGAATTATATGGATTAAATGGTGATTTTTTTAATTTAAACGCGGAAGATATGTCCCAATTTAATGATAATACATTTGACCTCGTATATTCATTTGGCGTGATTCATCATACAGTTAGTCCAGAACTTATAATTAAAGAAGTAAAACGAGTATTAAAACCGAATGGTACATTTAAATTAATGTTATATGCATCAAATTCTTGGAAAAAAATAATGATAGATAATGAATTAGACCAATACGAAGCACAATCAAATACACCAATTGCATATACTTATACACATGATGAAGTCAATGAATTATTAAAAGATTTTAATGACATTCATATTTTACAAACTCATATTTTTCCATACAAAATACCTGAATATAAAAAAAATATATTTGTCAAGGAAGAATGGTTTGAACACATGCCACCTAAAATGTTCAATGCAATAAAAAATAAATTGGGATGGCATTTATGTATAACTTGTAAAAAATAAATATGCAAAAACAAAAAATTATATTATATAAATAAACTTAAAAAAAAATATATATACAGATATATATTTTCTATGAAAATAGGTGTTATTGGATTAGGTAAACTGGGACTTCCAGTAGCAGTAGCGATTGATAATAAAGGACATAATGTGCTAGGATATGATATAAATCCTATATTTAATTCAACAAAACATCCAAAAGATTTATTATTCTCAAAGGAAACAGATGAAACTGGTAAAAACACATTACAACCAATGTTGGAAAAATCTACTTTGAAAATAGCTGATAACATGTTGGAAGTTATTTTACATAGTGATATTATATTCGTAGCAATTCAAACACCTCATAAAAAAGAGTTTGAAGGACATATGCCAATGCCGGATGAAAGGTGCGATTTTGATTATACCTGGTTAATCAATTGTATGGAAACATTGAGTAAAACATTAAATGAATTAAAAATTACCAAAATAGTTACCATTATATCTACTGTTTTACCTGGAACCTTAAGAAAATATATATTACCTAATTTATCACCATATATTCAATTATGTTATAATCCATTTTTTATTGCAATGGGTACAGTTGTATATGATTTTTATAATCCAGAATTTATTTTATTGGGAAGAGTCAATGAAGATGCGGAAATGAAAGTAAAAGAGTTTTATAAAACAATCACTGATTCAATTATATATTCAACTTCACTTGAAAATGCAGAATTGATTAAAGTATCGTACAATACATTTATTACTACAAAATTGGTATTAGCAAATAATATTATGGAAATGTGTCATCACTTACCAAATACGAATGTAGACGAAGTTACAAATGCACTAAAATTAGGTTACCGACGTCTTGTTTCACCTGCATATTTAACTGGTGGAATGGGCGATGGTGGAGGATGTCATCCAAGAGATAATATCGCCATGTCATGGTTAAATCGCGAATTAGGAATTGAATATAATTACTTTGATTTTATAATGAAAAAAAGAGAAAAACAAACAGATTTCTTCGTAGGTATTATTGAAAATAAAATGAAGGAAACCGGATTACCTGTATGTATATTAGGTAAGTCATTCAAACCTGAAACAAATATGGTAGAAGGAAGTCCAGCGATTTTAGTAAAAAATTTATTAAATGCGCGAGGAATTGAATGCGAACAATATGACCCACATATTGATATTGGAATACCAGAAATTGAACTAACCAAAAAAATATATTTTATTGGATGTCGTCATTCTATTTTTAAAGAGTATAATTTTCCAGAAGGTTCATGTGTTATTGACCCAAATAGATATATTCCATTAAAAGATGGGGTAGATGTTGTCCATATCGGTGTTGGAAAGGTAATATAAATATTATATTATAATAAATATAAAATGAAACATTTATTATAATAAAATGAAGCTAGAATATTATTTGAATACAAATAGTTTTTTTGAAAATGACTATATTACATTATTAAGAATGGAACAATTGATGAAATATATGCAAACGGTAAAACCAAATATATTATATAATTCTTTAGATAGTAAAATAGATATTTCAAAAATTGACGCAAAATATTCAGTATTATTATCTTCTAACCCAGATATGGATTTTCCAAGACCAACCGAATATATACGTAGTAATTTTAATGATAACACGCCATTTGATTACAACAAACAAATGATGCTTGAAAATATGAAATACACAGACAAAATAGAAACGAGCCAATTACAAAACATACCAGAACATATCAAAAAAATATATTGTCATTCAGTTGGTTTAACTCATGAAAAAGTTATAATGGTCCCAATTGGTAGAGATTTTAAAAATGAAACATTTTTTAATTTTGTAGATTCATTTATAAAAACTGAAAAATCAATACTATGCTATTATAACGTAACTATTCCTCCGCCAGTTTACCATTGGTATGGTTTTGTGAGAAAACATATATATGATATTATGAAACATAAATCTTTTGTTTTTTGTAAAAAATGCGATGTTCATCCTAGAAGATATTCACAAGATGATATTATTACATATTATCAAGATTTGGCTAAAAGTAAATTTATGATTTGTCCCAGAGGTTGTGGAATAGATACGTATCGATTATGGGATTCTATACATATGGGGTGTATTCCAATCGTTGAAAAATTTGACGGATATTTGTATTACCAAGATTTACCTATATTTTTTATAGATTCTTGGAAAGAATTGGATACTATGACTTCCGAATTTTTAGAAAATAAATGGAATGAAATGAAAATAATTGATTATAATTATGATAAAATGAGAATATCGTATTGGTATAATATTTTTTTACAAGAAATGTAATTTTATATAATTTACTCAAGAAATATAAAAATATCTAAATAAAATACATTATATATTATATTTATACAATGAAATATATTGTATATGAGTGTGGATTACCTGGAACTTTAAGTGGTGGTTTTGGTGACCGATTAGTCGGTATAGTTTCTACATTATCAATATGTAAAGCAACTGGTTCAACATTTTTGATAAAATGGCATGATACAAATATGACCGAATATTTTGATTATGAAAAATATGATTACTTCAAACAAAATATTAGCGGAACAGTTTTAAATTATGTAAACCATTCTTCTATTGAACTATTTGAAATATTTTCAACCAAAAATATCGATGAATTATTTAACGCCGACATTATATTATTTAATACAAATCAAAATGTTACAGAAGCGTTATGTAAAAATATTTTATACAAAGACATAATGGGAGAATATGAAACATGTATAAAAACGATTTACGAATCAATATTGAATGAATATTTAAAACCAAAACAAAACATTATCGAAGAAGTTCGTGCATTATTATCTGTTAACATAAAAACAGTGGGTATACAATTGAGATTTGGTGATTATTTTATGGATAATGATAAAAAACAAATAGGTCATAATACACATAATACAAGTTTAGGTAAAAATATCGAAAACATATTCCCATTTATAAATGATATTATTAATACATATAGTGATTATAAAATATTTATAACGTCTGATATAAATATAAAACCTATGTTAAATTATTTATCATGCCCTCATAATATAATATATTATGATATGCTACCCACTCATATAGAAAGAAGCATTGATAAAAATGGTATAATAAAATCATTTGTCGATTTTGTAATGTTATGTAACTGCCATATATTATTTATATCTTTTGAAAGTAATTTTGGTAGATGTGCAGGTTTAATAAATCAACATAATAATACTCATTGTATATTTAATTATGATTCTAATTTTTGTGTTAAAATACCAACTATTACTGAACTTTCATCAAAAGCTTACATAGATTTTTTACATAATTAGAACATATATTTTATATAATTTCAAATTAAAAATATATAAAACGGGCGTTTCAAATGTATAGATAGATGGACTTTTCATTTGGAATCATAACAAATGAAACGAGTAGCGGTTTGTTAGATATCATAATTGATTCGATAGAATTACAATACATACCAAATTATGAAATAATTATAATAGGTAACGTAAATATTCATCGTAAAAACACGATTGTTATACCATTTGATGAATCTATATATCCATGTTGGATTACAAAAAAGAAAAATATTATTACACAACATGCTAAATATGAAAATATTGTATATATGCATGATTATGTAAAATTAGAAGATGATTGGTATAATGGTTTTTTACTATACGGAAATGATTTTGATATAATATCAAACAAAATTTTAAATATGAATAATCGAAGGTTTCGCGATTTAGTTCTAAACCGTAATTTTTTGGAAGGGAAAAAATTATTGAACGGTCAACGTAATCATGTAATAATAAATGGATTAGATGAGTGGATTCAAACCACTGATAACATAATATTATATCAGCCCAATGGAAATGAAATATTATTAGATTATACAATAGACCTCAAGCGATTTCAACCATATATTTATATTTCTGGAACATATTGGGTTGCAAAAAAATATGTTATGAATGAATTTCCATTAAATGAAAACTTGTTACACGGACAAGGTGAAGATGTAGATTGGACACAAATGGTAAGAGAAAAATATTTTTTTAAATTCAATGTAAATTCTACTTGCAGATTATTACGACACAAAGAAATGTCTATTCCTTTATTATATCCTGATTCACCCGTAAATTATTTACGAATATAAACGATATAAATAATACATGATGATATACAATATATAATGTATAAGCATGAAGAAACATGTTATGAAGCAGTGAATGATGATAATGCATTTAGCATATTCAAACAAAACCAAAAATTTGTAGAAATATTGGAACATGTCACATATGAACAAGGACTTTTATACGTCACCGAAATAAAAAAATATCAATATAAACATTACGATTGGAACTTATTTTTAGAAAATGATATTATAGGAAATCCATTAACATATAATTATTATAATCAGTTGTATGAAGCAAAAATGAACACATATAATATATCTCCAACCACATTACGTTATATTTGTTTTGGATTAAAAATTTTAGAATATTTTAAACAAAATATGCAACAAAATATTGATATTGTTGAAATTGGCGGTGGATATGGTGGTCAATGTAAAATACTACAGGATATATTTCATCAAAATAATATTCAAATCAAATCTTATACTCTAATTGATTTAGATGGTGTGTGTAAATTACAAAATAAATATCTTACAACATTAGGATTCACGAATATAATTACATTAAGTAATACTGAATGTCTCGAAAAAATATATGAGAAGTATGATTTATGCATAAGCAATTATGCATTAGGTGAATTTCAAAAAAATATTCAGGATTTTTACATTAACAATATATTATTGCGTAGTCGATTGCATTTTATTACTTGGAATACATATCCAATACATGATTTTTTTATGTATTCAAATTTTGTAGAAGAATCTCCGCAAACAAATCCAACTGTTTTCAAAAATGTAATTATTACTAGTAACTATGCATTTACATAAAAATAAATAATATTTTTGTAATATTATTTATTTGTCGTATTATTATTTTCACAATATACTCAACAAATCATGAATACGATTCAAAAACGTATGTTTTTCACGAACAATCGCCATTTGTTTTCGTATTAAATCATAATTATTTAAATGTTGAACCGCATCATAAAATAATTGCCTTTCATCACTATTATATACTGGTGTATGTTCTAATAATTCATAGGCATGTCGCGAATTTGTGATTCCCAAATGTCCATAACTAATGGATTTTAATAATCGGCAAGCAATATATCCAATGGATTTATGACAACTTCCGGTTTCACCTAGAGCCATTTTTCTTGGGTCGCCGCCGCCCCTAAAATCAGGCGACATTAATGAACGACGGGTGTATTCTTGAACTACGTCAAATGGTTGAGGGTTTTGCCATGGGTCATTTGTTAAAAATTCGATTCCGTTTTTCATACATTCTTCATAAAAAATGGCGATTTCTCGTGTATTTCTATGATTCGCGCTTCCAAACCAATATATTTTATTATCCTTTGGCAAACCAATAAACTCATCCTTGATTTCATGCGGCAATAAATCAGTCGCCCAGCAAGTATATACACATTCATACTCCATCGGTAAAGGGTCTTCATGATATTTCGCCAATCCACCATTGTCATGTAATTTTTCATAATAAGTACAATCACTTATTTTCGTGCATTTGGATTTATCTAGGACATAATTATAATTACAATCTTTTATAGAATCTACCAAATAACGAATTTCGATAAATCTCTTCACTTTATTCAAATATTTTTCCGGATAAATGGCAATATGAACATAATAAATCGATGTTGAAACAATTGGAATATTTGTATCTGCATATCCTTCTGTAATAAATAAACAATCATTAAAATCAAAATCGGTTGGAACATTTGTATCATCAAACCAATAGGTTGGATAACCTAAATATGTAAATGCCTTATGCCACCCATAATGAATATAACTATGTGTATGTGTATGTAATGGAAATCCCCAAATGACAACTTTCGAAAACATTCTATTCGATATTTAGGCATATTTTTTTAATTTGTTTTATCTAGAAGATAATATTTTAAGTAAAAACATTGGACTCCTATGTTCTAGACATAATGCAAATACATGTGGCAATTTTCGCCATACCAATGCTAATACTAGTTGTTCATTATTTACTATTCCATTCTTCAATAATTCTTCCACGAAAATTTCTTCCACCATTTTCGAAATTTGTTGAATGATTTCTTTACATCCGCCAAACATTCCGCCATATATTAAATTATCCGCCTTCCATAAAAATGTTTCGTCAAATTTATATTGTTGTAAATCAGGTCTTTGTTGCGCAAAAAATGCACCGGGATGCATATTTAATATATTTTGTCCGTTTGATGAAGGAAATGGGTGTGATATATCGATGTTTGTAAAAAAACGTGATGCACCGGCGTCCATCCAAAAAAACGTACTGCTTTGAAATGGATTTTCATCTATCGCCATTTGTAAATAATGAAATTTTGAATATTGTATTATACTATATTCCGCCATTTTACACTCAACTCTATCTGGATAAGCAATTCGTCCTTTGTATTCGGGAGATTCAATGATAGTTTTCATTTTATCATAGTATTTGTAATAATGGGATTCCTTGAAATCAATTATACGTAAGTGCATATTCGACGAAGAATGTTTCAATCGATGTGTCAAGAAAAAATCCTTGAATTTCTCTTCAGTAACCACATATAGATTACAATTCAACTGTAATGTTTTTTTTATCCATTCCTTATAATCATTCAACCTTCTTCCATCTCCTTTTTCTTCCCGATTTATATCAAAAAACGCCGTAACTATCGTAACTGGATTCATTATTTACTTTATTTTACAATATTTTTATATTATTTTTATGTAGAACTATATTATAAGAGTTTAGCAAAATGGAAATACAAAATAATTCAAGTATATACGGACTTACACCAGGAATATATTATGGACAACATGAACGAACCGACGAATTAAATAATCGAATGAATGAACGGTTTTTTCCAGACAAACCATTAGAAGCGAATTTCGACCCGCGACCGGTTCCTACCAAATACGCTCATTTCCCCATCATCAATCGACGAACCGAGGCCAAAGAACCAATCGTTCATCAACCCACCCACTCCCTTGTCGACAATTTCTATCCAGGCAGTCGTCCAGCTCCTTCCCAAGGATTTATTGCAAATGTTGACATTGAAACAAAATTACGCAACCAATCATTTGCTCTACAAAAAGGTGCTGACCAAAATGTATACATTCCATCCTCTAAAAGTGATTTATATATTACTTCCATTGTGTCAAGACCTAGCCACCAACCTCATCCGGACTTATTTAGTCGACCTCAATTTGTCGGCCGAAGTGTAACCAATGTAGAAAATACGGGCATTGGAAAAGACACTTTTTTCAATCATACTCGCACCCAATTACGAAATACGTAATTTTGCAATACGTAAATACGTAGATACATATTTACTTATTTTAGCGGTAATATATATATGTTCTCTATATTCTTTACAAAAAATCCCAATAAATTTTGGTTTAGAAATCTAATTATAATTATACTCATAGTCATATTCGTATTCCTATATAATCGTCTATATTGTGACAGTAATAGCGGAAAAGAAGGATTTGAACAAAAAGATAAATTTGTATTGAAAAGAGATGCCGATATATATGACGATTTTTATGTAGAAATATATGAAAAATTACATCGTCCGGAAGATATATACGATTATTTACTCGATTTCATTGATAAAAATACACAAACCTCTAAGGAAAGCGTGATTTTAGATGTCGGCAGCGGAACCGGTAATTTAGTAAACCGATTACAAAAGAGAGAAACCGGATACCAAGTATATGGTATTGACCAATCGAAAGCCATGATTCAAAAAAGTGAAGAACAATTTCCCGAAGCACAATGTAAATGTGGAAACGCTCTTGAACCATTAGAATTTGAAAAATCGACGTTTTCACACGTTTTATGCGTAAATCGAACCATATACGAAATCGAAAATAAACATCGCTTTTTCAATAACTGTTATTTCTGGATAAAACCGGGAGGATATCTTATTGTGCATTTAGTCGACCGTTCCAATTTCGATACTATCGTTCCCGCTGGTAAATCGTCGATTCTCCCATCTCCCCAAAAATATTCACAAAAACGGATTATTGATACCTATATAGATTTCGTCGATTTTAAATATAGGGCCAATTATCGTTTACCGGGGGAAACCGACTCATCAAATATTGTTACATTTACCGAGACATTTGTTGATGGTGCAACCTCTCATACTCGCCAAAATGAACAAACTCTTTATATGGAAGATATTGATGCAATTATTAAGATTGCAAAATCAAACGGATTTATTGTGCAAGGAAAAGCGAATTTGAATATAGATGCACACCAATATCTCTACATTTTTGAGAGAACATTGTAAATTCGAAATCTCAACATTTCGGCCTATATTGTTCATTATATCATTAAAAAAGATGATGAATCTATATGTTATCATCTTTTTACCATTTTATACCCGTGATTCATCCGCGAATACCCGATATTCATCCCCAAATATATTTAGCCGTTTTTATATTGACAATATTGATAATCTATTTTACCATCAAAATAAAATATCCTTTTTGGAATTTGCAACCGGTATATCATACATATGATTTCTGGCGAAAATGGACCACCAGACCTTTTATTATTCAAAAATCTTATCCGTTTCAAACCAAATTTTGTGATTTTAAAAATATAAAAACGAGAGAATTTCTCGATTTGGATACAAATACGGTGCAAAATTTAGCCGATTTACTTGTCTCTCATTATATTGCCTCCGACCAAGTATTATTTACAATTACCCCGAAACATTTACGCGATTATTTCACCGGACAAATGAATCCATCCTATGTTTCCTTTTATTATGAAAAAAGATATATAATAGATGATTCTCCCCTAAACAAAGGAAACGAATTACCATATATCAATAATATGATTGGAGCAATGACCTCTCGACATATATCGTTCTTTGTATTTCCTAGAACGGGTGAATCAAATTCATACATAAAATATCCGTGTTATTATTGGGATTATATATGTATACATCGAGAGCATCGAGACAATAAAAACACTAATATTGGGAGAAAACTGATACAAACCCACGAATATAACCAACGAGTAAACAATCGAGGAATCCTGATTAGTATGTTTAAAAAAGAGGTGGATTTATCCGTTGGTATCGTTCCGCTCCTAGAATATAGTTCCTATACACTTCCTATTCCTATTGTAAAACTTCGTAAAATACCGAAATATTGTTTTTTGACGCGAATCTATAAAACTTCTCTCGGCGATTTCAACGATTTCATGTTACAATATTTAAAATCTCCCACCAAGGATTTTCCATTTGTAGCTATACCGGATGTTGGAGTATTGAATCATTTGATTGATACCGATAATTTATATGTATTTATGTTGAGAAAACGAGAGAATGTGCTAGCTCTTTATTTTTTTAAAGACGCCAAGGTTCAATATGAGGTGGCAAATGGTTGTGCACTTCAATGTATTGGTTCGATTTGTAATATGATGGACCGGGAATTATTTTATTTAGGATTTTTACATAGTGTATATAAAATTACTTGGAAAACGCAATATAAAATATTGCTTTTTGAGAGCATTGGACATAATGTGTTTTTTACCGCGGATTTAATTCGAAATTGTGGAGGAGGATTGATTACCGAACAAAAAAATGCGTATTATTTATATAATTTTGTAATGAATAGTATTTTACCGAAAGACGCGTTAATTCTATGTTGATTAGATGACATAATATAAGAAGATTTCATTCATATATACTTATATTATGATTTCAAAAAGTCGAAACAACCATTTTTATTTAAATTATCAAATATGAAATGTAGTTGATTTATTAAATTGTCTCTTGAATATTTACCCTTTAGATGATATAGTGCATCTGTATATGTATTCGCGTGTGTATTGTAAATAACACAATTAAGTAATTTAATATAATAAATCTCTTTTTTTATTAAATAAAAAAAATAAGAAATATAAAAATCATCATGATAATTAATATAATCTTGTTCCTGAATTAAATTATAATAAGGTAAAAAATTATCGAGAGTACTCAATTTCATGAGAAATCCATCGACACCTTGACCTATTTTTATTATATAATCGCCTATGCCCATTTTTATTGTATCAAAATCGTAAACATAAAAAGACGCAAGTTCAATATGATTTGATTTTATATTATTATCAAAATGTTCAATCATAAAAGGTTTATATATCACATCATCATCGATTAATATTATATATGTATTTGAAGCATCATAATCATGAATCATAGAGCTATTTAATAAACCTAATAATTTTGTTCCCGGCCCATAATCTTTATCGATTAAATTTACACATACATTGTGCGCGGAATATTTATTTATAAAATCATTTATTTTATCTAAAGGTATTTCACTATTATTCATTCTAAAATTATATATTTTTGGTATATTTATTACGATTTTATTTGGTAATATACTTTGATGGACTATACTATCAATGGTTAAATGTAAATTATCAAACTTACTCGGTATTGTAGTTAAAGATACAATGTAATTATTATTCATTTTCTATAATATACAGTGAGTGACTATTCTTTATATTTTTACGAATTTTATGTATAATTTATAAAAAATAAAAAATGAATAAAGTAACAATAAGATGATAAAGATGAAATTACTTGGAAATTGTAAATTGATACCAAGCGGGTTTTTCGCGTTTTTTCCACGAGGCAATTCTTTGTTTGTCTGGTGTTTGATAATATTTACGATATGATATTACTGGGTCATCGCTTTTACATTCAATTGGCATGGCAAGAGCAAACGGTGTTAATCCTACTTGTGGAAATTTATCTGGAGATGGCGCGTATTTTTTTAGATATTGAGCAACAACATAAGATTTATGTTGTTTTTCTGGTGGATGGTCATAACGATATTTCCATTCATTATGCATGGCTTCGACCATATCGATGGTCCATAAATAATTGGCTAAAGATGTTCGCATCCAAATAGTTACGGGGTGATTTTTATGGGCAATTTTGTATAATTGTATTTTGTTTTTTATTTCGTTATCAGGGTCAACAATTTGAATGGCCGTGCATAACATTTGAACTGCTTCTAATAATATTTTTGAAACATGTTTGTCAAACATGGATTCAACACATTCTTGGAAACAGAGGGATAAGATAAATAGATTCATATTGGTATTGGTATATTTCTAATAAAATCATTTATATAGAAATAAATCAATTTTTTATGTTTTTATGTTTTTTAACGTTTTGCTGATTTTTGATGTTTTTTTCCTTTTGATTTTTTCACTGATTTTTTATGTTTTTTACCTCCGGTACCTGAAGGAGCAGTCCCGGTACCTGAAGGAGCAGTCCCGGTACCTGAAGGAGCAGTCCCGGTACCTGAAGGAGCAGTTGAAGCATCAGTCACGGTGGTTGAAGGAGCAGTTGAAGCATTCACGGTGGTTGAAGCAGAAGAACTGGTAGGTGCATCAGGACTTTTGCTAGTTAGCCAAGATAGCCATGATTTTCCATCAGTTGTCGCTGTACCCGACGACCATGGCCAGTCCCATCCGCCTTTTTGTTTTCGATTACCTTTTCCCATATAAAATATATAATAACATTACATATTTTATATTTTATATAAATATAGCTAAATACGATTAACGCACATATCTACCGGCTCTAACAAATGAGTCCGCTATATAAATCATAAATACGCCTAAAAAAGTATATAATATAAACTCCTCTGTAATATTGTTTGTTTTCTCATTTTGTTGCTCCTCTAGTAAATGAATCATATAATTAATTTTCTCCATCAATTTGTCGCTGCTACCACCAGCACCAGCGCCAGCACCGATGCCCATTTTGGAATAATAGGGTATATTCGCTGGTTGATAACTTGTATTGTAGTTACTCAATTTTCCTAAATCACTATCATTCGCCCCATAATTACTACCGGTCCGTGGCGGAGCCGGAGGAACAAATGGGTTCGATTGGACGATTTCCCCGCTCGTATTACGGCTTTCTAATGGTGGTTTACGATGATTTATAATAGGATTGGGCATAGGATTAAAATTGGCTAAATGTTGTCCATCATCTTCCGTAGTTATTTTTTGAATTAAATTATTTACTTGAGCACTTCGATTTTCATGAGCCGTTTGCACATCTTGAATGGTTGGCGGTGTTTGGTCCACTGTTTCTTCGCTATTATAATCGTCTGGTCCTCCGCCAATATTTAAATTCTTTAAAGATTTTCGCATAGTAGATGGTCTTTTTTTATTTTCAGTATTATTTCCATTTGTCCATGGTGATGCTGACGCCAATAAAGACATTTTTTATTTTTAGATACTTAAAAAATCAGTAGATAATTATTCTACTCATTTTCATCAAATAAAGAATTATTTATCGCTAAAGTATTTGGTTCCTCCCACATTTTGTATGACCGAAAAAATATATTTTTATTATATATCATATGAAACAAATCATAATTAAATTATTACCTATAATCATTGTATTTTTGTTAGTAGTATATTCGCGCGAATTTGTAGAACTTAGTCATACCATTTTAGGAAAATTCATGGCCGTTAGTATCATCGTTTTTTATATTAAATGTGATATCTTATATGGTTTATTAGCATGCTTGTTGGTCATATTTTATTATCAAAGTGATTTTGCCGAACAATATGATAATGTTAGAGTAATCGATTTAGAAGGATTTCAGGAAGGTGCAAAATCAAAGAAAAAGAAAAGTAAAAGTAAAAGTAAATCATCATCAAAACCAGCATCATCTACTGACCCGGAATCACCAGAAGAGATAGAACAACAAGCCAATGCCGAACTAGCGATTGCTGAAGCAGAAGAAGCAAAAGCGAATGCCGAAAAGGCCGCTGCAGAAGCAGAAGAGGCGGCATCAAATGCTGAAAAAGCGAAAACAGATGCTGAAGTTGCAGAGATTGAAAAAGAAAAAGCCCAAATAACCCTCTATTCAACCCAAGATGAGCAGTTCGTCAATTATAATGAATTATATCCGGACCTGGCCGTAGCCCATATGCAAAATGACCATAAAATAAATGACGTAAAATCATATTTCAAAAAACAATATTGCAAAAAGGGTGAATTGAAATATAAAAACATTTTAGTAAAAAATGAAATGGTAACACACATATTTCCAGAAGTAAATTTTGAAAATGGTCCATGTAATCCTTGTTTAGATACATGCAAATATTCAATTATTGAGGAAAAAATGAAAACGGAGGACGAACTCGTCAAACCAAAAAATTCGAATGATTTCGCCTCTTATGTATTATCATTATTATTTCCAGTGCAGACAAATACTGCTCCAGCAATTGGCGTAGTTAGTGAACCATTTTCTCAATACAAATAAATTTCTTTAGGTATGATATAATGGTAAAAGAAACAAAACCGGTAACTTCAATGTTCGAATATTTACATAATCACATAAAGTCAATTAACGACAGTAAAATATTCGCAGGATTAATGATAATCACATTGAATATTGCATCCAAATTTGTAACAATAAAATTGAGTAAATCGATGGAATCCTATTTAAAATATACATTTAGTCGTAATATTTTGGTATTTGCAATTACTTGGATGGGAACTCGCGATATTTATATTGCAACCTTTATTACATTGATGTTCATATTATTTATGGATTATTTGTTGCACGAAGAAAGTGAATTTTGCATATTACCCGAACAATTCACGGATTATCATATATCTTTAGCAGAGAATAATAGCGTAACACCGGAAGAAATCAAACACGCGGAAGAAGTTTTAGAAAGAGCGAAAAAACAAAAGAGTGAAGAAAAACAATATCAACCGTTCATGTCATATTGATAAAATATTATGTAAATATAATATTTATATAATATAAGAGTAATTATTCATGAGTAAAACCGAAGAAAAACCTACCGATAAAAATAAAAAACATATTACTATCAAAAAAATAAATATTATAGTAGAAACAAATATTGAGGGTGAAAAACCATTTTCTATTACTTATGATAAAATATATAATCCGGTAAAAAACAGATTAGTTTCTTCACAAAAAAAACTAGATTACCCATATTTTACATTTGACGTTAAATACGATGAAACCGTTTTGTATGAATTGAATAAAAAAGATTATGGTGAACTATTACGTGCATTTTTTGATATGACATATTTTACGAGCATGGTAAAAAAAATGCGGGAAAAAAATGGTAATGTTGCCAAAAACCCAGATGAGAAAACAAAAAACCAAATCATAAATCACAACATATTTATGATGTTGTATTTTTTATTTCCAACCAAATATCCTACCCCCAACAATATAACATCATCGTATAATTCAAAAATTTGTAATTCAAAGGAATTTAATGTTACGTTAAATCGACCCAATGTTCAAAGCTCTTTTTTTTCTACGTTTTTTAGTAGATTTAAAAATATCGAGCAAGAAAGAATACGCGAATATTCGTATGTAAATACGTCAAAAGGTGAATCTACCATTACTCAAATTATTTGGTTGAACGATTTTTTGAATGAACCAAGATATCGTGAATTAGTAGATACTTTGATTCAATATGAGGAATGGTTATCAAATCGAAAAGTAACGATTGATGAAGATATTGAAAACGCACAAACAGATTTATTTGATAAAATAAAGGAAACAGATGTTAGATTTACAGATGAAGATATTAAGAATTTAAATCAACAAAAAAGAACAAATTATTCAATAAGCACGTTTATCGAAAATATTATGCGAATTATTACGGATAATCTATATGAAAAACCAGATTATGATAAAAGTTACAAGGCAGACGAAAGAAAATTTGTAGATTGTATATATGATACCGAAAAATATTTTTTACAACAACTTAATACAGAATTGAGAAAACCTTGGAGCGAAAATAACAAAGGTAATGCTATATTTCAAGGTACAAATAAAGGTGAAATCGCGGCGGAACAATTAATAAACTACATATTATCTGGAAATTATGGAGCTGACTTGAAAAATTTTACGGGATTGTTTGGTAACCTCGATAACCGTTCAAAAGACAAAAGAAAAAGGTTAGATAATACTCCACTATCTATTATGGATTTTGTATATTCATATGGTGAAGATGTATATAATAAGGGTATTGAGATGCACAAAGATATTGCGGTAAAATTAAAAAATGATTACAAAGTAATACCAGCGTCAAGTGATATCCATATACCAAAATTAGGACGTATGTCTTCAATGGGTCACAATGATTCAACGTGTGAGAATTACATAAACAACGATATATATAATTTGAAAACAAAATTAAGGGACGAAGGATATTTTGATAAATTTATAACAGAATTAAGAAAAGAAGTTGAAAAATATAATATGTTTGCATCAAATGAAAGTAACGCTAGATTTATTGCACAATATAAAGAACTTGACAATCAAATAGACAAAGCAGTTCAACAAATCGATAACATACAAACCATAGTTAATAATAATAATATTATGGATGAAGAAGAATTCAAAAAAATTATGAATTCAATTGAGTATTTTACTACATTTTTTGCATCTGAACAAATTAAAAGAAATCTAACTGGAATATCATCTATACAAATTAAGGTCGAAAAATTACTTAAAATGACGAATGAAATCAAAGCGCTCCAATTAACAAAAACTTTTTTTGAAAAATCAAAAGGTATAAATTTATATTATGATAAAGAACAAACAAAGTCGAATATTGAACTAATAAATGAATTGAAAAAAGACAAATATTTTTATTTTACAAATACAGTAAAATTTATTAAAGAAAAATTTATAAATTCGAATCGCGAATCTACCAACCCCGAGTTAAACAAAATGATGAATACATATTTTAACAACACCAGTAGAGAATTCATTGACAAAATTATTGAACCAGCCAAAAATGCAATTAATGAAAATGAAAATATTGGTTGTAAAGATTATTTTAATACATTAGTTACAAAAACTCGTCCATCAAATGACCAAAAAGACCCCGAATATGAAATAAATTTATATATGGAAGTAATTGTTGGAAAAATAGATTATCAAAATCAGCAAAATATTACATGTAATTATCGTGACCAAAATTTGATTCAAATGTATAACGAATTAACGAGTAGTCCCAATGAATTTGAGGTTTTGAAAAAAAATAATACAGTGTTTTTGTCAAATATTATTGATAATGTAAAAAAAGATGTTACAAATATTGCAACTGAAAATAAAATACCTACTGAGTCAATCCGTCCGGCTATTCCTGTGACCGGTGGAATACGTAAACGTAGAACATATAAGGGGCGTGGTAAAAAAATACACAAATATACACGTAAAATACATTAGACACGTAAATTATTATTTGAATGTGGGGATTCCATTCACATAATGACCGATTTCATCACCGACATCTCCATCTTTGGTGATACTGTATATTACACCATTTTTTTCATTGGTAACATAATATGTTTTTGATTTGATTTTGACTTCGTATACTTCTTCCTCCTCCTCTTCTACTTCAGCTTCAGTTTCTTCGGCTTCTTCTTCTTCCGCTTCTTCTTCCGCTTCTACTTCCTCTTCCTCTACTTCTTCTTCTTCTTCTTCCTCTACTTCCTCCTCCTCTTCTTCAGCTTCTGCTTCTGCTTCTGCTTCTGCTTCCTCTACTTCGGCTTCTTCTTCCTCCTCTTCTGCTTCCTGTTCGGCTTCTTCCTCCTCCTCTTCAGCTTCTTCCTCCTCTTCTTCCTCTTCTTCGGCTTCCGCTTCCTCTTCTTCCTCTTCTTCTTCCGCTTCTTCTTCAGCTTCCTCTTCTTCAGCTTCCTCTTCTTCAGCTTCCTCTTCTTCCTCCTCCTCCTCTTCTTCTTCCGCTTCTTCTTCCTCTACTTCCTCTTCCTCTACTTCTTCTTCCTCTACTTCTTCTTCTTCATCCTCCTCTTCTAAGGTTTTATCAGCTTCCTCCTCCTCTTGACCATTTTCTTCTAAAACATAATCAATATTTGGCACATCATCAATATCACTATCTATACCGGTTAAATCGATTACATTGTTATCCTGTTCAATCTGGTCCATTTTTATATTAATTATTTTAGAACTATGCGGGTATGTATACGTATTTTCATTGTATGATGGCGTATTGTTAGCGGATTCTAATATTTTTATTTTTTGTTTCAAAATTTTATTTTTTATCTTCAATTCGCGATTTTTTTTAACAAGTTCTTGCACCATTGGCGAACATTTCATGAATTGATAAAATTCCTTGTACAATTCATAATTGTGTAATTCTTCGCTCAAATTACGTAATTCTTTGTTAACGCGATTTAATACTGGGTTCATTTGAATATTTTAATAATAATGTGTGTAGCTTTATATCATTTATAAATTATACAAAACCTTTTCAATTTTTTGTATAATTAGATAATTACATTTGTATTTTTATCCAATTTGGCGGAAATAAATCCACAGTATCTTTATAACCATGATACATATGCATCAATTCACCAAACCATAAACTAGGATAACATACTATTTTATCTGTATTCGAATTTAGATATGCACCCCACCAACTGAACGAACTATTGGCAATGATATTATGATTGCAACAACTCATAATCAACATCTGTTTCCAATCCGGAATCTTGTCATCAACTTTTACAAATTCTATTTGACAATTTCCATTGTTTTTAAAATGCGAATCCAAATAATTTATAAATCCATTCACTATCTCATTGTCTTCTTTTTCATTAAAGTAAATCACTCGTGCATTTGAAATATTTCCCATTTCTATAATTTTGGACAATGCATCGCGAAAATAAACGGGCGGCATAACCGGATGTATTCCTTGTAAATTCTTATAATCACCTAAACGAAAGTGCATACTTATAATCGTTGGGCCATTTAATAAATCACCCACTTCATTTCGAATGGATTCTTTATGTTTGTCTAAACGAATCAGTGAGTATATTTGTTCTTGTTCTTTTTCAAAATATTTGTATGATTGAAAGTAACCATCCAATCTAAATGTTTTGTCACCTGGTATACCCGGTATTTCATTATATTTAAAATCCTTCTCCCCACATGATTCCATATTATTAATATCATTATTTGAAATACGGTGAATCAAATTTGCTGTAGTAAATATTTTCAATGCTGATAAAAAATTATTCCAATATGATGACCTATTTCCCGATACAATTTCGGCATAAGGGAATATAAATTTATGACGATGTCGAATTGCATATGAAATCGTGGCAAAAATTTGGAATAATTGATTTCCTAATCCACCCATTATATGAATCGAAATCATTCTTTATTTTTTATATAAATAATTAGAAACAGTTTTTTATATTACTTTTTCGAATTATTATGCTAAACCAAATTTATCGCGCATAATACTTGTTTTACTAGGCCCCTTTTGTTTTTCTGATTCCCGCTTGACTTTATATATTCCACTCGTATTCTGCGTTTTATTATTACCCCCATAAACGTTCAATACAATTTCTTCATTGTCTTCGTGTAATTCTGGTAATATTCGTGTCATCGGTTTTTCAATCACCAAGAGCATATGTTCGGTTTTCAACAATTTACGATATTCTTGGATAGATAAATTACCATAAAATTTTTCTAATAAATAATATGGGTTTGGTGCCGGTTTGATATTTTTCTTATAATCGTATATCTTGCTATATATTTTATTCAATAAATGGTATCTTTCAAATTTCATTGAATCGTCTATATTTTCTTTCATTAAATATGCCGTCGCACATTCTGGCCTACAAAATGAACCATAACCATGTATTTGTTCATCCATTTCATATTTAGGAATATAACACGCTGGATTATCGAATTCATATGTGCACCAAAAACACGCCGATTTTTTATCCGGCATCGAGTTTTTATATAATTGTATTTTCAACCGTTTCAATTTGGTATTAATATCCTTCATATTTACCGAATCGTCATCATCGGTTTCCATGGTCGATTCATTGATATTGTTTTTACATGAACTGCAAATTTGCGATTGACAATGCAAATTTGGAACCGCTTCATGTATATAGGCATAATTTGCCATTTGAACAGTGGATTGCACAATTTCATTATTCACTGGTTCGATGGTTTCATATTTAAGTCCTCCACAAGTGGAGTCATCATAGGTCATAATTTCGGGTGGAACAGATGGATTATATATTAACGGGTCGGTAACTAATTTGTTCAATTTGTCGGTATAATCATTCAAATCATTCAATGAACATTTTAAATGTAAAATCACATTTGTAATAATAGGTTTTTGAATATTTGTTTCCGTTTGCTTTATCACTAATTTACCCCCCTTTGGTTTTCTCCCCCGTTTTTTAGGAACATGTGGTTCGATTTCTTCCGGTTCCTTTTCTTCAATCGATATTTCAATGTTTTCTGGTAATTCTTCGACGACTTTTTTTCTTCGTCCTCTCTTTTTTTTAATAACTTCACCTTCATCTATATGTTCGTTTTCCATTAAAAAAGTTTGTGGAATATTTTCTAATTCTTGTTCAAACTTTATATTATTTTAAAAATCAATAAATCCACGATTCATTTTTTCTAATCATTCATTTTTAGATAACATGTTCTACATAATGGGCGATAATTTGAACTACCAATCACTATTTGAGACGTTTCTCCAGTAATACGATGCGAAAATAATCCGGCCTCACCATTTCGACATTGTGAACATAATGCATTTAGTTTCGTTATTTTATCACAATAAGGTATTAAATCCAACAATTTTCCAAATTTATTTCGTTTAAAATCGCCATCTAATCCACATATATATACTGTTTTTTGTTGTTTTTCTACGAATTCTAATACAATTTCATATATGTCTGGGAAAAACTGTCCTTCATTGATAAGGATGACGTCAGCATTTACGATAACTTCGTCATTCACAATATCTGTCAAATTTTTTACTAAAATGCAGGGAATCATGATTTGGTCATGGGTAGATAAGAGAGAATCATGATATCTTTTGTCTTCTGCATAATTAATTACGACTACTTTTTTACCAATATAAGAGTAGCTCTTATAATGCTGTATAATTTGCGTGGTTTTACCAGAAAACATTGGTCCTAAAATAAGTTCTAAATATCCAGATGACATTTTTGTATAATAGTAGTGTAGATATGTTATTTTGTATATATTCCATAAAAAAATCAATTTTGTATACCAATTATTCAATAAATACAAAAAAACATAAATAGATTATATAATATTGTATAATCTATAATGGAACAAAAATCAAAAATAACGACCCCTTGGGTAGAGAAATATCGACCCGACAAATTCGACAATATTGTATTAGACCCCACGAATCGCAAGATTTTTTCAAATATATTGGACAAAAATTATTTCCCCAATCTATTGTTTTATGGACCTCCAGGAACAGGGAAAACTACGACTATCATCAATTTAATCAACGAATTTCAATCAAAACATTACGGGAAAAGTAAAGGAACAGTTATCCATTTAAACGCGTCTGATGAACGTGGTATAGATATTATACGCAACCAAATTCATCAATTTGTAAAATCGAAAAACCTATTTGAAATAGGTTTCAAATTCGTAATATTAGACGAGGTGGATTATATGACCAAGAACGCCCAACAGGCCCTTAAAACATTGCTAAACACGTGCACTACAAATGTCCGTTTTTGTTTAATATGCAATTATATCAGTAAAATAGACGAATCTCTACAAAACGAATTTATATGTGTAAGATTTAATCAACTTCCCAAAATAGATATTTATAATTTCATCAAAAAAATTGTCGATGCCGAACAATTAAATATAGATGATGATTCAATCGATGCAATCCAAAATATTTATAAATCAGATATACGTAGTATGATTAATTTTATACAATTAAATCAAAATCTCGACAATTGGGGGAGTTCAATCGTAAAATCGGTCGTATGGGACAAATTACACGATATATTACGAGAGAAAGGAAATCACGAGTCAACCCTAAAAGAGTATATACATAGTATATGCATTCAATATAATATGGATAAGAAGAATATAATACAGAACTATTTCAATTACATCATACGAAATAAAGGAGATGTCATTACAACGTCATTTTTGCACCACGCACAAACGATTATGCACGTAGTCGATATAGAGAGTGATAAATTAATATACTATTTTTACCACAAGATTCATCCACTTTTATTATAGTAATTCTCCATTCGATGTTTTAATAATTCGACAAAATGATTGGGCGGAGAATTTGCAATATTGGGGTCGAAACAATTATGAATTGGTTGTATTTCATACAAAGAATTAATTCGGGGTTTTGCAATATTTATGGCTATCGTTTTTACTATTTTCTTAGGTAGATGAATCTCTCGTTGCATCTGTATTATATATTTACTAATACAAAATATTTTTAACAGTTTTTGTAATCGATATTTGTAATCAATGGACACTTAATTGTAAAATTGAAACAATATAAAGCTTTTTATATTTATTCAATAAATATAAAAATTAACAATATAAAATGTCATCCGTCGACGATGAATGGTTACAGTATTTATCGAATCAACATCAATCGGTAAATGAAAATAAAAAACCGGTGGAAATGAAGCGAAATGAGGATTCCACCACTAACCCGGTCGATACAAATATGCCTAAATGTGATGACCTGTATATATCTACTAAAACCAAGGTATTGTTTTTGAATCAAGAAATAGACATCCAACATGTTTTTTGGGAAATACCTATTGTTGAATATTGGCGGCCAATGATTGGTGTGATTAAAAAACAGATGAAAATCGTTTCCAAAACTGAGGAAGAATATACCGAATATAAAAAAAAGTTGGAAAATATCGACTATTATAATGAAAATGTAATCAAACAAATACATAATCCGGCAGCGCGTCGAATCAAATTCAAAGATGAACGCAAAATTACCATTGGTCTCTCTAAAAAAGACATTATGACTTGTCGCGGTAAAATTAAAAATGCATTCTACAATTGTTTTGCCATGATATTACGCTTTCGTTATGACGATGCTTTTCGCGAAATACATGTGAAAGTATTCAATACAGGCAAATTGGAAATACCGGGTATATTGAATACGCGATTATTAGATATTGTCAAAGAAATGATACTAGAGGTATTACAACCGCATACCGAAATCAAACTGGATTTTTTAGAAAATTCGACCGAAGACAATGTTTTAATAAATTCAAATTTCAATTGTGGATTTTACATTAATCGCGAAAAATTATATGCTATTTTACGAAGTGATAAATATGGTATAGAAACCGCGTATGACCCCTGTAGTTACCCGGGCGTAAAATGCAAATTCTATTTCAACCACGAATTGGGGTTTGATACGAATGTGCAAAACGGAAAAATATTATTGGCAGATAGAGCGATGAGTATGCGCGAATTAGGTGAAAATAAGAAATATACGGAGGTATCTTTCATGATTTTCCGTACCGGAAGTTGTCTCATTGTGGGTAATTGTTCAGAAAAGGTTTTAACCTACATATTTGAATTTATTCGAAATATATTGCAAACGGAATATCAAAATATATACACGACGAATGAAGAAGTTATTACTAAAAATAAAAAGATAAAAATGAGAAAGAAGAAAATAAATATTTCTCAAACCTATTACAATAATAATGTTTTAACCAATAATTTTATAGGTAATCGGGGGGTATCATCGGTATAATTCAATAATTTTATGATTTTAAACCGGGTAGCCATTTCATCCGGTAATTTATTTTTTTTGTTCATTGAAATTAATCTTTTATAAAATTCTTCTAAAAATTCGAAATAGGTAGATTCATTCATCTTTGTTTTATCCAAAATGATTCCTAAATATTCAATTAAAGTGTCGAAGGGATTATTTAGGAAAAACTTCAAGTATTTCGGCAAATATTTATTACAAATGATTGTTTGGTCTACTTGGTTCATGTTCCATTGCAATAATAGATTTGTAATATTTGATAGTTTACATAGTATTTGGTCTAAATCCTCGCTCACCAATATGTTTATGTCAGTATAGGACTCTGTATTTTTAGGTATATTCGTAGAAATTGGAGGTTCGTTGTTATGTATGATTGTTTCTTTATAGACAAATGTGATTACGTCAATAATATTTAAATTGGTCAATATGTCGGTTTTGTTGATTTGTTCAATATATTCCAAATAGCAATAACCCGCCTTTTCACAATAATAATAGGTGCTTTGGATGTTCTTACTCGATACTAAATTTATTTTGAATATATGATTGATGGCGTTTAGGCCACCATATACGATAGTGCGTTTATCCGGTGACGTATTTACAATAGCAGATTGTTCCATGAGAGAAATATATTCGGTGATTATTTTTAGGTAAACATCGATAATTATTTGTTTTGACATTTGTATATATTTAGGAAAAAAACAAAACAAAAAGACAAAAATTATTTACTAAAATAAGTATTTAAAGTATTTTAGCATCTTTATTTTATAATTTCATATAAATGAATACTTCTACTACTGGAGGAAGCGCACAACCAAATGGATATCGATTACCTGAAAATAAAACATTGCAGCATGCAGCTAAATTAGCGATTGTTGAAGATAAACCAATCATGTTTGACTATTGGACTAGTTCTTTAGAAAAGAGTGTCTTGATTGGTGTAAAAGAAAATCAAGAGAAACTATTAGTAAAGAGCGAAGAGGAATATACAAGTCCTATTGCAAAAATCTACAAGGTCGAAACCGAATATATTATTGTTACCGAGAATTCCATCTACATTGTAGATGTAGCTATTCCTACCAAGAGAATCTCATCATAAAGATATGGACAAGACCCCACACTCATGTAAATATGATACTAAATCTAATATCATATTTATGTTAGCATTACAATATATCGCCAATAACTTTAATTTGTTCGTCGGTTAAGTTCATTGGAAAATCAATTTGAAATTCAATGACTAAATTACCTATTTTACCTTCACAATCCATTCCTAAACTGGGTATAGTTTTCTTAGTATCAGGAGTAATGATAGTACGGTTTGATTTATTATTCAAATGTAATTTTTTACCATTCAAATGTTCAATATCGAATTCGAAACCACACAAAGCTTCTTTTAGCGATATTTTCTTTCTATAAATCAAATCATTATTTAAACGTTTGAACACTGGATGGTCTTGAATTCGTATAGTAAGTTTAACATCTCCCTTGACGACATCATTAATACTATTTCCTTCTCCTTCAATGAGTATTGTTTCTCCATCATGAACACCCTTATGTAAATGCACACATATCATTTGCACCTCTGTATATTTAATATTATTATTTACCACAAATCTCTCATATTCTACTTGAATATCACCGCCGTCATATGCTTGTTTCAAAGAAATAGATAAGTTTTTTACAACTGGACTTGGTTTATGAAATTGTTGAAACATTTGTGCCGGTCCGCCACCTCCACTATGGAATATTCTTATACCAGGCATACCGGGCATTCCTCCCATACCTCCCATGCCTCCCGGTCCAGCATTGAACATCATATTAAATATATTATTTATATCGGAAAATTCATCCATACTATTCATATGAGTAAATGGTCCGCCGAAGTGACCAAATGGTGTTCCATTCAACTCACATTCATATTCTTTTCGCTTATCCGGGTCGCTTAATGTTTCGTATGCTTGATTTATTCGTTGAAATTTTTCGGTAGTATCCTCTCCAACATTTCGGTCGGGATGGTATTTTAGAGAAAGAGAGCGAAATGCTTTTTTAATCTCGGTTTCACTGGCATCTCTCGCTACCCCCAATATATCATAATACGTTTCTTTTGGCATAAATACAAATATGTAAAATACTGAATACTATTTTATATATTTTTTTTGTATAAATATAAATACTGTTGTATATATTCTTACAAATACAAAACGAATGAATACCTTTATTTCTAAATATAAACCGTATTATATCAAGGATTTTTTTGAAGACACGAAAATTATTTCTGTATTCAACACTTTACTACAATTGGACGACCTCAATTTGTTGTTTATAGGAAATACGAGTTCGGGAAAAACGACGCTATTATATACAATTATCCGGGAGTATTATGGTCTAGCGAAAGATGCGAATTTCCCCGAAAACAATATATTGTATATTACAAATTTGAAGGAGCAGGGCATTAATTTCTTCCGGAATGAAATGAAAACCTTTTGCAAATCGACGAGTAGTATATTCGGCAAGAAAAAACTCATTATCGTCGACGATATAGATACGATTAATGAACAGAGCCAACAAGTATTTCGAAATTATATCGATAAATACAAGAATAATGTGAATTTCATTTCCTCTTGCACGAATATACAAAAGGTTATCGAGAGCATTCAATCGCGAATTCATATTATCAAATTGCCACCACCCACCCAGTTCCAATATAAATCTCTAATAAAACGGATTGTTGTAGAAGAGCAAATGCAAATTAGTGAAGAGGCACAAGAATATTTGATTTATATTTCGAATCATTCGATACGCCGTCTCATAAATAATTTGGAAAAAATATATATCATTGGAGAGCCAGTAGAATTGGAGGATTGTAAACGGTTATGTAGCACATTAAATTTTGAAAAATTTGAGGAATATATATTTGAATTACGAGAGGGTAATTTGGCCAATGCAATCAAAATATTGTATCATATACATGATTATGGTTATTCGGTGATTGATATATTGGATTATTTTTTTACTTTTGTGAAAATGACGAATGTTATGAACGAAGAAGAGAAATACCGAGTAATTCCTTATTTATGTAAATATATTACCATTTTTCATAATGTGCACGAAGATGTAATTGAACTAGCACTATTTACAAATAGTTTAGCACAAATTTTATAGGTACATTATTGTATAATCTATTACCAAAGCTGACCCCCTTTGTAAAATCCCAAAATAATATTTAGAAAAAAACCAAAAATCTATATAAATCTATATAAAAATAAACAAAATATATAAGAAGAATGTTGAAACAAATTTTTAAAAGTCAGGTCCCAATCGAAATACTACACGAATTATTAGAACCTGTTTGTTTAAAGACCGATAAATATTATTTGATTGATTTGAATGCCTATCGCAAAATCATTTTTCATGAATATCATATATCGTTTTGTAATAAAATAAAGGAATATTATCATGCATCGAAACAATTCTACATAGAACGCAAATTTACCTATAATTCATTTATTAATATTGTCCGTCAAATATGTAAAAACAACAGTGTATTGTTTTCCTCTCAAATACGATATAATGATTCCGAATATAATATCGAATATTTTATCTATTATTGAATTCTATGTAAAAAAATAGATTCTTACTATATATAAATGTTTAGTTCAAAAAATCCATATCAAATTTTAGCCGTTTTAGGTATAGTAATTGCAATGAGTTATATTGCACCTAAAATAAAGCAATCATTCGAAACAAACGACGAATATGAGTTGATTAAAAAATATTTGTTAAATGATTCTCCCCTTTATGGATTTAATAAACCAAAACTCTGGATTCATTCCAAGTATGAAGTAAACTCGCGTAAATGGAAATCATTCCAATCTCGTAATTCGACCGATATGAATCAACCGTATATTCATCTTACCATCAAAACAATTATTAATCATTGTGGGGATGATTTCAATATTTGCTTAATCGACGACGAAACATTTAGTAAACTTATTCCTTCATGGGATATAGATTTAGCTACAGTGGCCGAACCACATAAATCACATTATCGTCACATTGGCATGTTGCAATTAATTTATTATTACGGGGGAATGTTAGTCCCAAATTCATTCCTTTGTTTGAAAAATTTGAAATCATTATATGATACTGGTATTGCTAACGGTATGCCATTTGTATGTGAAAATGTGAACCGCTCCGTGAATGTAGCAAAAGAAAATTATAAACGTTTATTCATGCCGGATATTACCATGATGGGTGCTCCTAAAAATAGCCAATCCATTAAAGAATTCATTGAATATTTGAAGAAAAATGAAAAAACCGGCCATTTCAGTAGCGAACCCGATTTCTTGGGAAAAGCATCGCATTGGTTAATGGACGAAATCATTATACAAAAAATGGAATTAGTGGGAGGTGAATTAATTGGCGTAAAAAGTCAAAAACGTAAACCTATTTTACTAGAAAACTTGATGGAAGAGGAATTTTTAGATTTGTCTCCATCAGTATACGGTATTTATATACCAGCCGACGAACTATTGAGACGCACAAAATACCAATGGTTCGCCGTAATGCCTGCCGAAGAATTATTACATACGAGTCCAATTATTGTAAAATATTTAAAGGCGTCGATAGTGGATAGCACCAATGAATATCATAAATCCACGGAGATACCTAGTGTAGTTGCAATTTAGTTCCGCTATTTCATATAATTACGAATAATTATATGAAGATTA
>JACCEB011380748.1_pt1 | contig 30240 bp, 13 predicted proteins | sample 7454761 | NCBI WGS metagenome assembly JACCEB01 (sample SAMN15323454, study PRJNA562643) | freshwater metagenome | isolation source: river surface water | place: USA:Blue River Watershed | collected 2017-08-18
CACAGTCTGTTAGAGACTGAGTATAATCGCCTGCTACATATGCAATGTTATTGTTTGTGTCTACTCTTATAACTTTCAATACTGCTAGTGGATGGAAAACATTGCCAATGCCGCCGCCACCTACGTTTTCAACAGCATCTACTCGTAGTCTAGGCGCAAATGCAATCGGTGTCCAGTCATTAGGATCAAAGACAGGTTTAGTTTTAGCATCGGCCACTGTTGACGCCCACATGCCCCCTGCTTCAACAAATGCTTTGTCAGCACTGGTAAACACACCGGCTACTTCTACGGTAATTTCTTCAATCTCGCCGTCGTCTAGTTCTTGAACGCTGTAACCTGCTTCAGAATAACTGCTGCTAGGTTGTTGGGCACCACTTCTAAACAAGTAAGCGGCGTTGTCAATTAACTTTACTGCTTCGGGATCACTACCGAATATATCTGGATTACCGTCATCGATCTTATTAACTTCTTCGACACGATAAGTTGTTGCCTGTGTGACGCCAGGGATAACAACACTAGTTGTACCTGCTTCTAAGTCAACACCACCAATGGTTAATGTTGATCCTTGTATTTCAAATGGTTTGATTGCCATAGTCTTTCGCTTCCTTTTAATCTGTTCCGTTTAGTTCGGTTATTTGTACTCTAACGTTAAGAGTATCAATTGTGCTAACTGGTCTTGCTGTAATTTCATAAGTCAAGTCTTGAGAATTATACTGCCCATCGAACGTTGCAATAGACGCATCTCCACTGTATGTAACACCATATACTGATACATAAACTTGATTCGTTGTTTCGTCGATTGTTGCTACAACATCACATGCTTGTATTTCGTAACCGTTTGTAAATTTTTCAACTAGAGCAAATATCTTAATTGCCCTAACATAATTTCCATTTGTACTATAAATTACAGTATTTGCGTTAGGTAAAATTGATACCAAATTAGTTTGCTGATGTACACTATTTCCTGGATAACTAATTCTACCAGATGTGTCAAGAATTAGAGTTTTATCACTTGCAGTGAGTCTATCTGAAATGCCCACTGTTTGCACATCAGCACTTAATACTCCGTCATTTATAGATAATCTTGCACCAACTTTAACACCACCAAGTACAGTACTTGTAGCCGTTGGCAACGAATACTGGCCGAACTCAACACTGAGTACTCCGCTTCCGTTTATTACTAAGCCAGTGCCAACTCTAATTCCACCAAGTACAGTGTCCGAAGCTCTGGGCAATGTATAAGCACCTGGATCTGCACTAAGTACACCGTTACCGTCAATACTCAAACGGTCACCTACTTTAATACCACCTAAAATAGTTTGACTAGCTCTTGGCAATTCGTACACTTGTACAGATGCAACACCTTGTTCATTTATACTAATACCTTGCCCTATTCTAATTCCGCCAATTTCTCCAGCAGATGCTGTCTTAGCTGTAATTAAAACATCTCCAGTTGGAGCACTTACTGCGATTCCGTTTCCTGGTAATATTTTAGAAACAATACTTAAAGGAGCACCAGTTTCTCCGCCTAATGCATTGTATAGTTCTGTGAAATTATCGTTAATTTTCACGCCAGCAACACGTAACGAATCCCCTGTAGAATCGTTTGCCGTAGTACCGACGTTAATTACTTTTTTTGCCATATATTATCCTTGGTCGAATGTTATCGAATCGCTATCAAAAGAGCCATTGCTGCTGTCAAAAGACGACGGTATTTCGGCCTTGTTCTCATATTTACCAATATTCGTGTACCAGACGCTTGGTACAGCTTTTAGGAAACGAGAAATTTTGCTTGTATCATCTAAGATATTTGTTGTACTATCCCACGCAAAACCGGTACGCTTCACAACAGTAACCCGTGTTCCAAACTCAAGTTTGTTAGTTAATCTAATCTGCTTGCTTTCGGTATCTACAGCAAATTCAGCATCAAGTTGAATGTCGCCCTCTGGGCTATAAGGTGCTTCGTTTATATTATGCACATGATAAGGCTGCTTTCTAAGTCTAATATTTCCTACAAAGAAAACCCAATTATTCTTATCAACAAAGAAATCTGCGCTGCTTGTATGAGCTTGGATACAACGATATGTATAACTTCCAATTTCTACAATGTCGTCAATATTGTATTCTGCATTTTCAGCCCACGGAATACTTGAATATCCGCCAACAAAAACTTCGATATCATTTGCCTGAACGTAGCCAGTTGGAATACTTGATTCATATCCGCTGTCGTATGTCCACTGTTCAGCAGGAACTACACCAGTTGATTCCGCCATTGGTATAAATGTTATTGGTATAATATTTGTTCCGTCAGATTTTACTTGCTCAACAATAGTATTTTCTGTGTAAGGAATAGTTTCGCTTGGGCCTAAATCTTGCACAAAACTTCCAGCTCTGTGAACTTTTGCAACACCTGTTCCTAGTGTGCCTCGACGTAATTGTCCTAACAAGTAAGTTGTAGTAGATCCAACAACTTTAGTTGTTATTGTAAAGAACTCAATACGCTCTCCTCTAATTTCAATAATACCTGGTTTATTATTTGCAACACTTGGTTGGTCAAAATTACTTGCATCTTCGACTTCAATTACATTGTCAGTATATCTTAAGTTAGTAACTAGTCTAGTTCTCTTGTTGGCGTTAAGACGTTTAAAGTGTACTCTGTTTAGCATATCTTTAAACTGCATATAAGAAATACCAGACGTTAAAATCTGACTTCCAAATGTAATAATAGTGAAGACGTCTGCTGGATCTGGGTAGAACGCTAACTTAATTGTCTTTTTATTTTCTGTTAAAATAAAGTCTGCACTTGGTGTTAATAAAGTGCCGTTCTTAATTACCCAAACATAATTTTCATCTATAACTGTTCTGTCTAATTGAATGATGCCGCCGGCCACTGCTTTATAGTTATAGAACTCTGGAGTGTCAGGTGTTAGGCTTAGATTAGATGTAACATTTACAGCAGTACGTTGTATGTCTAATATGTCGTGTTTGTACGAAGTTAAAATTTCAATTAGATCTGTTTGATTATATGTGGTACTGAATTGAATTCTAGCAGGAGTTAGTCCGCTAGGAGGAACATATTCATACTCTTGTGTTTGTTTGACACTGATAATTAGTTCTTTATTCAAATACTGTTTACGAATATTTTGTGTAATCTTAACAGTAATACCACTTAAATCAACAACATAATCAACACCTGAAGTTAACAAGTCTCCTCCGGCATACACAAAAATATCATTTATTGATAACGAGTATGGCAGGTACTTGGTTGCATCGATTGAGTAATTAACTTTGTTTCCAGCAATAGTATAATAACTGTTTGTTGGTCCTTGCAGATATCGGTTGTTTACTCTAACCAACATGTTTGCTTCTGCTGGTAAGCTATCCCCAACAATGTATTGTAAATTATAAATTGAAGATCCGTTTCCAGGGAAACGTTCAGTTTTTGTAACGGAGTACGTTTGTTCATTACCCTTAACAATTACATAGTTAATTAAATCTCCAGCTGCTGGTGGTGCGGCAAATACTAATCCAATACGATTAGAACTTTCATATGATGCGTCGGTTTTAAACAATGCAGGAGTACCTGGTCTTGGTTCTTCTCCGTTTACATATACTAGATATGTTGTGTCATCAACCCACGACGCTTTAGTGATAAATTCTGTTGTTATACCATCGCCAATGAAGTAGTCAAGGTCTAGTATTCCAGATCCATTAAACCCAAAGCTAAAGATAGAAACTAGTTCGCCTGCTGGAGGAGGATTGTCAAATGTAACAAGTTTGTTTTTGTAATCAACTGTATAGTCCGAATTTAAATTTTTGATAGACGATACGCTAGACAACACACCAGATATTGGATCTCTTGCACCGTTTGTAAATTTAACCACAACGGCTGTATTGGTGTTTGGCTGTTGAGAAATTTCAAAGTCTGTTTGAATTCCGTCTGCAACGTAACTATCAACTTTAATTTTTGCAGATCCTTGATTTGGTCTATCATAGACTTTAATTGCAACTGCATCAACAACTTGCCCTGGAACAACTTCTTCAGTAGCAGGGCTAGAAGTCGGTGTTACAAAATCGTCACCGTCAATGATAATGTCATCTGCTGCTATACCAGTTGCAGTATTATAAGCTAAATTACCACCGCTGATGGCAGTATCATAATCTTGTTCTTGAGGAACAACGGATCCGTCACTACCTGCTTTGCGCCATATAAACTGATCACCGTCGTATACATTAAAATTAGATGGAATGCTAAAAGTTTTATATGTTGGATCAATTAAATTATCAGGTTCTCCGTCCGATATAATAGTTTGCATTATTGCAGAATCATTTGCTAACGGAGTTAGTGTACTAATATAATCTGCTTGTTCATTAATTTCTTGAAGCTTAGTCGTTTTGTCTGCTTGATTTTCAGCAATATCTGCATTAATATTATCTAAAGCCAATTGCTCAGAAGCAATAGTTGACTGTATTCCTGGAATTACAGTATTAAACAAGAAATTCAAATCGCTTACTGTTGGAGCATATAAAGGATCCGATGGTTCTAATCCGTCTAGAACGATTAATAATGCATTATACTCTGCTTGTTTGTCTTGCAAACTAGCATTTGCTGCTTGCAGATTTGTTTCAATTACTGCTTTACTATTTTCTAAAACATAATAGTCCTGAACTAACTGATTATAATCAGTTTGTAATGTTTCTAGTTCGTCTCTAGCGACTCCAGTAACAGTATAGTTAGGATCGTCTAATCTAATTGGACTTGTATAAGCAGTCATTTTTATTTGAGCACCAATTGGTATTGGTTCGACTAAGAATACTGTTCCGTTTGGATTAATTGTACAGTCAATAGGATCTACTAATGTTCGTGTAAAGATAGCACTTGTGCCTGCACTGACATTTTTAAATAAAATTTGATTAATCTTAATTTGTGTAGCACTTAATACAGTTACAACTTTTGTTTCAAACCCTAATGTTTTGTCAACATTTGGACTAATAGTTAAAATGTCGCCTGTTTTAATACCTACTGTGCTGGCAACAGTGACTATATCGCTGCCTGCAACGTTAGTCGGTGATGACGAAATTGTTGTGGTTACTAATACATTAACAGTTGGAGGATATATGTCGTCTATATTAAAATTATAGATAGTTGAAAAACCGTCTCCAACATATTGGTCAACATTTTTTCCAACATAGTAAACGTTCATTTCGGTACCTTCTGCTGGTACATACGGTAAAGTAAATGAATGTGTATCTTCTGCGACTGTTACAATGTAGTCATCAAATGTTTCATCATAACTTGCCCACTTGTCGGTGTAGTAAGGAACACTACCCCAGCCTGAACCAATATCAAAATTAAGACCATGCACACTAACTCCACCGTAATCAACACCGGTCATTAATTGTGCTAAATCTTTTCCTAGTTCACCTGTTGACGCATCGTAGTAATATTGAATTCTGTCTTCTGCATTTAACAAAGACCAGTCTTTGGTATAATTTACAGTAATCGTTGATCCCTGTGCCGGAGCAGTTTTGAATGTAAGGGCACCCGAGTAACTTGTAAATCCTCTATTAGTAGATTTAACTATGCTTAACGTGTAATCTGCTTTTAATACTTCAACATCATTAATTAATACAGTTGCTTGTTCATTTTTAATGTTGTTAACTTGTGTGTTAACGACATCCGGCGCCCACTTTAAAGAATATTGAAGTCTCGATCCTGATACTACAATAGGGTCATCAATAGTTTCAGTTTCTTGAAGTTTTGAAATAAAATATTTTTGAGACAATCTGTCAAATTTTAATTTTATTAAATTGCTTCTTACAACACCGTTTCCAATAATTGCCACAACTTTAGCTGGGCGGCCGCCATCTTTCAAGCCGCCTTCAAGCACTATTGTTGGTGCGCTAAGGTAACCAGATCCTTTAGTCAATAAAACAATTCTGTTAATTTTACCGTTAGTAAAGAATGCTCTCGCTGTAGCACCAGAACCAGTATTGCTAATAATATTCACCACTGGCTCGGACGCATATCCGCTGCCGCCGTCAACAATCATTAAGGATGTTACTGTAAAACCAACGTTATCGTACCAATGCTTCCATGGATATTCTAAAATACGATTGTTGTCTGATTGAATCAAGCCGTTGACTACATTTGTTGAAATATTTTTTAACAAATCATTTTCGTAGAAAGATGGCAAATCAAAATCTGTTGTAACTAATGAGTTAGTATCTACTTTGTTGTATGTGCTAACATATTCTCTAATTTTAGTTCTGTATGGTTTGACTTCATTTACAAAGTCTTCAAAATTTTCTAAGTTATCGCTGTTATAAGTAATCTTTTCTTTTAGCTCACCTACGTTATGTTGTGCCTTTACAAAACTTGTTTTAAAAATCCAATCAACATAATTTTGTTCACTGTATGCATATCTTACACTATTAAAGAATAGGTTTAGATATACAGATTTTAAATCATCTACTAGAATGTTATTCTTTAATGCATTTAAAATTATAGTCAATTCTAAAGATGCAGAATTGTCAAAGATTGATGAGTCGTATAATGAACCGTCAAAACCGTATAAGCTGTTTTCAAACTTATATAGAGTAGGTAAGAATTGTATTGTACTCTTTTCTTTTCCAACTACTTTATAACTTTGTGTCCAGTCTAAATTAGTATTGTTTGCAAATTTTTCTAATAAGATCCATGTGCCTGAACTGGTTGTTTTAACTTTTACAGTTTGCCCAATGGACGCTGTTAGATTTTCTAAATCTGTAAATGTTAGTACTGTGTGGTCAATGGCAGTAAATTCGTTGTATCCGCTTAGGTACCAATCAACTTTAGACCAGTAGTTACGAACATCGTAACTTTGACTTTGCACTCTACTCCAAACTAATGTTGTAGGTTCATAAGAATAAATGCTCCAAGCTCCGTTGGCAACACTATCGCTATGGACTAATACACTATAATTTCTAAGAGTTACAAATGTGTCGTAGTCAGTATATCCTTGACCAGATGAAATAATTTCAAATCCAACAATTTGTCCTTTTGAATTAATTTTAGATCTTACTTTTGCACCAGTACCTGAGCCGGTAATAGCAAAGTACGGAGCAACAAAATAACCACGGCCTTTAGAAATAATATCAATGCCAACAATTCTACCGTTTTCTATTATAGGTGCAAACTTAGGTTTTTCATAAGTTCCAATATTAGCAAATCGCAATTCTGCATCCGTGTCTAGTGTAAAGTCGTATAAACCAGTTAAAGTGCTAGGTTCTTCTTCAAACGATTCTAATTTCGAAATATCTTTAGACTCGACAATTAAATTCTTAGACAACTCGTTGTTTGCATATTCAATGAACTGCTTGAGTGCTTCAAATCTATTGATAAACATACCTTGTCTTGGTCTGTTCTCAATACCGTATTTTAGTTTATCAGGAAGTAGCGGATCTGGAACAAGTCTTCCTTGATTATCTTTTCCGCTAAGGCTGTCAAACCATTTTTGTTCAATTGGAGCAGGCAACGTTGTTGATATGTTGTTGTTAACAATTTTCCACTGGCTGTGAACATTTTGATCTGTTGTGTCTGTTGTCCAGTACTCAACACTCAAAATGATATCTTTATCTTGCAGCAGAGGTCGAACATTAACTAAACTAAAACTATTTGTTCCAGTTAGTGCCATGTATTTGTAGTCTGCTCCTCTAGGATTTTCAATCAACCCTGCAACTTCACTAGCTGAAATTTTTCTACTTGCTACATTAGGAACTGTCTTTTTATTCTTTACCCAAAAGTAATAAGTGTTTCTAAATGATTTAGAAATACTATCATACTTTCTTACTAATCCGTAGACGTCGTTTCCATATAAGCTGGTTCCGCTAATACCTAGAGATAACCCTTCTTCAGTATCTGCTAGTTCGTTCCACTGATTTGGAGTATAGCGTGTTTCAACCCATTCATAAACATCGATGCTGGCGTAAGGGAATAATGTATTCCAAGTACTATTTCTATAAACCAAATCTGTGTCATGGCTATCAATAAACTTCGCAGTTCTTAGATCCCACCATAACGACCCAACATAAGGTTTGGTCCATGCCATTCCTTCGTCAACATTAACTTCTGATGTTCCTGAACTATAAGTAGCTGGATCATAGAATGTCTTATATCGGATCTCTGCATCTGCAAGGCCAGGAATTTGTCCTTGTATTGGATCAACGATATCTAAGTTTGTGATTAATTTATTAGTAGCTTTATTATAGAGGAATGCTCGTTTAATTTTTGTAACATCAATCTTATCATTCTCTTTACGCAATACTTGCCAGCTAAGTTTATTCTGAGGTTTTCTATATTCGTAAACTTTACCCGACTTTAAACCTTGGTCGTTTGCGTTAGGAACTCCAATAATAATCTGATTAGATCCTACAGCAAAGCCAGTACTGTAACCAGACTCTTCTGTTTCAAAGTTTTCTAAAGTTTCGCTGTAGACCCACTTTGACGCATATCTGTCATAAACATCTATTCTTCCGTTATCTTCAATTATGTCGTGAATCTTAGTAGATGCATTGTCAAATGTTGTTGCACCTCCATCGAATTTAGTTCTAATAAAATTATCAGCACCCTTGCTAAAAATAACAAGAGTTTGATAATCATTCATGAAAGAAATTCTGTATCCAAAAAATTCTGCTGTTTCAGGCCTTGTACTTGTTAATGTTTGATATAACACATACTGATTATTAGTCAATCTGTAAACATTAACTGCGCCTTGATCAAGTTCATTCAAATCAGAGTATATTGAAGAAATAGCAATATATTCTCCGGTAGAAGAAACAGTGGCGTTTGATCCAAACTTTTGATCTGTTCCAGTAATTGTTTGTGTCAAATTATACGCATTATGGTCTGCTGACTTGTATACAAAAACTTTTCCGTATGGCGAATTGTCAGGAGCAGATACTAAAAGAGTAGAACTATCTTCGCTTATTGCTATTGCAGAGCCAAACTTGGTTCCTGCACCAGTTTGCGGAGTAATATGGTTGCCAGTGTCGTATCTCCAACTAGTAGTTGTAAATTCAATAACACTAGAAGGAGAACTGTCAGGCTCTGCACTTATTATAATAGAGCTATTTGTTTGATCAACTTCAGCGACATATTGATTAGAATCGAATCCAATTCCCTTTAATACCATTCCTGGTTTGATCCCTGCTGTGCTTGTTAGAACAATTTTTGTTCCCGAGCTTCCAGTTGGGTTGTATGTAGTACTTACTTCGGTTACAGTCTTGTAAACTAGTTTGTAAACAAACCCTTGACTGTTGTTATATCCGTCTGAGCCAACAAATAGTGCATTGTCTCCAAAAACTAAACTAGATCCAAATAGTTCGTTACTAGATGGTAATGGACTTAGTATAGTTGTAATTAAACTAAAGATGTTGTTAGCATCTTTTTCATAAATCGTAACTACACCTTGTCTTTGTAAAGTTGAATTTGTTCCTGTGCTATCGACTGGAATATATGGAATTTCTGTCCAATAATCTCTAGCATTTCCAGCAATGGAAATTCTAGCAATTGGTCCAACTGCTGCGCCGCCAAGAACAGACACAACTCTTATTAATAAGTTGTTTGCTGGAGAAGCTCCGCCTAAGTTTGCTCCAAAAATTCTTATTGTGTCGCCTACTGCAAAAACATCTCCTGGATTGTTAACACTAACTGAATAATTTGAATTAGTTACTACAACGTTAAATGTTGCATTTAAACCAGCGCCAGTTAACACAGTACCTGACAAATTAGTATAAGTTCTTGTTATGTTTGCAGGATCTTGATTGGTTGATGATACTAACGCAGAGTAATGTTTTCCGCTTTTTATAACAATATCACCAGTAGAATAATTTGCAGAAGAACTCCATAGTCCTTTGTATAAACTGCAAACTTCTGTAGCTAACGGAGTGCCAAGTGCTAGCCATCGACTATCTTTAGAAAGTGCAATAATATCTCCAGTAAACGAATCTGGAGAGTTAGATAAACCAAATACTGATTCTTTTGTTATGAAAGGAGCAGTAATTGTTTGTCTTTGCAACCACGGTGAAAACAAACCAGTCTTGTCAAGTACAATAGTTTCGCCCTGATTAGTTGTGATCAGTGCTACATTGCCTGCTGCATTTATAACAGTTTGTCTACCGTAGAATAAACCTTCTTGGGGAGCAGTATTTGAAATTTCAAATTTTGAATATACATTGCTGTGTTGCCATGCTGCCCATTTACCATCGCCGCTATCGTCAGTCCATACTAACTCGTTATCAAGTACCGGTGCGCTGACAATAGTATCTATTTCGTCTATAGTAGACGCCCTATGAGATTTAAAATAATAAAGTGTAACTTTTTCTTGTTCAACAAACGGCTTTGGCTGTTCGTCTTTAGTGGCGGTTAGTACAATGACTTTACCTTTGATTGATTGGATTTCATAAAATCCGTTGTACTGAGAAGTTTGATCAATACCTAGATAGTTTCCTATGTCTTGTACAATTGACTCGTCCAATGTTACAGTAACCTTACCTATTGAGTACTCTATGTTAGATACAGTTGCAGGTAATCTTGTAAATCTATAAACATTCCATTCCCTGCCTTCAAAACCCGACCATACATATTCGCCGTCTTCAAAATCAGTAATCGTTTCCTTGGTGATGTCGCTGATATTTTTTAAAGTTAATTTAATATCGCTCGAACGAACATAACCCGGTGTTCTTAAATAATTTTTATTATTTTTTAACACAGGCCATGGGTTATTGTTATACCCAATTGGTTTAACATAAACATCGTTAGTAGATTGACGAATAATAAAATCTACTACCGAATTATCCACTTGATTTACTAATTCAAAACCTTGAGGATTATTTTTAAACTGTTGCTCGTCGATGACAAATTCAATAGTTTCAAAACTACTGCTGGCGCCGTACTGTCCTGTTCGTATCGCCCACTCTTCAAAGAATGTAATGCTTTCTTGTCCCTCGGCACTTAATACATCAAATAGTTTGTTAAGAACGTTTTGTGTTCCTTTCTCAACAATCATGCCTTGATAGAATTTAAATTCGCTTACATCATCTTTTATGATGTTGTTTAAGTACTGACGTTTCTGATATCCAACTAAATGTTGTGCTATTGCTTGTTGGTTGCCATCAAAGTTATCGCTGTCTAAACTATAAAAATCTTGGAACTGTGTTGCTTTGTATGTCCAGTTTGGCAATAGTTTAGATTCTGGTTTGCTGTCAAGTTTCATCCAGTTTGCAGAAATAAAAGTTTCTGCGCCCGGTGTAGACGATTTTGCAGTATAATAAAACTGTTTGTGTTTTACGATATCCCCCAGCGCATAATCTTGCCATGATTGCCAATCTTGGATTACAGCTTGGTCAAAGATAAATCCTGGAATGTTAAAATCGCCCTTCCAATCGCTGCTTACATAACCAGAAATTTTAATTCTTTCTTGTCTGTAACCGCTAGTTGGATTATAAATTGTATCGTTAAAGAGTGTGTTATTTCTTAGTACAACTACTTGTTCTTTTTGTACTAGATAAAAAGTAGCACCGTAGATTCCATCCTCTACAGGTGTATAACTTACTGCGTTCTCTTCTCTGTAATTGTTTAAAAATTGAGGCTGTATAGGTGTGCCGTCAACTTTAAATATTTCATATTTGTAAAATTGATTTCTTATATCGTCAACAACTGAAATAGGTGCTGCAAATGTCAAGTTAGCAGAAGCAGGACTTAAACTAATTACACTACTTCCAACAGAACTTAGACCATCGAGTTTTACATAATCTTCTTCGTTAAAGACTGTATCTGGGTCCAAGTTATTAACAGCACGATAGTAATCTCCGTTATATCTTACAATTTGTCCAAGTACAACTGGTTGATTTTCTTGCCACTCTTTCCATTTGTCTTCACCGGTGCTCCAATTCTGTGTTGTCCAGAACATAAATTCTTTGGCGCTAGTTTCCCAGTTAGTAATAGTGGCTAATTCAGAATTAAAATTATCAAAAATAAAACCTTGATCTTTTAGATATTCTCCATAACCAAGTAAAAAGTCCACGACATCTTGGATAGTTCTTAATTTAGTTCCGTAAGGTAAAATTAATTCTTCTGATTTGTCCCATGCTTGTCGAATGTACGCATCTCGACCACCGACGATTGGAAGGCTTGGTAATAAAGTATAATAAGAGGGATTAAAAACTGTTGTAGTTGTATGTAAGGTTTTTACTCTATAAAATCTATTTGAATAAGAAATTATCTTTCCAGCAGAGTACTGATTCTCTGGGGTCCAAGTAGTAAAACTTTCTGATATTCCGCCTACATTAATTAAGATTCCAGACTTTGTCCAGTTGTAATACTTAAAGTATGGCTGAGTTTTACTGTAACCTTTTATGCTATATCCGTCTTGTAGTTTTGTAACAACTACACCACTGTAGATAATCTTTTTAATAGGACTAGATGTATTAAGAATAATTTCATAGTCTTCTGTTGGGATGAAAACACTTCCAGCTGTCAATGGTGTTTTACTGTCAAGTAATAATTTAAATTTCTCTTTACTAGTAAAACCTCCAATACGATGACTAATTCTTACTTGTAAGTTTGTCAAGTCATACTGGTATTGTTTATAAGATTTTAAATTATCGCTTTGGATATAATCGACAATGTAGTTAATAATACCACTAGTTTTTACACTAGTCAAACTAGTGTATATGCTTGGCAGGACGATGTCTGCTGGGGTTATCCTTTTCTTAGTATCTTTATAAACTAACTGGCCTGCTTTGTTTCGAACAATTCTCGAACGATCAAGTAATAATCCAAATGTCTTTGCTGGCTGAACTAATAGTAGTGTAATTAAAATTGCAAATGGATAATGACTACTTCTGCGCCAAGCACTTTCTACTGGGCTAACGTCACCAAACACGAAATCGCCTGCTGTTGAATTTGTAATAATACCAGATGCTAGACCAGACTCCACTGGGCTTATAATTTCACCATTTTGATTTACTGGTATATGATTTTTCAAATACGGTCTTATGTATTTTTTATTCTGTACAGGCGGTTTTCCAGGTTCTCTTATCAGACCTTCCGATAAGTCTTCCCACATAACCAAATTATCACTAGTATATGGTGCAGGTCCATAAGCCTCTTGCCACCAAGACGGTTCTTCGCTAAATCCTAACATTTCCCAAGGACAAATGTTTGGCCTGTCAGTGTCAAGCATCCAACGGTGAATTCCTTTCCAATAACCTGGTAGCGGAGTTCTGCCGTCTGGTGTGGCCATTTCTCTATAATTGTATGTCCTTGCATCTTGATTATTGTAACTTAACGGCTTTGTAAAATCTCTATCAATTAAGTTAGACCAAGAATAAAAGTTTGTTGAAAGAACTTCGTTAAATTCTTTTAAACTAAACGCAGTATTTCTGTTATAAACAGGCAAGAAATCTGAAATATCAAATATTTCTGTATCGTATGTTATTTTGATGTTGTTGTAGATTCTTTTTTCTAATTCAAGAATTAAATCATCTCTATAATCGCCATAAGCAAGAATTATGCTGCCGTCGTGGCCTTGAATTACTGTTCTAGGAGTTACTAAACTAGTGTCTAAATAAATTTTAGGTTCGTATTTTGGCCAAAGTCCTAACTTTGTAGGAGTAGACGGCACATAACACCCGTTGGTATTTTCAAATTCGTATATAGTAATTACATCGTTGTTCTGTAGCTCTGCTCGAACAACTATAAACCCCTGGCTGTCAAATGTGTAATCTCTGCCGTGAAGTAATTGTTCTCCTTTGAGGTATACAAGAACAGCTTTATTAGATAAAGAATCTAAACTAAATGTGCTTGTAAGAGGATATGTTTTTATTCTATAATCAAAAACTTTTAAATCGGTCCTAATGCTTCCAGTATAAGGAACCATATCACTAAAATAATAAGGGAACGATGTTGGTTTATCTTTATTAATTTCTTGTAGAATTAAATTTACTTGTGTAATTGGGTCTGCGTCTACACCTAGTGTTTCTGCAATGTTGATAAAGTTTCTTTTGAATTTATTATAATCAGTTTGTACACTTTCAATTGCTCTAACAATATTATTAGTCTGAGAAGTTAAATGATACAATGCAATACTAATTGGACCGCTATGTTGCACAAAACGTGTACCAAATTTTGTAATATTACCTAAATCTCTAAGATTACTGATGCCAGGAAATACTCCGCTAAAAGCAGTTTGAATATTGTCAATAATAGAATTTACGTGAGACGAGATTTCACCTAATGTAAAATCTGTCATGTTTTCGTTAAGCGGATTATTTTGTAAGCCTATTGGAATTTCATAGAAGCCGTTATTGTTTATTGGCTGTGAAGAAAATGCTTTAATTGTCAATATATCTTGAGTAGTAATATCTTTAGACAAGACAACTTTCTTATAGTAAACACCGTCTTCAATAGACCAATTATTTTTTTCTAAACGAACACCATTTACATAAATCCTAACTTCTAAATCTTGAAGTTTGTTTATATCATCAAATATATCAATATCAAAATTATTTGTTTTGTTAGAATCTTTATAAATTCTAACAGCGGCTTGATTGTTTACGCTCTCTGACTTTTGCCAGCCGTTGACATATACCGTATCTCCGTTTTCTAAAGTCTTTAATAAAAAGCCAACGTTTGTTGTTTCTTCAACAATCAAAGATACATCTTTGTATTGGAATACATCTGTTGCAATATTAAAGTTAAAAACAATATCGCCTATATTATCAATATTTTTGTAAGATAACGGAAATTCTAAAACAGTGTCTTGAATTCCTGTTCCTATTTTATAAGAAAAAATCTTTGTTCCAGAAAATGTTGATCCGTCATAAACAGATTTATTTCCGTAACTAATTCCTGCATCGTCGTGAATATCGAACAATGGAGTCTGATTTGTCGAATCTTTCTGTTGCGCTCTTTCCCATCCTGTACCGTTGAACCAATACCAATTACCTTGATTTTGTAAACCTTGTTTAATTAAAACAGTATCCAATTCAACCGGTGTAGCGTCTTCTATCAAATGAATTTGTCTAACACCGTCTAAAATTAAAAAGTCAACCTTAAAAATTTTATTTTTGACTCTAATATCAGTATCTGCAGCAAATAAAATCTTTTGCCCTTGTGCAATATCAATACCGTCAATATTGTAACCTAGCTGTCCTTCAATCTTTGAAAACACATCTGTTGTATAAGTGTCAATTAAGTCAACGTCAGTAATTGAACTTGTTCCAAAATTGAAAAGTTTTAAGTTAGGCTCAAATTCGATAATTGGTCTGACCGCACGGGCTGTTTGATCGATATTTGCGATTTTTCCACTAGCAGCGGCGCTGGCTTCAATTACAGATTTATGAAACCATCTATTGTATCTACTCCAAGGATTCTTATCTCTACTTTTTCTATTAATTACAATATAATCTTTTTTGCCCGCTAACGTTGTAGCATCACCAAACGGCATAGAGTCAAAAGGAGATCCATCAAACAAAACAGATTCACTAGTAGTATATCGACCAACAATTTCTAACGAACTTTCTTCAATTAAAACTATTGATTCTCCTACACCTTCAACATAGTATTGCCCTGTTTTGTATTGTTCCGGAATAACATTACCAACAAACGATAGTTTCATTCCGTTGCTTAACTCGATCCCGTTGGGTAGTTGATACGATTTTTTACCAATCAATGTAGTTTCTACATCAAATGTAGAATTTTCAGTTATTGATAAAATTTGAAATACTCCGCCAAGATCTACATCGCTTTCGCTAACATAGTAAAGTACATCAGGAGAATTTTGTGGAACTGTAAATTCAATGACTCCATTTTCTACTGCATGTCCAGTTATGCCTGGAGTTTCATACCTATTCAATACTCCGTCTGTTCTTTTAGTTTTAATACTAAATGGATTTCCGGGACTATCAATTTCAAAACGATATGTTTGTCCTCTGTATAATTTTATACTTGGGTTTTCAGTTAACCCGTTAGGATAAAAAACATAAGTGTTATTATCAGCTTCTGCCCTTATACCTATACGATAAGTGCTTACAATGTTTTCTTGATTGCCCACAATCCTAATAGCATCTGGGCCGTATGGTAGCCAATAGTACTGTTGAAAGTTTACAAACTTATCCCAATCAATGTGCGGATCCCAAGAATAAAATTCTTGTTCGTTTAATCTTGCATGGTTTTTTACATTACCGCCAAAAACTTTTATCTGATTAATATAGTCTTGGTAGTCTTTAAAGAACGTAGTATTCTCAAGTTCGTCTTTTACTAATAAGCCTGGTTCTAGTTGGTAGTTTTGACGACTATCATCAGCTGCTGCTATAAAAATATCTTTACTAGTTGTCGATTTGCTATTCTGTCTTCCAACATAACCATTAATCTTTTTAACCGTACCGGGCTGAATCAACTGATCAACAGTTGCCTGTAAAAATTTCTTATTCGAATCTGTTCTAAAATATCTTGGTAATAGATCAGAACTAGATGTTTTCGAGCCTGTTGGGTTAGTTTTGTCCGCCATTGTTTACTCCGTAACTAGAACTTGTTATACTTTGTTGTGATGTTGTAGTTGATTCAACTGTTGTGCCTGCTACTGACTTGATTGCAGAGCTAGTAATTCCTGAAATGATTTCAATATCATCCACTGTTGCTCCGTTAACAAATAATTCATCGCTTGCAGATTTGATTTCAAATAAGCTACCAAATCCTAATCCGCTTTGTCTTGGAACAATTACAAAACTAGAAATATCTGGTGCAAGTTGAGTCATTACATAAGCTGAAAGCTCTGTAAAATAGAATGTGTCTCCAAATTCCCAATTTTCTAAAGCAAAAAATTCTTCAATTGCTGCAATAATTCGTGTTTTAATGTCGTTGTCAGAAACAACCTTGCTTGAATTTTTTATAACTTTAAAACTTGCCTGGACATCAGGCGTTGCTGTTTGTCCAAATAAAACTTTATAGTTAGCAGGATGATAAATTATTTCATCGCTGATAGTTTTAATTAAATTTAAATTCGTTGAAACTAAATCGTACAATTCATTAGAACTTGGTGGTAAAGGTTTTGATGTTATTGCGCCTGACAACCATTGTCTAAATCTTAAATCATAATTTTTAGTCAGCAAGTAAATGTCAATGATATTGCTGGCGCCTGGATCGATTCTACTGTCATAATCAGCATTGTGAATATATTGAAACTTTAAATTGTCTCTTCCAATGTACACTTTATAATCGAGTGATGGCACATAAGGGTTGGCTAGTTTTTCATTATATTTTACAACTGTGTCTGTATCGACAAAATAAAAATACTGTCCGGTAACTTTTTCATTTATTGAAACATAAGTTTTGCTGGCCTTAATCAAAACTGTATTTGAAGAATTATCAAAATATCTATAATCTTCTTGTCCTTGACTAATGCTGTATTTTTCTTCTACAATATATTTTTTCTGTAAAATAGTTGAACTTGTTTCTCCTACTATTGGAGGATCAACAATATCTAAAAACAATTCTGGATTATCTACTACGCCATTGTCATCAGAATCAGCAAAAGAGACGATTAATTTTTTATTATCAACATAACCGTCAATACCGGTATACTCTTTTACAATATCCCAAGGTAAATCGTATGTGTATGCAGAGGTAGAACTAGGTGTTGTATTAATGCTTAAAACATTAATCAAATCTTTGACTACTGCATTCATTTTACTATCATAAATTTTATTTGAAGTTTCAAAGAAGAATCTTGTTTTCTTATCGCTTTCAAATACATAACGCTGGCATCTTGTTGTTATTGTATAAAACTCATTATCGGTAGTAAACAATAATAACCAACTTGCATCTTGACGTAAATTAGTCTTATCGCCTTGTTTTCCTAAACTAAAAACATTTTTAGTATCAAGGTTTAATTCAAATATAATTTTCCATTGCTGATTAACTGCATCGTATCTTAATCCAAACGGCTTATTAGAAAAAATTAAATCTATCATTGTTGCAATCGTATCAGCATCTATTACAGTTCTCCACTTAGGGATAATCTGAGATACTACAGGATAAATTCCTGTGTTGCTATCAAGCGACGGAATATTTCTGTTTAATGTAATTGCTCCAAAGCCTGTTGAAAGTTCTCCTTGGCCAGCAGCAGTACCGTCGTCGACAACGTTTACTACTTCTGCCCATAACGAATTAACTGCACCTTGCGTGTTCAAAGAACCGTATTTTAAACTATTGTTGTCTGATGCATCAAAATACCAACCGTTTGGTGCTGTAAACTTAATCAATGAGCCGGGCTTAACATATTTTAAATCTGTTGAAGTATAGCTACCTACTTTATAAATTACATTTCCGCCTGCGGCAGCTAGATAACCTGTTGACAACCCAGTGTCGCTTGTTACATTGCGCCATACTGTGTCTAAACCTTCAACAAAATTTAAAAACTTTTCATAATAAAAGTTTCTTAAATCAATATTTTTTAAAATGTCAAACACATCGTTGTAAATTACACCTTCAATGTCTGTTTTATTTTTATAAGAAAATCTAAACTCGCTGGTGAAGTTTTCTTTGTATAATATTCCGTCGTCTGCAAATAAAATAGTTGAGCTGTACTTTCCGGTTGGGTCTGACAAATCAAAATATCTGCTTATACCCGAGCTTGTTCGATTAATTGCTTTAATTTTTGCAATTTGTGTACTAGCTGATAGCGGACTAATATTATAGTCCTCGCCAGTGATCATTCTATTTTGTGTATAATATGTTTGAGGAGCGTTAGCTTTAATATCTTCACTTGTTTCTGCTGCCGCAGCATTTGATACTGTGCTAGATAAACTTAAAGAAATTGTCAATACTTCTTGTTGATTAGCAGCAGACACGTATGGAAAATTAATACTGACGTTTCTTATGTCTTGAGTGTTAATAGTGTATGCAAGTCCGTTGCTAACTCGATAATATGCTCTAAATGTTCCTAATGGCAAGTCACCAAATGTGCCATCACTAAATTGTAAACTTACTGCATCTTCTGTTCGAGTAATTACTGAATAAATTGTTCTTATGTTTTTGTTTACACTATTGTAGATGATATTATTAGCTTCAAAATTTGAAACACTTGTCCATAACACAGACTCTTGTCCGTCTGTATCTAATTGATACAACCAAACATCTTCGTTGTTAATATTTTGACTGTCGATGTCAATGGATTGATTTGAACTAGGTTGGTTAATTGTAAATGTACCAGTGTTTAATGTTCCTTGAACAAATCTAAAAAAGAATCCTGAGCCTGGGCTACCTGATCCTTTGCCATCGTCTTTATAGATACAGCTTAATGGACTGCCTTCCTTTGGCGTGTCTTCGTAAATGTAGGATCTTCCTTTAAAAGTAGTGCTCACTACTTCAAAATCCATACTTCGGCCTGCCACAGTCTTGTTAAATCCGTAGACAGGTAGTCCTGTTGTACTTGACTGGAAAATATACTGTTCTGTAGGTATTCCGTAAATTGTGTCGCTGGCAGCTGGATTACCAAACTGCTGTGTTTTTGGGAAGGCAGAGTTTAAAACTTTAACGAATTGATCGTACCAGTTAGCATTGCTGGCATCATTCCAGTTAATAACTTGCCCTGATAAGTTTCTACCATTGCTGTCAACTACATTTTCTGTAGTACTAACACTGGTAAACTTTAATAATCCGCTGGCTGCAACGTTTCTTTTAGCATTATAGGATAGCAATCTTGCTAAACGTAGTACACTTTCACGACGTTCTGCTAATTCTAGGAAGTTATCACGAGCATTTAAATCAACACGGAAAGCTATGCTTTGGCCCAAGAACGCAATAAGGTCAATTAGGGCAAGGTATTCGCTAGATTCAATATAATCGTTGTAATCTTCTGGGTAATTTTGACGGATGTAATCAATCATTGTTCTGCGTAAATTTTCAAAATCGTAGCTTTGAAAATCCGCATTTTTAAAGGATTGATATATTTTTTTCCAGTCTTCTGAAATTAAAAGTTTGTTTTGTCTAGCAGTAACCGTCATGATTTATCCTAATATTGATATTTATCGATAAAAATTATATGCGTACTTTATCCTAACAATAAGCCGTTTGCTTGGTCAAACCTTAATTGCATAGACTGGCTTACGTTATAAGGCAAGTATGTAAGAACACATTCTATTTGTATTCCTGTATTGTACTGACTGACAGAAACTTCGCTTGCACTTATCCTAGGATCGTAGTTAATAATAGTGTTTACATTCTGAACAATTAAATCTTTTAACTGTTCTGTCAACGGCTCAAACAACAAATCCCAAATAATAGTTCCAAACTCTGGATTCATCAGGCGTTCGCCCTGTCTTGTGTGAAAATGATTTAACAAATCTTGTTGTATTAATTGAAAATCATATAAACCAAAGTTTTCAGTGTCTGAATTTACAGTACTGAACCCTTTATATGTTTTAGGTGCAATTAAATCATTTCGCTGATTAGGCGTCAACGTTATTTTATCGTAAAGTTTTGCATTTGTGCTCATGGTGTACCTTCCTCATCCGCAGGTAATATTTTTTCAAATGTATCAGTTTTAGTAGAATATTCTTTGTACGCCTTTGGAGTTGCTATTGATTTTGTAGCTTCCCTGTCAGTGTTAGCAAAAGATTTTGGATCCAAGTTTTCGTGATGTGGCCATGGCTCGTGTTGTGGTACACGCATCATAATAGTTTCTAAATCTTGTATTCCTTCTTTGTTTGGCACTGTACAAACATCTAATAAAATTGTTTTTTCTGCTTTTGTAGAACTGTTCATGAATATCTTTCCAGCGGTCTCTCTATGTGTAGTTCCGCTATTGATATGTGAGTCGGTTCCGCTTGTAATTTTTGTGCTAGTACCAGCCGATGTTTCAACATCTGTGCCTGCTTCCATGTGAACTTTTTGTTTGGCTTTTACATTAAAATTTCTACCTGCTTCTAAATTAATATCTCTATCTGCTTTAATGTTTAAATCATTTTCTGTATGAATACTGATACTATCTTCTGCATAAATGTCAATCTTACCATTGCTAGTCAACTCTACCCAAGTAGTTCCTTTAGCATTTCCAATATAAATTAGATCTTCAGAATTATGTAAAAGTATTTGATGTCCTGTTCTTGTTCGAATTCTTACTAACTCGTTGTGTGGAACATCTCTTAATCCGTCTGTTTCTTTATTTTCCAAAGAAGCATATTCAGGCGGGCCTTCGCCAGCTAATGTTTTTCGAAGATAATTGTCATCGCCGTCGTCCATGACAAATGTTGTACCGCCTAATCTACTCATAGGTAACACAACTTTTCGTTTTTCTAAACCAACTAGTTTAGTTGGACCTTTTTTATCTAATGGACCAGGTGTACTAATTCCAAAAACAGTACTTGGTGTTTCACGTCGGGCACTAGACGAAGTAATACCTCGAACATCATCTTTTAACAAACCTTGTGTTATTAAAGATTCAGTAATTAAATGTTTAGGCTTTTTAATTTTTGTCGAATCTGGTATGTTGCCTGGGTTGGCTTTTGTATTAAATTCAGCAACTGGAACTCTACCACTGCCGTCTACGGTAAATTTTGTTGCAGCAATGCCGGGAACCATAAAATTCATTTGTGCATCGGGAACACAACCGATCCAATAAGCATACTTTGGATCATCTAACACAAAAATTACAATTACTGTTGTTCCAATATCCGGAGGACACATCCACATACCGTAACTTTTTTGTGTATTGTCGTAGTCGTCCGAAGGATTAATTCCTTCTTTAGGTGTTGAACCAAAGAAAGGACTTAGATACTTTGCTTGATATGTCTGTCCAACTGACACAGAATTTCCGTAATATCTGTGTAGCCTGACTTCAAGCACCCCCATGAAGGTTGTATCTCTGTGACCAACTACTTCGGCAAGAAAAATACCTTCTTTAGGTCTTTCTATTTTAGAAACAATGGTGTCGTTATTTGTCGGTCCTGACATTTTTATTTTCCTGCTTGTGCGGGTCCTGGATTTTTTGCACTTAATAGATTTTTATCAGTTGCAATCCTTGTAAACTCTTGGCCGTTTCTTCTATAACCCGACAATACTTGTCTAAAAGTTCCGTTAGTAAAATGATTCTTAACTACATTTACGCAATACAACCCTGTAAAGCCAATAGCAGGGCCAGCTTTTGGATCTTTAGTCATATCCATATGATTTGGGCCTTTAAAATCGTAAAGCCCTGTTGTTTGATTTATGTCAATAGGTGTTCTAAAGTTTACAATAACATCTACTTGACTGCTTTGCCAATTCACAGATCCGTCTTGATTTAAATCTTTATACCCTTTAACAGATTTAGCATTATAATTGCCCATACCGCTTGTTACAAACCAGAAAGGATCTCCTAAAATTTCTAAATCTAGCATGACCATGTCATAGGGATTTGTTATAGCATCATGAAAAGTTTTTCCTAAACGTTGTAATGCTGTTTCTGAAGAAGTTCCACCAACGCCGTCTTGAGAATTGCTTTGAGCTGCAAAATTATTCATTTGTCGTTGGCCGCCTAAACGATCTGCTTGTTGAAATGCAGCTCCTTCAGGCGCAGGTTGGTATGTAGTTTTTCTTTCTTTGTTATCGCCAATGGAGTCATTTTTTTGTCTTGCAACTCCGATTGAATTTAAAAATGCATCTGATGCATAACTATTTGAAAAACCAACATTATAATCAATGTTAAATTTTATAACTTCAGTGTTCTTTCCTGTAAAAATATAATCATATCGTTTGATTGCTTTGGCTTTTAATGCATCAAAGCCTGGTGCTTGAGTGCCAGAGCCTGCTACTTTGCTGTAGTGTACTCTAAATGGTATCACACGATATACTGCAATTTTAGGAGACTTTCCAGTGATTGTTTCGTTGGCTTTTGGTTGTACATAATACGTTTGTGTGTCAATTCTCCACCAAGTAATCATGCCATCTGGGTCAATATTTGAAGTTGCTTTTTCTGCATATTCGCTTGCTAAGATTATTTGATTAATAACTGTTGGAATATCTATTGCCTGGGAGAATTTAAATTCACCCTCGGCGGCATTGGCAACAAGTTTTCCTCGTAGCCAAATTTTTAAAACAGGATCCCAAGTGTCTTGTGCGTTTCCTGGTGGCGGATCTCCGAGTCTTGCTGGGTTGAATCCTAACTTGGCTGCGCCGACTTCATTTACGCTACCTTCAGCTTGCTCAAGTGTACTAGGATTAACTCCTATCTTTTGAAAAACTTCTCCTGAATCTGCTGACTGTTGCGGGTTTACATAAGCAACATTCTTTTTAGAAGATTTTGTTCCGCTAGCATTAGATACATTAGTACTACTAGAGTCTGGTTTAGGAAATAGAATAACGATTTGATCTGCAACGTTAAGTGGCCCGTTTGGTTTTACAAGTTCTCGTAACTTATTGTTGACCACTGCCTGTAAACTTTGTTCGCCGGTCTGTAATACTTCTTGAACAGTTGTGCCTTTGATACTAGTGTCAGAACGTAAAGATGCAAATTCTTTTGTCAATGCTATACCTTGTGTTCCAAAAGCATTGATCAAATATCGAGTTCCTTGCTCCGACGAGTTCATTTCAATCGTTGCAAATTTGAGAGGGATATATCTTGTAGAGAACGGTATTTTTTTCAACATTCCGTTTTCTGTGTTTCCTCTAAACTCAACACTTAACAAAAATGGTGCATCTCTCCAATTAGAATGGCCTGCTTTAATTGCAGCAGTTTGTAAGGCATTGATAAAAAGACCGATACTGTAAGGTTCTATAACATCAAACTGTATTGTTGCCAACGAAGTTGTCTTAGGAGAGTTGTGTCCTATCAGTGTTTCAAACGTTAAGTTATTAATAAAAAAATCTTGCTTTCCAAAATTAGGTGTTTGTATTCGATTCACCGGATCTGCCATTGCAGACTTGCAAATAATTGGCATTACCTTTCCGCCTAAATACGACTGGTCGGGGAAATTTAATTCGTTAGTTGTTAAAGAATGCAAACCAATTACATAAGTGTAACTGGCATAGTTAGATAGTATATTAGGAGCAGGAACACTAAGTCCGCCTAATGCTCCAAAGTTTGTTCCTAATGTTGCAGCAGTTGAAGCAAGATTTGATGTTGCACCAATTATATCAAATCCCATATTAAACTCCTAGTACTGATTTTAGGCCGCTCGACTTTGGTATATAAATTTTCTTTCCGGGAACAAAATCAAAAATTGGATCTTCTAAAACATCCATGTTGCGTTGAATGAACACCCACCATAGTTGTGGGTCGCCGTACAAGTCGTAAGCCAATAAATCTGGCCTGTGCATATACTGACTTTCTATTGTATAAAGAAAATCGTCTGGCTCGGCACTAACAGGACGTATAGACAAAGTGTCTAAGTAATTTTGTTTTATTTCTGTTATGTACCACGGACTTAATATGTTATATACTGCCATGATTAAATGTATCCGAATGAGTTATTTAAATACGAACCTGTTACGAATCTATCAAGGCTGAACTTACGCATAGATGTTCTGCTGTACATTGGCATTAGTGTTATACTAAACTCGCTCTTTGTTGGAACGTATGCTTTTCCACCGCTAGTTGTGCCGCCAACACCAAATGTTCCTAGCAATCCTGCAACTTGTCCTACACCTCCAGCAATAGCACCTATGGTATCTAATCCAGGAATACCTGGAATTGCTCCTCCTAAAGAGTCAGCTAAACCGCTAACACTATCTGCAAGTCCTGCAATGTTTCCTGCTGCACTTCCTACTACATCGCAATGAATATAATCAACATCTGAAGGCAAGTTACAGGTAAAATTCTGAATAGCCACAGGCACGTTCTTGAAAACATAGTTTCCATAACCGTTTAAGTGTACAATAGGAGGAGGGTTACCGGCTTTTGGATCAAAACCTGTGAACATTTTTGAAATAGATCTTAAATAATGAACTGCCGCAATCCAATACAATGCTTGTCCAGCGTCTTCTACTGCCATAGTTGCTGTAATTTCAATAGTACCTGGGTCACTATTTTTATAAGCATTGACAGGATAGTTAGAATGAACCACAGACTCTGGACTATACTTTGCACTAGACTTAATAGTAATTCGCGGAGTAAAAGGAAATACCAAGCCGCCAGCATCCTTTAGCGGTTTTAATACTGGACTAGACCTAAAGCTAGACCAATTTGGGAGACTTAATCTGACACGCCAATCGTTTGCAAACGGGTCACCTTGGAATGCTGTAATTGCGCTGGCTATATCACCAATCGCTTCGCCGCCTGCGGGCAAGTTTAACGCTCTAATTGCGCCGCCAACGCCATCGGCAGAAGACACAGCCGATAGTGCTGTACTAATTGCCTTGGCTGTGTTAATGCCTTGTGAAACAGCTCCAAAAACCGCTGCACCGGCAGACACTTGCCTAACAAAACTACTATTACCAGATGTAAAAGCCATATCTATTTTTCCTTTTGGTAATATATTTATTTGACTTTATAATATACGTAGTTTATAATCTAACAATCCGGAGACATATTTAATGACGACAACAGTTCCAAAGATAAACTATCTAAACAACAAGGATCTACTGCTAGAAATACACAAATCAAAGAGTTCATACTGTAGCTTTACCAAGCCAGAATACCATCAGTATGACATTATTTTACCTAGTTTAGACAAAATTAATATAAGAACAATAGCTGAAGCCAAAAGAAACAAAGCAAAACGCATAGGTGACGAAGACTATGCTCGTAGAAAAGCTTCTGGCGAAAAAGTCAAACAAGCAGATTGTGCTGTAGACTATAAAAAAATTGCTAAAGGTGATTTAGTGTTCAGAATCATGACATTTGAACACATACCAACTAACGTAGGCAGAAAGAAAAATCCAAAAAGTACTGCGGACAAACACGACAAAGTGAACTTTCCTCCTTTCCAACATTGGAAATTTGATGAAAATGATGAGCTAGTATGCGTTGGAAAAAGTCATTGGAAGGGCGGACTTAAAGCTGGAAAGTTTGATAAAGATGCTGGGCAAATTACAAATAACCTTGCCCGGATGATGATTAAACTGTGTGAACGTTATGCTACTAGAGGTAACGTAAGGGGCTATACCTATAACGATGAAATGAAAGGTCAAGCCATTCTTCAACTAACTCAAATAGGACTACAATTCGATGAAAGCAAGTCAGATAATCCTTTTGCTTACTTTACTGCTGCTGTTACTAATTCATTCGTTAGAGTTATCAACATTGAAAAACGTAATCAAAACATTAGAGACGACATTTTAGAAATGAACGGAATGAACCCAAGTTATACTAGAACTGGTGCTGGTGAACATGAAGCTGCTATGCGCCGAAACGCAGAAGGATCTAGCGATGAGTAATCTTTTTAAGAAGGTAGCCTGTTTTACTGATATTCATTTTGGATTAAAGTCGAACAGTCAAGTACATAACCAAGACTGCGAAGATTTTGTAGATTGGTACATTCAAAAAGCAAAGGAAGAAGGTTGTGACACAGGAATTTTTCTTGGTGACTGGCACCACAATCGTAATAGTCTTAACATCACTACTATGGACTATAGCCTTAGGGCCTTGGAAAAGCTCGGTCAGGCGTTTGATCAATTTTACTTTTTCCCTGGCAATCATGATTTATATTATAAAGACAAGCGGGATATACACAGCGTTGAGTTTGGCAAGTATATTCCTGGTATTACTGTTGTACATCATCCAATTACAGAAGGAGATGTCACGTTGTGCCCGTGGCTGGTTGGAGAAGAATGGAAACAAATAGGCAAAAAGAAAGCCAAATATATCTTTGGACACTTTGAACTTCCGCACTTCTATATGAACGCCATGGTGCAAATGCCAGACCACGGCGAGATTCAACTAGATGCATTCCAAGGATACGAACTTGGATTTAGTGGTCACTTCCATAAGCGTCAAAGCAAGAACAATATGCACTATATTGGCAATGCTTTCCCCCACAACTATGCAGATGCATGGGACGATGAACGTGGAATGATGATTTTAGAATGGGGCAAGCAACCAGAATATCATGCTTGGCCCGGACAACCAACGTTTAGAACCGTAACCTTAAGCAGATTAATTGACGAAGCAGACACACTTATACTGCCCAAACAACATCTGCGTGTCACTTTGGACATTGACATCAGTTACGAAGAAGCAAGTTTTATCAAAGAAAACTTTATGTCGCAGTATGATATTAGAGAATTGACTTTGATTACAGAACGTAAAGCAGTTGAAATTAATACAGATATTGATGTTCAATCTTTCGAGAGCGTTGACCAGATTGTTTCCAGTCAGCTTGTGAATATCGAAAGCGAAACGTATAATAAGAATACGCTACTAGCGATTTATAACAGTCTATGATTAAAATAAAAGAACTTACAGTAAAAAACTTTATGAGTGTGGGTAACCAAACTCAAGCTGTAGATTTTGATAAAGAGAACTTAACACTAGTCCTTGGTGAAAACTTGGACATGGGTGGCGATGATAGTGGTAGCCGTAACGGTACAGGTAAAACAACTATTGTAAACGCACTAAGTTATGCTTTGTTTGGGAACGCCCTTACTAATATTAAGAAAGACAACTTAATTAACAAGATTAATAATAAAAACATGTTAGTTACGTTGGCGTTTGAAAAAGACGGTATGCAATATCGTATCGAACGTGGGCGTAAACCCAATGTCCTACAGTTTTATGTAAACGACGAAGCACAAGAAACAGGCGAAACAGACGATGCCCAGGGCGATATGCGAGAGACTCAAAAGGATCTCGACGAACTACTGGGCATGAGTCACGATATGTTCAAGCACATTGTTGCGCTGAACACTTATACAGAACCGTTCTTGAGTATGCGGGCCAATGACCAACGTGCAATTATCGAACAGTTGTTGGGCATTACTATCCTTAGCGAAAAGGCAGAAACTCTTAAAGAGCTAATCCGTCAAACTAAAGATACAATTACACAAGAAAACGCCAACATCGAAGCAACTAAAAAGTCTAACGAAGGCATTCAAAAGAGTATTGATAGTTTAATAACCAAGCAAACTGTTTGGAATACGCAACGGGACAATGATCTTGAAAAGATTGGTAAAGCAATCATCGAATTAGAAAGCGTGGATATTGAAACTGAGCTTGCGAAGCACGCCGAGCTTAAAATTTTCGAAGAAAAGACAGCGAAGCTGCGCTCGCTGAATAAGGAACGTGCTACGTTAGAAAGCGCGATAGCGCAAGCGGAGCGAAGCGTCACGAAGTACGACAGCGAGCTCGCCAAGTTGGCTACTAAGACCTGTCACGCATGTGAACAAGAGCTACATGACCATAAGCACGAAGAGCTCACCGTCCAAGCCCGGGAACATTTAGCTGAAGCTAAAAAATATTTGTCCAAGATTACTGGTGACTTGAATAAAGTACAAGCAGAAATCACTGCAATAGGCGAGGTAAGTAATAAACCAAACACTTACTACGATAGTGTAGAGCAAGCCCTCAAGCATCAAAACAATCTTAAAACACTGGAAACTCAGCTGACTGTACGGGCAGGTGAGCAAGATCCGTATCAAGAACAAATCGAAGAGCTCATGAACACTGCCTTGGTGGAGATTTCTTGGGATACTGTCAACGAACTTAACACCGTGAAAGATCATCAAGAGTTCTTGCTCAAGCTGTTGACTTCAAAAGATTCGTTTATTCGTAAGAAAATTATTGATCAAAACTTGGCTTATCTCAATAACAGACTTACTTACTACTTGGACAAGATGGGATTACCGCACACAGTTACGTTCATGAACGACTTGAATGTGGAAATTACACAGCTGGGACAGGACTTGGACTTTGATAACTTGTCACGCGGCGAGCGTAACAGACTTATACTTGGACTGTCGTGGGCATTCCGTGATGTGTGGGAATCGCTGTATCAAAATATTAACTTACTGTTCGTTGACGAACTTGTTGACAACGGCTTGGACGCTAGTGGTGTTGAAAGTGCGCTGTCAGTGCTTAAGAAAATGTCGCGTGAACGTAAAAAGAACATATTCTTAATCAGTCACAAGGATGAACTTGTGGGCCGTGTTAATAATGTGCTCAAAGTTATTAAGGAAAATGGATTTACTTCCTACGCTACGGACTTAGAGGTCACAGAAGAATGAGCAAGAAAGTAGATCCCGTTGACTACCAAGATGAGGAACTGCACGACGAACTGTTGCGACTGTTTCGTTTGTACTTTGCGGCCAATCAAAAGTGGATCAATAGGGCTACTAAACAGTCGGCCATTGAGCTTAGACAAGTATTGTCTGAAATACGCAAAGTCTGCATACAGCGCAGAGACATTGTGAGACGGTGGGCAGTGACCAAGGAAGCAGAGTTAGCTGAAAGAAAACAAAAGCGCAATGAAAAAGACAGCGAAGAAGTTTGATTGTATCTACGCCAACGGTTGCTCGTGGACCTACGGCAGTGAACTCATAGATCCTGGCTTGCCTCAAATTAAAAGTCACTTTGATCCCTATCACGAAAAGTATAGAAAAGACCACAACTGGCCCAACTTGTTGGCACAAGGTTATGGAGTAGGTGTTTATAACGGCAGTATAGCCGGGGGCAGCAACGATAGGATCGTAAGAACAACTATTAGAGATGTCAGCGAGTTGGTCAATCAAGGTCTTAGACCGTTTGTGGTCATTGCTTGGAGTCAGTTACACAGGTTTGAACTGCCGCAGGGCAGTCGAGGTGAAAGCTGGCGTTGCTTTGTCAGTCCCACGGACAAGGATGTTCCCCGTGTTGCCGAAGAAGTATGGTCTAGTTGGAGTTCAGATCGTTCAGATGTTGAGCGTTGGTTAGTGGACATGATCAGCTTGGACAGCTTTTTGCAAACCATGGACATAGATTATGTTGCTACCACTGTGTTCAGCGCCAGCTACAGAAACTTTGAAACCTATACCGAGGATCAATACTTCAAACCCTATACAGATTATTTAAAAAAGCACATGAATCCCACGCAACATTTACTGCATCACAGTTTGGAAAGTTATCTCAAACTGCAATTAGATGTTGACTACGGTCCAGGACGTCACCCACTGATGTACGGACACAAACTTATAGCAGATCATATTAGAAGGCACATGAACAACACATTTCAGTTTCAAAGGCAGTAACTAGGGCAGACCAATATATAGTTGATGTCATGGTATTATGAGAATCAACTAGTAGAACA
>JACCEB012046092.1_pt1 | contig 30179 bp, 49 predicted proteins | sample 7454761 | NCBI WGS metagenome assembly JACCEB01 (sample SAMN15323454, study PRJNA562643) | freshwater metagenome | isolation source: river surface water | place: USA:Blue River Watershed | collected 2017-08-18
AGCCCTGGGTACGTAATGCTGAAAAGAGTTTCTTCCACGCATTTGACCACAACTACTTTGCCACAGACTTTCACATTGAAATGTTTTCTAATAACTTGTTTCATGACGAGGATGTAGAACTAGCTGATGATAAAGTTATACGCACTGGTTGGCCCATGGACTATATGGAAGATACTTTAAAGCCATTTAAGAATTTAAATAAGCGTAATCTTATTTTATTCCCGCATCGTATTGCTCCAGAGAAACAGGTTGAAATCTTCCGTGACTTAAAAACACATTTGCCTCAATATGAATTTGTTGTTTGTCAAGACGAGCAGTTGACTAAGAAACAATACCATACATTGCTAGGTCAAGCTAAGATGGTTTTCAGTTGTAGCCTACAAGAAACGCTGGGTATTGGTTGCTATGAAGGAGCACTGGTAGATGCTATCCCCATGGTACCTGATAGACTTAGCTACAGCGAAATGTATTTTGATGTATTCAAATATAAGAGCGAATGGACAGAGTCCTGGGACGCATATAATGTTTATCGTCCTGACCTGTGTCGCGCTATTATAACTCACATGGATTATTATCCTACTCGTTTACGTCAACTTAAAGAACAAGCCGCTAGTCTTACTGACAATTTCTTCAGTGCGAAAGATTTGTTAAATAATCTAAAATGATTATTGTATATTTCTTTCTGTGGACATTTGTATTATACTGGGTACATCGTATAGGACACAAAACTCCATATATCAAGGAATGGCACTGGGATCACCATAGCTACATAGTTAGACATGGATCGCCTGGTTGGCACTGGAATAATTTATTCTTGTTTAACGACACTTGGACTAGCACACTGGACTTATATGTCACTGAAGTTATACCCACAATATTGTTTAGTTGGATAACAGGACAGTGGTGGATCGCAGTATTCTATTATATCTGGGCGGCATTCTTTCAAGAAACTTTAGAGCATAACAAAAACATAGATATGCCGCCGCTTACAGCAGGTCGCTGGCATCTAATACATCATAGACATCCTAATAAAAATTATGGACTATTCTTCCCTGTATGGGATATAATATTTAAAACATATAAACATGTGGACCAGCGAAAATAATTGGTATAAGTGGAGTTATGGATCAGGACCCGTGTTTGGTAGACAAACCGGTGACTTGCCATTTAATACCAGTTACGCCTGTGGGTTCAATGGAATCATTGGCAACTTTAAAGAAGAACTACACAAGGCAGCGGCAAGTACACTGGATCACTATCCCGGTCTTAAACCCTGTGTGTTTTTCAGTGGTGGTGCCGACAGTGAACTTATACTTAGAGCATACTTGGATATAGGAGCAGATCCTGAAGTCTACATTGTTCGCTATGAAAAAGATTATAACATATATGACGTAAGTTATGCCATTACAGTATGTAACATACTGGGCGTAAAGTACAATCTAATTGATTTTCAATTAGAAAAGTTTTATCGCAATGATGCTGACTTAATTTCAGAACAAGCGCAGGTTGATAGACCTCGAATGCTTCCTCATATCAAGTTTACAGACTGTGCAGATGGATTAATAATTGTTGGTCACAGTGATGTTCGTTGGTATAGAGCCAATGAAGATTATAGTGAGCCCGGTGTTTGGTTGGCACAGGACTTTGAACATGACATAGGTTGTGACAAATATAATCTATTACATAATAGGCCTGCAATATATCAATGGTGGAAGTGGACTCCGGGTCTAATTCTATCATATACTAGGCTTAATTGGTTTCAGAATCTTATCAAAGACAAATACAATGGCAAGCTGGGTATTAACTCTACTAAGCTACAAGGCTTTAGAGAAATATATCCGGATATGATACAACGTAAAAAGGCAACCGGCTTTGAAGATGTTGACCACCTTATCAATGAATTAGAAAATCATTTTATTAAAAAATACAATGGTTTACCTTATAGAAATGAAATAAATCGTAGTTTAGATGAAATGACAAAGGAAATTTATAAATGATTAAAATACAGAATTATGGATCTACTCCAGGTTGGTATCAAATAGATACTAGTTACAATCAACCAAGTATCACCGGTGCAGTCCAATGGAACGGTGCTACTAAATGTTTTGAAGTTAGTACTGGCAGTACTTGGCAGAGAATAGACAATACTGTTCAAATTAGTAATAGCTCAGCCTATGATATAAATGTTATCGGCGCTTGGGTGACAAAAAAGATGCAAGAGGAAGAAGAAATGAAATATTTGCGTACTAAATACCCAGCACTAGAAGAAGCATATAATCACTATAATTTAATTAAAGCATTAGTTACAGCTGGACCAGAAACAAATGATATTCAACAAAATTAAAAAGTTAAAAGAAGATGGATTAAAGGTTGGCATAACCTTTAGTACCTTTGACTTATTTCATGCTGGCCATGTAGCCATGCTAGCAGAAGCAAAAAATCACTGCGATTACCTTATTGCCGCTATACAAACAGATCCAACTATTGATAGACCTGACAGTAAAAACCCTCCCATACAAAGTATTGTTGAACGACAAATACAAGTAAGCACGAATCGAAATGTCGATGAAGTTGTTATCTATCAAACAGAAAAAGATCTGGAAGACCTGTTGCTTATACTACCTATTGATGTTAGGATACTGGGTGTTGAGTATGCCAATAAAGAATTTACTGGTAAAGAAATTTGTAAAAATCGCGGAATAGAAATCGTTTACAATGGGCGAGATCATAGTTTTAGTAGTTCAAGTCTACGTAAACGTGTAGCAGAATCAGAAAGTAAAAAATGAGAACAAAAATAGCAATAGTTGGTATGGGCTTTGTTGGAGGAGCTATACATAACTCTTTGAGAGGCAATAAGGACGTAGAGTTGTTGGCCATTGACCCTGCAAAAAGCTGGAATGCAACATACGCAGACATCAAAGATTTTGATGCAGTATTTGTCTGTGTACCTAGTCCACAGGGCGCAGATGGTACAGCAGATACTAGTATATTGGAAAGTGTATTGGAACAGTTAGATTATGTAGACTTCAATGGAGTTATCATCAGCAAGGTAACTGCGCCGCCCGGTGTATATCAACGCTTACAGGAACAATATATCAATTTAGTACATGCCCCTGAGTTTTTGACTGCGGCAAATGCCAATGACGATTACTTACATGGCAGGTTCGCTATCATCGGCGGATCAACTCTGGCATTTAGGAACGAGGCAGAACGTATTATACGCATAAGTCAGACTGGACTTAACAGCGTAGCGCATTGTAGTATTGGAGAAGCCAGTCTTTCCAAATATACTATCAATTCTTTTTTAGCAACCAAAGTAATTTTTATGAACGAAATGGCAAAGATTGCAGAAGCTGGTGGCATGGATTGGGAAAAGGTAGCCAGTGCTATTAAACAGGATTCTAGAATTGGTCACTCCCACTTGCAAGTACCAGGACCCGATGGCCAATATGGTTTTGGTGGTATGTGCTTTCCCAAAGATACCAGCGCATTGTTAAAATATGCAGAAGAATTGAATGAACAGTTATTCACTTTGGCTTCTGCTGTAGCAAAAAATAGCCAAATTCGCTTGACTTCACCTAAATAAGTCTGTATACTTAATACATACGGCAACACCCTCTGCCTTAACATAGGAATATAAAATGACAGATAAAAAAGAAACCGGCCTGGACGCAATGGCAGGTGACGGCGGATATAAAGAAGAAAAATACTTAGGTAACTATCTTCGCGCAAAGATGAAACGTGACAATAAGCGTTTCTGGGCAGGCGACAACCTCAGTGAATATGTTAACGACTATAATAAAGAGCAACTAATTGACGAAGCAACAGAAGCATTTGAACTAGTGCTAGATCGTTTGCTTATTGATCGTGAGACCGATCCTAATAGTAAAGGTACTGCAAGACGACTTGCTAAGATGTACTTCAATGAAATTATGGCAGGAAGATATGAACCAGCACCAGACGCAACAGCGTTCCCCAATGATTCGACGGACCGTTACGAAGGTATGCTTGTTGTTCGCAGTGAGTTGCGCAGTATGTGTAGCCATCATCACCAACCCGTTAGTGGCGTTGCTTATATTGGTATTATTGCCGCTGAGAAACTTATCGGGCTCAGCAAATACACACGCATCGCACAGTGGTGTGCAAGACGAGGTACTCTCCAGGAGGAACTTTGTAATGACATTGCTAGGGAAATCAGCAAAGCAACAAACTCAGAAAACGTAGCAGTATATATTCAAGCCACACATGGTTGCTGTGAGAATCGTGGCATTATGGCACATAGCAGTCTAACACAGACTACAGTACTAACTGGATTCTTTAAAAATGATCCAGGTGCAAAGAAAGAATTCTTTGACAATATTAAATTGCAACAGGAATTCGCTCCTCGATGAAAGATCCTAAGATAGAAGAACTGGTAACTCAGTTGCAGTCTTCTGTAGATAATGTAAATGTCATTATGCAACTATTGCAAGAACTAAACGTAGAAGTTAGAATTGCTTATGTTGAGAAAAATACAAGCAAGGACATTTCACAGGGAATTAGTCTTTGGAAGGTAGAGGAACGTAATGGCTACCTCTAAGGCAGGCTATGGTGCTATTCCGCCAAGCGGTCCTTATGTCATCGGCGCTCAAGGCGCAAATGGACAGATTCTAACTGCTAATGGTATGAATGGTAGCAGTTGGATGAGCCAAGGTATTAATACACAACCTAGTGCTATACAAATTGGAACCCCTGAACCTACAATAACATTTCACCATAATGGTGATATAACAACTAAGGCAGGAACTATCTCGGCAGAAGACTGGATCTCTGTTATTAAAGTTATGAAACAGTTGGTCATTGATATGAGTAAAGATCAGGAACTGGCATCTAAATATCCTTATATACAAGATGCGGCGCACTCTTGGTTTATGAATGAACTTAAAGGAAAAGAATAATGTCTAAAGTATATCTTATCAAGCCTTTACATAAAAAAAGTATTGTTTACCATGTAGAAATGTATCGTAGGAACCCAGATGGTAGTATTAGCTGGTTTAACCTGGATGAAACATATCGCTGGGGACAGGGTTTCATCGAAGAAGATTTAGACTGTAACCTTCCCTGGAAAGATGATCCTGTTGCTTATGCAAGGGCCGATATAGGCTGGGGCTGTGAGTTTGACGATAGCACGAGTATTGAATGGGAATTTAGTGACGATATTTCTCCATTAGAGCAACAGGAAATCAAAGAATGTTATTACGAAGGTGGTGCAAGCTGGATATATGATGCAGAGCACGACTGGATGGAAGAAGACACAGCAGTACATATTATCGCTCCATATCAAGTTAGTTTATGTGACGAACTAACCGGCGCGGTTATTGAAGAAAATGTTAAATTAAAGACACGGCCCAAGCCAAGTAATGCTTGGCCGTTTAGTCACAAAGACAGCAATCAAGGAGGCTGACATGGCAACAAAGAAGAAAACTAAATCAGACAGCATTACATTAGAAATGCCCGGTACTATTGGCGGTGCAAAAGTTGTATTACCAAAAGAAAAGAAAACTAAGCTGAAAAATGTAGACAGCGGAGGCTGGCCTAAGATGCAACAAGGTAGTCATTTAACTGTAAAAACATTTGAAGATGGTAAGACAGAGCTAATATGGGATGACGAAGCATTGCTCAATGATGTACGTGCGGCTATACTAAAAGCGGAAAGCAACATTCCTGCAAGCACAGAAACAAAGCCTAAACGTGCAAAGAAAGATGCGGCAATGATTACGGCATCTAAGAAAAGCAAAACAAAATAAAATGGTCTCACAGATCAAAGTTTTTTTAAACTTCTGGGAGTATAAGCAATTAGAATATTGGCTGGCCGATAACTTTCCAGAGTGTACTGTTCGTACACTTTATGATACTTGGTCGGGACCCGAAGACCAAGATTGGTATGCCATAGAAGGTAATATTGATGTTGACACAGAGTGCCTTATTAAGTTAAAATACGGCAATAAAGTGACAATATCTAACGCAGGAATGAGACATGGATAAAATTAAAGTAAGTGAAATCTTTTACAGCGCACAAGGCGAGGGACGTTTTATTGGCGTACCCAGTGTATTCTTTCGCACATTTGGTTGTAACTTCAAATGTGCAGGTTTTGGTTTGCCTTCTGGACAAAAGACCACTGAGCCAGATGACATCGGTGCAAAAGTTCACTTGTATAAATCCTTTATGGACTTGCCACTAGCACAAACAGGCTGTGACAGTTATGCAAGTTGGCATCCTGCATTTAAACATCTAAGTCCGTATTATAGCATTGATGAAGCCATTGATGAAATGTTAAAGCTAACTCCTAATCATGCGTGGAAACAAGACAACGGCAATGACGTACATCTTGTTATCACAGGTGGCGAGCCATTACTAGGATGGCAACAGCTATATCCAGATTTGCTAAGTGAAAACAAGATGCGCGATCTCGAAAACTTAACCTTCGAGACAAACGGCACACAGCACTTGCATGAAGATTTTAAACGCTTCTTAATCAATGACTATCATCTACGCAAAGATCAATTTACATTTAGCGTGAGTCCTAAGCTAAGTGCCAGTGGCGAATTATGGAAGGATGCAGTCTGTCCTGAAGTAGTTGCAGAATATCAAACACGTGGTTTTACTTACTTGAAGTTTGTTGTTGATAAATTAGAAGACTTTAAAGAAGTAGATGCCGCTACAGCAGAGTATCGTGAAGCAGGCTTTAAAGGTCCAGTATTTGTTATGCCAGTAGGCGGTACAGATGCGGCTTACTTTGCTAACAGTAAACACATTGCAGACATTGCGCTAGAAAAAGGTTATCGTTATAGTCCAAGACTACACGTAGACATTTGGAGTAATGGTTGGGGCAAGTAAATATGAAAGCACAAACTCCTGCACAAGGCATCAGCATCGAAAAAGACTTTGGTGATGCACGAGTTTTTAATGTGGAATGCGACTGTACTTCAGATGATCATGCAGTAAAGATGTGGATTGAAGTGCAACGTGATAACGATGTACCTGATGTCGAAGTCAGTTTTTATGTTACAACCTGGACTCCGGCATGGAGTGATTGGGTCAAACGTTTAAAGGCTGTCTATGAAATCTTGTTCAAAGGAGTTCACAAACAAGAACATCACTTGTTGCTTGACAAGCAATCTGCATTGAACTTTGCAGAAGCAATTAAAAATACAGTTAAAGAATTAGAAAAAGGAACTAAATGAGTTATTTGTTTACCAGTGAAAGCGTGTCAGAGGGACACCCAGATAAAATCGCTGATGCTATCAGCGACGCAGTATTAGATTTAGTCATGTCTAAAGAAGATTCTAGTCTTCGTTGTGCCTGCGAAACATTAGTAACTACTAATCGTGTTGTACTTGCCGGAGAATATAAAGGCGTACTTCACAATGAAGAAGTTGAAAGTGCTGTTCGTCGAGTTATTAAAGATGTGGGCTATGAACAAAGTGGCTTTGATTGGCGTACAGTTGAAATTACAAACTTACTGCACGGACAAAGTGCAGACATTGCACTAGGTACTGATAATTTTGGTGCAGGTGATCAAGGTTTGATGTTTGGTTATGCATGTAACGAAACTCCTAATTATATGCCAAGCGCAATTTATTGGAGTCATGAGATTTTGCGACACTTGACAGAGGCACGTAAGAATGGTGTAGTAAATTGGTTAGGACCTGATGCCAAAAGTCAAGTAACATTTGAATACAATGATGATGGTACACCAAAGCGTATTGCCAAAGTTGTTTGCAGTACACAGCATGATGCTAGTATTGACATCGAAACTGTTCGTAGCATTGTTCAAAGTCTTATTCGTAATGTGTTACCAGGTAAGTATGTAGATGAACAAACTGAGTTCTTTATCAACCCTACTGGTCGATTTGTTATTGGCGGTCCCGATGGTGATACTGGGCTTACTGGCCGTAAGATTATTGTTGATACTTACGGTGGTTATAGTCCTCATGGTGGCGGAGCTTTCAGTGGCAAAGATCCTACTAAAGTGGATCGTAGTGCCGCTTATATGATGCGTTATATTGCTAAGAACATTGTAGCCAGTGGCAAGTCTACGTGGGCTAACGTACAGATCAGCTATGCTATTGGTTTAGCACAGCCGATGAGTTTCTATGTTGAATGTGACGATGTCAATGTTGCTCGTGAACTAACAGCACTAATTCCTACCTTAGTAGATTTAACACCTAAAGGTATTATCGAACGTTTCAAGTTGTTCCGACCTATCTATAGTAGCACCACCAACTATGGACACTTTGGTAAAGATGACTTGCCCTGGGAAAAGGTCGATTTATTTTAAACTATGCTAAACAAACGAAAAAACCTATCCGGTAAAAAACCGGCGAATCCAAAAGAAAGCAATGAGCCCTGGGTCAATGTTGTCAATACCAACTTTGATGGTGAAAATCCAAACCAGGGATTCATGGAACTTGAATGGAATGCCGCATTCATTAAGTTTCTTAGAGATCATGAGTATACTGGTAAAACCGATGAGGAAGTAGTTGATAAATGGTTCACTGACCTATGCAAAAACATAGGGCAACAAATGGATGAAGATACCAAATTTGTTGCTGACGCAGATATATTACCAAAACGGCGTAAAAAAGTTGACAAATAATCCTAAGTCCAGTATACTAGCTAACATGAGTAACTGGACTTTTTCTATTAAATGGTTAGATGAAAAGTATGTATTATTGTCCTGGATCCGGGACGATAAGAAACATGAAATAACTATGCCTATAACAGAATATGTTGAATTCATGGAACTCGCACACACCTTTAACACGGAATTTGGCGAGCGTATTAACGAACAAATTGTAAAACATTATCTAAATGGCTAAACACACATATATTCTAGTAGACACACTAAACATGTTCTTTCGTGCAAGGCACGTAGTGCAGGGCGCTGACATCGAAACTAAAGTTGGCATGGCTATGCACATCATGTTCAACAGCATCAACAAAGTATGGCGTGATTTTAAAGGTACACACGTAGTAGCCTGTTTCGATGGACGTAGCTGGCGCAAAGACTTTTACTCTGGTTACAAGGCAAATCGTGCTGTGGCACGTGCCGCACTAACTCCCAAAGAAGCAGAAGAAGACAAAAAGTTTTTTGAAGGCTTTGCCGCCATTGAAGAATTTATTGCCAACAAAAGTAACTGTAGCTTTCTGCGTCATCCACGCTGTGAAGCAGATGACTTTATTGCACGTTGGATTCAAACACATCCCCAAGACGATCATATCATTGTCAGCAGTGACAGCGACTTTTATCAATTACTTGCACCAAACGTAAAGCAATTCAATGGCATCACCAAACAACTTATCACACTGGAAGGTATCTTTGATGAAAAAGGCAAAGCAGTCGTTGACAAAAAGACTAAAGAGCCAAAGAAAGTCGAAGACCCCAAGTGGATACTATTTGAAAAGTGTATGCGTGGAGATCCCACAGACAATGTCTTTAGTGCATTTCCGGGAGTACGCGAAAAAGGCACAAAGAATAAGGTTGGTCTCCGTGAAGCCTTTGCAGACCGAGACACCAAGGGCTATAATTGGAACAATATGATGCTTCAACGTTGGGTCGACCACGAAGGCGTCGAGCACCGAGTTCGTGACAAATATGAATTCAATAAGACTCTAATTGATTTGACACAACAGCCCGAAGACATTATACTAGCATTAGACGAGACTATTGAAGGTGTTGTCAACAAAGAACCAGTTAAGCAGGTGGGACTACATTTCGTTAAGTTCTGCGGTAAATGGGATCTTGTTAACATTGCAGATAGAATGACCGAACACAGTGACTACTTAGGAGCAACATACAAATGATTTTAGCAAAAAGCGTGATTAAGAATAAATTTTGGATCTTAGAGGAAAATGCCAAGCGTGTTGGCATGATGAACTTCAAAGATGACAACTACATTATCAATCTTAAAAAGACAGAACTAGTAGCACACAACGAAACTGATCTCAAGAAAATGGGCATTGAGTTTATCCTACGTGACTTTACACAGGGTGGACACCTTGAGGTCATGGGTAATCCCACTGATCAAGAAGAAGTTTTCAACGTACAAGAGATCAAAGGTTATCCCTGCTTTACTAAAAAAGCACATAGTAAAAGTATTCATGCCGCAGGCTGGTATGGACTTAAATTTAAAAATGGCTGGGTAACTGTATTGTGCCCTCGTCTAAGTACCCTGGAAAATAACACACATCTCGGTCCATACAAAACAAAAATGGATCTAAAAGTGATTCTACAACAGCAAAAAGAAGGTGTTGTTATCATGGACGCAGAAGATGTATAAGAGGATCAAGGAGTTTGGTGAACTGGTTGCACAGGCAAATAGAGTTGGCACCAAGGAAATTAAACTGGAACGCACAGTTGCAGTGGAATTACTCAGTGAAATCACTAAAATATTAGTGGATAGGGTAGAACAATTAGATCAGCCCAGAGAAAAACCTACAATAACAGCACTGACAGGCGGTTATTTTACCGGTAAAAATTAAATTAAATATATGTTTAATCTGCTTTTTGATAAATACATTAGGAGATTAAACATAGATGGCAAGACCCAAACCAACAATTTTACTAACATATACAGATCCGGGAACGTACAGAAGCGAGGAAATACTGGAAGCCGAAGCAATTTACGCAGTATTTTACAAGGGTAAGCCATTCAATCTCCGTACATTCCTAAACAGCTTACAAGACTATCCCGGACCCAAGTATAAAAAAGTATCATTTAGTAACAGCGGTCATGCGTTTAACTTAATGGAAAAAATGAACAAGTTATTCAAATGTCAAGATTTTACCGTTGTAGAATTATCTCAGGGCAAAGTGGTCCAGGAGCATGAACTCGCTAAAAAATAAGATCAGCGAGCAAGTACTTGAGACAATACGCACACAAGTACAAAGACCCGTGGAGTTCTTTCAGGTATTTAAAAATTCCAAGGGCACAAGGTTTACAGGTGCTGGCTTTGAAGTAGCTAGGACTATATGGAAAACGTATACCATTAAGCTACCTGAAAAATACATAATAGTAAATAGAACATTGTTGATGCTAGACGATCGTATGACGTGGCCATATTATCTAAGTAAGCGACAACTAGTACTGTTCAATGAAATGGATGCATTTGAATTTAGTTTATATTCTGGTGATATAAACTTATGGTCCATAAAGTGATTCTAGAAACCACCGCTTAAATAAACACATGTCAAAAACAGAACTAGGTTATTACACAGTTAATAATCAAAACTTTAACACCAATAAAGCAGCGGCAGTACTGGAAGCTCAGAGAACCGGAGCAGAAGTCAACTGGCATTTTCATGACACGGTGTTCAATGCCGTTGATTGGCGAACAGAACCAGAACTAAGCCTGGATCAATTATATAAACTAAGAGCAGAACAAATCAGAGCTCAGTATGACTATGTCATTGTATTTTGCAGTGGTGGTGCAGACAGTAACAATGTCATTAGAACGTTTATGAACAATGACATTCATGTAGATGAGGTTGTTGCTATGATTCCTGAGTCTGGCCTTAATAACTGGGACATGGACGAAAAAAATCCTAGCCCACTAAATTTGATGTCAGAAACAAAGTACGCACAATATCCTATTCTTCATGAGGTATCTGTACGTAAACCCGAAACAAAAATAACAGTTATTGATATATTTGATAGTATGCTGTCTGTAAAATCCGATGAATGGATATTTGATTCAGAAGGCGGCATGGTTGATATGCCCAGTTATAGATATGGAAAATTAGACACAATACCTCGTCTAGTTGACATGGCAGAACGGGGGGTTAAAATTGCCGCAGTCTGGGGCACTGATAAACCAATCGTTGCGTTTGCAGACGACGGTAAGGTAGGGCTTCTTCTTGTTGACAATCCTGTTTACCTACCCAAGTATCCATTTAAAAACGTGTATGCTAATGTTGATCGTGTATTATTCTACTGGTCAGCAGACATGCCTGAATTATTAGTTAAACAGGGGCACGTTGTTGCAAGAGAATTATTAAAACCAGAAAACGCACGAGTATATAAAGCCTGTCTCGATCAAAGAACTATTGCGCTATCACAGCCTAGTGTAAAGTCTTCGGATGAGATTATAGGCAATCTAAAACGTAATGACGTCGAAGCAGTAAATCGATATTCACCGGCTACAGTTTATCAACGGGGAATAACTCCTTTTATATATCCTAGCACTCATAATGAAAGTTTATTTCAGGTACATAAGTTTGACGCGGTGCAAACATTTTTGCCTGCGTATGCAAGTTGGGTGCCTGCTCTTCACAACGATGCAAGAGTAACACAAATGATAGAAAGTGACTTCAAACTATTCTACTCGTCTATCTCTGCAAAATATTTAAATTCCACTAAGACTGGATTTAATGCATGTTTTAAAAAGTATCTACTAGGATACAAAACAGATTTTATTAACCAATGAAAGAAATCAAAATGAAAAACGCTATTAAGAAATTATTAATTTCTATTGCTCTAGTCAGTCCTTTGCTCAGTGCAAATGCAGACCCTATTAAACTACTAGTACCTGTACCACCAGGCGGCCTAGTTGATAATCTGGCACGACTAGCAGGCACTGAACTTGCTAAAAAATTAAATGAAAACGTCGTTGTAGAAAATCGTCCAGGTGCCAGCGGGTCAATCGCTACATCGGCTGCTTCTTCTGCCACGCCAGACGGCAAGACTTTAGTTATTGGTAACAACGGTACCATTAACATGTTCCCTATTTTAAATCCTGAATATACAGGCCATTCACTAAAGACTCTAACTCCCATATGTTTACTGGGTGGTGGTCCATTAGTACTAACAGCCAGTGGGGTGATTCCTGCTAACAACTTAAAAGAATTGTTACAATACTTTAAAGAAAATCCCGACAAAGCCAGCTGGGCAAGTCCCGGTGTTGGCACTGCTCCGCACTTACTTGGCGAGCAATTTAAATCACAGTTCGGTGTAAACTCTATGGTGCATGTATTGTACAGAGGTATGGCACCTGCACTAACTGATGTGATCAGCAACAGAGTTTCTTTGATGTTTGATATCTACGGACCACGCATGGAAGAATTGTTTGTTACTGGTAAACTAAAACCAATTTTTGTAACAAGTGCAAAGCCATTAGGTAATATTCCTGCCGCGCCAGATGCTTCCCTCAACATCACAGATTGGTTTGGTGTGTTTGCTCCTGCCGGTACACCTGAGCCAGCGTTAACAAAACTACGTAATGCCTGTGATAGCATGGTTAATGATCCTGCTGTAAAAGAAAAATTAGTTGCACTGGGTACTCCTCCATTAAATATTAAACCAAATGATGTTCAGAATTATGTTGTTGCAGAACGTCAGAGATGGGCAACTTTTGTTGACAAGTTAAACATTAAAGAAAAGAAATAACTCTATGACTGAATTGTTTGATCCACTAGACGGTAGATGGCTCTTAAACAAATTTGAAATTTATAAAACTCTTAGAGACAGAGATACTGCTTATTGGAGTGAAAAATATCAGATGCACGTAGTAACAAGATATGACGATGTCGTGTATGCGTTATCTAATCCTGATATTTTTTCCTCTGCTCAAGGTAATTTAATAATAGAAAATGATCCTCGGCGATTTGGTTATACAATGGGTGCCAGTGACAATCCTGCACATGACACCTACAAAAATATCGTCAAAGAAGCATATAGTAAAGAAAATATAGACCGTGTCTGTAACCTAATAGGCGAAAAGGCCCGTGAGTTATTAACAGGAAAAAACGAAGTTAATATATCCGAAGTTATAGAGCATCTTAGTGCATGGGTTACTGCTGAAATATTGAATATACCTCATGACAAAGAAAAAATAAAAAATTTCATAGTCGACATACAAAAACATTCAGATCAAGCAGTCAAATACAATACAAATAATAACTCATTTAACAGCCTAAGAGAAATTATTTTTGGTTATGTAAATGAGGAACAGCCAGCACTTGGCCCAGGTATATATAAAGAATATATAAAAAATAAACATAATAAACTGTATCTCACGGCATTGTTTATGGGACCTACATTGTCCGGTGCGGCATCAATGACCAGTGCCTTAGAGTTTTTAACTCTCGATTTATTTAGAACCGATGTATTGGATCAAGTAGTCAATGATAGATCGTTGATATCAAATGCTATCAACGAGTCACTACGGTATCATGCCAGTACTGGTAGATTCAGTAGAACTGTACTAAAAGAAGTTGAATTACATGGGGTTATAATGAAACCCGGTGACAGAGTTGCGTTATGTCTGGACTCTGCGAACCGAGATCCACGAGCATTTCCCGATGCTGATTCCTTTATATTAAATAGAACAGGACAAAAACATGTAGCATTTGGACATGGAGTACATGCTTGTATTGCACTGGCTATATCAAAGTCTGCAATGCAAGTGTTTTTGGAAGTACTTCTAGATATATTTGGTAAATATACTGTGGTTACTGAGAATAATGATTTATTCTACGTGATCCCTGCTTCTGGAAACAACGATATGATTTCTAATATTGTTATTTCTAAAGCATAAATAGTGTATTAAAATGGGAATTTACACATGCATAAACGAATTATAATTCAAACAAGACCTTCTACTAATGTAGAATTCTGGACAAAAGACAATCCTCTTGTAACCAACGAATATCTATCATATATGAGAGATACTTATGTTATTACTGGTAAGTTACTAGACGTAGTCACTGATATTTCAGAAGATAACTTAACTATGACTACTGCTGTAATTTGGCAAAGTGAATCAGATGCTGATGATTGGAAAAACGATTTGGTAGTTCAAGAAAGTTTTCTCAACGTAATGGAATCTTACCATAATTCCACTGGTATCATTGCTACAAGATCTAGAGAAGATATTTAACATTCCAGAATGTCGACCTTTTTTGAGTTGCCGCACATCTTTGTGGTTTTTCCTCCGGGCGCTGGCGGCAACTTTATTTCTGGAATGTTAACCAGATTATTACATAAAGATTTTACAGATCTTGCACTGTCTAGTACAGGTAATGCACATGCTAATTCAACGTCTAAATTAGACTTTTCAGATATTATTTCACTTGGACTACGGTATGATGTACCAATGTTTGCCAGTAGTGAAGAAAAACTCCAATACTATAAAGCAGAAATAGAAAAGAAACACAGTAGTGATACCGACGTTAAAATTTCATGGAGTCATGATTTTTCTAATATACCACTATATAAAACTCTATTTCCAAACTGTAAAATATTAGTTATAACACACGACAGTGGCAGAGAAAAATTGGCTGCCTTAATACAGCAAGAACTTAAAAATCGTTTAGACCCAAAAGGGTTCGTTTTCCTAGAAAACGATATTTACTTGAATCACTGGAAATCTGCCTTGCGTAGATTTTTAATCAATATATTAGGTCCCGAACAGTCAAATATCGTATCGGAAATTTCTGATAATTTTAAGGATAGCAAGTATAAATCTTTGGTTACATTCTCTGCTATACGTATGACGTTACGAACACATGGGCAAGAACATTTAGTAGATACAAACAAGACTATGCTAATTGATTACCTTGATTATTGCCATAAACCTAGAAATATCGAACAACCTAATTATGTATATAAAGATGGAGATTATACGTCCCTTGTAATAGGACCTTCTTACAAAGACTGTATGTCTATTGATTGTGTAGTAATGCCATACAGCATCATTATGGACAAAGATTTACCTGGTCTTTTAATTACAGTAGAAACGGTGCTTGGCGAATTAGACACTGAACAATTAGAATTTGTAAAAAGCAATTTAGATAACTATCATACAAAGCAAACACCGGGTTTGATGGATGACCCAGTTAAATATTATCATAATCTAGCCAAAGAGGCACGAGATCAAATAAAATGCCTAATCAAGAACTAATCGACCTATTCAATACAACAGGCTATCGTGTTTTTAAAAGTGCCGTTGATGTCGAATTAATAGAAGCAATTAATAGAAAAACTTTACTGTTAGTACCACATCGTGGTCATGCCCGTGACCATAAGTATTACCCTGCTGATAAAATAGCTGAGTGCAAAGACTTGGCAGTGTGGTGGAGCCAAGAACTAAGCGGGTGGCCAGAGGTTCAAGAAATTACAAAACAACTTATTAATATAGTGGGTTCTATGTTCGATGAACCAAGTACATATATTGCAGATATAATTACCAATGAACCAGGTAATACACACATCAAACCGCACATAGATAGTCCATATCGTTTTCCTAAATGGTGGGACGAAGATGAATTACTTGGCGTACAATGTATATTACCTCTCTGTGAATTTACCAAAGAAAATGGTGGTACAGGCTTATTACCCAATAGTCATAACACTCGTTGGGTGGTCAAGGATAGCTATGCTGGAAAATACAACGAAGAATTTTTAGCTGGTGTGGATCAACCAAAAATGAGTCCCAGTGACGCACTGATTTACCATCCTAGAACACTGCACAGCACAATGCCTAATAACACTGACATTCCACGTAGAGCATTATTGATTCATATAACCAGCAAAGAAATGGCAAGATTACTCAAAGCTGAAGATACAATTTGGCAAGAAGAATCAAAAAAGATGTCAACGAATAAGTGAGCTAAGGCGTTATATATATGTAGGGACAAAATGTCACTACAGTTCATTAAACAAAAGGAAACTTAAAATGAAAAATCTTATCGCTACCCTAGTCGTTGCATTTGCCGCAACATCTGCATTTGCCGCCGCACCAGCCAAAGTAGAAGAAGTTAAGAAGCCAGAAGCTACAGCAAGTGCTCCTGCTACACCTAAGGAAATGCCTAAGGTTGCCAAGCCAAAAACAAAAGCTGAAAAAGAAGCTGAAGCAAAGGCAGGTAAGCCAGCCGATACTAAAAGTGCTACACCAGCGCCTGCTGCCAAAGCAGACGAAAAGGCTGCTAGCAAGCCTGCCGCAACTCCAGCCAAGTAATTTTGAGTTAGACGATGAAGGCTACGACATTGAAAGTGACGTAGAACTTCATCGTAGCTACCATAGACCCAGAGTCGTCACAGTTGAAATAGAAGACGATGACGACGAAGTCAGTGATTATGTAGCTATGAGGTTGGCGCAGGCTCGTGAAAAGGCCATGCAGGCATACAGAGAAAAATGGGCTTGATTGCCCATTTTTCATTTAATTCCCATAAATTGACATAAATTCAATTTGAGCGTATAATTGCGCTATGAACAGAGAAAAAGTAAACGAAATTATACAGTGGGCAGGTGCAGTATTCATCATACTGGGTCATGCTTTTAATGCTATCGGACCAGCCCTGTACCCCTATAATATCATAGTTTTTACCCTAGGTACCCTGGCATTCCTTGCCTGGGCTCATAGGACCCGAAATAGAGCCCAAACTGTGGTAAATGTAGTATCTATAGCTATCTGTGCCCTGGGTCTCTACGGGGCGATAGTCAAATAATACCCAATAATTGACATAAATTGGCTATTTGTGCTATAATACGTTATCGACAGCGAAAAGGGAGTTAAAATGGACAGTAAAATCGAACAACTTATCAACGATACAGCGGCAGTTCTGGATCGTAATCCCCTGGATCAAATGGAGGATACTCGCAGTATTCTGCTTAAATTTACTCAAGCCCTTGCTACCGAGCTAGGCGAGATTGTAGTAGCCAGTCCTTACAATGAAGGTGTTCGCATGTACTTTGACGAGAAGATTGCTCGTTATGAGATTAAAAAGAGTGTGGGTCTGTAATAATAGCCAATAATTGACGTAAATTCAATTCTGCGTTATAATACGTTATCGTTTAACAAGGAGCAAAGATGAAAGCACTACAAGAATTCATTGCACAGAAGAATCACTGGAATAGTTTCTTCAAAGGCGAGCAGTACGAAATCAAAACTGCCCAAGGTCGTCAACGTGTTGCAGATATGATTGATGCGGCCCTTAGCCCTGAGAACTTGACCTGCGATGGAGAACTTCCCCGCGCAGAGGTCAATCGGAGATATAAGGAGTTGATGACTGCGGCCAAACAGTTGAAGAAGCTGGACCCCAGTGTTAAGTTCTACGAATACGATTCTGAAATTGCATAAGGAGAAATTATGAGCAAAATGGCAGATCTAGACTATGACATCGAACTCCGTGCCTGTGACTATGGCATGAGTCCCCGAGAAATTGCAGATGAACTTGAGATTCCTGTTAACATAGTTTTGCGTTGGTTTATTGCCAATGGACTCAGTGTTAAGGGTCAAAAGGATTGGACCGAGGACGCCAAGCAACGTCTACTTGATGACATTTTTAGTCCCTACGAAACTGTTAATTCCTAATAATTGACAATAAATATCAGTTCTGCTATAATTATGATATAGTAAGAAATTGGAGAGATTTATGAAACGAGAAATTATCACTGCTAAAGTTCCTAAACAGAAACGTCGTGCTGACTTCTTGTTTCATAATGGGCAGTTCAAGCCAAAGTGTGAACAGAATCTGAAAGTCTACAATCGTAAGAAATTGGCTAAATCAGATATTGACACAATTTAATTGAACTGTTATAATAACGGTATGATGAGCAATAGTGCAAGTCATACATTTTACACACACAGAGAAAAGGTAAATTTTAAAATGGCTACTTCTAAGACTTTCAAAATTGTTGGCGTTTCTACTTTCAAAGGTAAGCGCAAGGTTCGTTATGCTCAAGACATGACACGTGTCAAGGCACTGATCAAGGCCGGTAACACCGACGTCGAGCTTTTCGAGCTCCCTTCCGAAATGACTAAAGAACAGGCTCGCGCTTATGTTGTCGCGAATAACTTGTTCGCACTCCCTGCTGACGCTGATGAAGTCTCCGCAGAAGACATCGCGGCTATCGCACAATAATCAAAAGTGTGCTCTAACAACGGGGGATAGTTTCCCCCGTGATTCCACTGAACTATTGCGAACAGATGTTCAATATAGCACAGTAAAAACTTAAAATCTTTTATCAATTTAACCGCCCGTATGGGTTAGGAGTTTACAAATGACAGCATCAGCCACAGCCTTGGCAACCGCAGAAGAAATCGAAATCGACACTTCTGTTTTCATTCCCGACGAATATGTAATTTCGCCAACAGACCCCGTAGTACCACTAGCACACATTTCTAGGGTATTTGCGGCTAAACACAATATCACACCTGTATCAAAAGCCTTAAAAGAATATTTCGGCACTTTTGCTTGGGTACCACTATCTAAATTGTTTATTAATTTTGGAGAACAACGATTCCCAGAAGATAAGCACATTCTTAAGATCAACAAAAATTACGATCACGATCTTTGTACACCACTGATCGCTGTTTATTATCCCGAAACTGATACATACAGAGTAGTAGACGGACAACAACATGCAATCGCCACACTGCTACAGCATATCGATTTCGATGACGAAGAAGTAGAGTTACCAGTTTGGTTTGTTCTCGGCGATGAAAGTACAGAACGTAAACTTGTTCTGGGTCTTAATCGTGACAACTTGCCTATGGCACGTTTCTTTATTCATCAAGCAGAAGTTAAAAACAATGAACCCACTGCTGTGAAGATTCAGAATATGTGCAATCGAGTAGGAGTTGTTCCTGCTTATAAAGCCAAAGGTAAATTGCCTTGCATTACACACATCACTAACCTTTATATTTCTTATAAGAGCTTGGGTGAGAAGAATACAGCCAAGGCACTGGAAGTTCTTACGACAATGTTCCCAACTAAAGCCAATGGAGTCAGTGTTCAACATATTAATACTCTGGCAGTACTAGGCTTGGCAGGCGTGTTCAAACAACTCAAGGCAGAAAAAGTTTACACAGATGAACTTGCCGAAGACATCGGTCTTGCAATGCAAATCGCATTCCAGGACATGAATGCAGTACACAAGGATATCAAGTTCTGGTTTGAACAACTGCCTAAGAGTCAGAAACTCGAAGTTGAAAATATCGGACGTTACAGTTCAGGTATCTTGAAAACTTATGAAGTTATCACAGGACAACGAGTTGTGGATCCTATCTATGATAGCGTTAAGCCTGTGGTCGCTCTTGCTCGTGCTCAACGTGTTTATAAGCAAATGGGCGGCTTATATGCATAAGGAGTTATTCCCCTTTTGGGACGCTACGACATATTGCACTAGGGAACTCTTTGAAGAAGTGACTATTACAGAGGATCTTCGGAAAGTGTGGAGTTATGCTAGTCTAGGTCGTGGCGGCCGTAAGAACACATTAGTGGTAGATGACATTAGGGCAGTATGTACAGACAAATGTCCTATTTGCAAAAACGAACTTGACTATGGCTTGGGTAAGAATAATCATAACAAAGAAGATTATCATACCCCCAGCCTGGACCAAAGAGTTCCACGTGAAGCAGGCGGAGCCTATATTGTAGGTAACATCTGGGTTATCTGTGAACGATGCAATCGGTTAAAGAATAGTGCACATGGAGAAGCGGATGCACAAAGGCTGGAAACTATTGCCAAAGTGTTACGCGACGACTCGTATGCACAGGTTCTTGTAGAATCCATTAAATCGTCATAAATTGACATAAATTCCGATTTATTGTATAATATTATTATCAACTAAGGAGAGCTTGATGAGCAGATTGCAGTTACATGGACGACAGTGGGTTGTCTTTGATGCTAAGAATAAAGATCACAGACGCTGGTTTGCTGACTTTAATGAAACTGGTGCCTGGGGTCGATGCCCGGTACGTTTCGTTGTCAACGATGATCACGGTGACTTGATTACACAGATCCAACGAGAATTGATCGCACATTATGTTGGTAAAGAATTTTTAAATCCAGGAAATAAATCGTCTAAAGTAGACAATAAATCCAAGAAGCGTTATAATAACACTATTGCAAAACAGTAAAGGAACCAAGCAATGAGTAAGCATGATACATCGTCCGCCCGTACAGTCAAAATTTCCGAAGCACGGAATCTAATTAAGACTGCTATGCGTAAACAACGCCCAGTTTTTCTCTGGGGACCTCCTGGTGTTGGTAAAAGTGATTTGGTTGCACAGATCGCAGAAGAATTGAATGGCGCGATGATCGACGTGCGCTTGAACTTGTGGGAACCTACAGACATTAAAGGTATTCCTTATTACAACAGTAAAGAAAATGTCATGTCTTGGGCTCCTCCCAGTGAATTGCCTACAAAAGAGTTTGCCAAGAAGCATCCTGTGGTTGTTTTGTTCTTGGACGAACTTGCAGGTGCGGCTCCTGCTGTACAGGCCGCGGCCTATCAGTTGATTCTGAACCGCAAGGTTGGTACTTACGAGTTGCCTGACAATGTTGTTATTGTTGCCGCTGGTAACCGCATGACTGACAAAGGTGTCACTTATCGTATGCCTAGCCCATTGGCTAACCGATTTGTTCACTTTGAACTTCGTGTGGACTTTGCAGACTGGAACGTTTGGGCATTGAAGAATCGTATGGCGCCAGACGTAGTTGGTTACTTGAACTACCAAAAGGCAGACCTGTACAACTTTGATCCCACAATTCACGATCGCAGTTTTGCTACACCACGTAGCTGGAGCTTCGTATCTGACTTGTTGGATGACGACACTCCCGAAGCCTTGCAGACAGATCTTGTTGCAGGTTGTATTGGTGAAGGTCTTGCTATCAAGTTTATGGCACATCGTAAGATTGCCAGTGACTTGCCTAACCCTGCTGACATTCTCAGCGGTAAGGTTAAAGAACTGAAGATCAAAGAAGTGTCCGCGATGTACAGTTTGACAACAGGTATGTGCTACGAGTTGAAAGACAACTACGAAGCCGCTAAGAAGTCGGGCAAGTTGGATGTCTGGCATACTAACTGCGAAAACTTTATCCAGTTCATGATGGATAACTTTGAAGCAGAAATGGTTATTATGGGTGCGCATACTGCACTGAAGAACTATAACTTGCCTTTCGATCATAAGAAGCTGAAAAACTTCCCAGAGTTCTTCAAGCGTTATGCTCACTTGGTTGTAGATGTCAGTAACTGATGACTCAAAGGGGGACTTAGTCCCCCTTTCTGCCAAGGTTCTAACCTGGGTATATGGCGATGAAGAATATCTTAGAAGTGTGTTCGGACATGCCAATATAACTAGACAGGATATTATACTGTATTATGAACAGGCAAAACTGACATGGACCAAGGTCGATGTCAAATGGTCTGAAAGTTGGCGCTATAAAATAAACGATTGGTTGAAGTCTACCAACATACGAGGTTTGGATTATTACTTTCCCGTTGGTCACGAAGGTTTATGGTTTAAGCACGAGCAAGATGCTTTCGCTTTTAATTTAAAATTCGGGATAATTGACAAAAATTACCATTTCCAGTATAATTAAATATATTAACAAGGAACAGATATGAAACTCAACGTTCGAGACAGACTTACTAAAGCTCGTGTTCGTATGTTGCTCAAACATCCTTTTTGGGGTAATTTGGCAACTCGCATGAAGCTAATCGAAGCATCAGATTGGTGCCAGACTGCGGCCACAGACGGTAGAAACTTTTACTACTGCGAAGAATTTATTCAGAAACTAGATGACGATGAACTTGTGTTCTTGTTTGGACACGAAGTAGGTCATTGCATTTATGATCACATGGGACGTCGTGGTGAACGTCAACCACAGGTCTGGAACATGGCCAATGACTTTCTTGTCAACGACATGTTGGTTGAAAACAATGTAGGTAAGAAGATTACCACTGTTCCTATTCTCTGGGATCCTAAGTATCGTGGTAAAACATCAGAAGAAATCTATGATGAGTTGATTAAGAACGCCACAAAGATCCAAGTTACCTTGGACATGCACATGGATGGTTCCGGTGCGGAAACCGAAGATGGCAAAGGCAGTGACGGTAAATCTAAATCCAGTGGCATTAAGATCGACGAAGAAACTGCTAAAAAGATTCGCGACGAACTTAAAGAAGCTGTATTGCAAAGTGCGCAGGCCGCAGGCGCAGGTAATGTACCCGGCGGTATCAAACGCATGATCCAACAATTCACTGCTCCTAAGATGCGTTGGCAAGATCTGTTGCGTATTCAATTGGAAAGTATTCTTAAGAATAACTACACCTTTACGAAACCTAGTCGCAAGGCCTGGCATACAGGTGCAGTGCTTCCAGGTATGTTGCCTGCAGAACAACTGGATGTATGTATTGCTATTGATACATCAGGTAGTATTACTGACGAAATGGTCAGTGACTTCCTAGGTGAAGTTAAAGGCATGCTGGAGCTTTACAATAGCTATACTGTTAAAGTATTCTGTTTTGATACTAGTGTGCTGGCAGAAGCAGAATTCAGTGATGACGGCGGTGACGACATCTTGAACTATCAACCACAAGGTGGTGGCGGTACAGACTTTGAAGTGTGCTGGGAACATCTGAAAGCCAATGATATTGTACCTAAACAATTCATTATGTTTACAGACGGTTATCCTTTTGGTAGCTGGGGAGATCCTAACTACTGCGACACATTGTTCGTTATCCACGGTAACGACAATATTGAAGCCCCATTTGGTGTTACTGCACATTATGAGTTTGAGAAAACTCGAGCATAATAAAAAGTAATTGCACCATTAACGCAGGTAAGACTTGTTCTTACCTGCTTTCACGTGTATAATATAAGAATATACACCATAAATATTTGCGGTATATTATACATAGGAGTTACCAAAATGAACATTCAAGATTTATCTATTTTACTTGCGGCTGTAGAACTAGCCGTTAAGCGTGGCACATTCAGCATTTTTGAAATTGGCCCTGTAGGTCAGACTGCAGAAAAACTAGCCGCTTTCCTTAAAGATGCTAACCAGCAAGCAGAAGCCGCTAAAGCTGCCGCAGACGCAGAACAAGCCTCCGCTGAAGGTCAACCTGCTCCAGAAGCTACACCAGAAGCACCAGCCGCCTAATTTAAGGAATCACTATGCCTAATTTTATTAAACATGTAGGGCAAGTGAACGCTACTGGCAAAAAATGTGTCATAGTATTTAGAAGTCTACCCAACGATTCAAGTAATTGTTTGGTAGTAGAAACAGAATCTCTGCCTTCTTTATATCATGACACATTGATTGAAGCTGTAGAAAGTCCAAGTGCACAAGCAGAAACGGACTTTTACAACTACGCTGGTAGAAGTGTGTTTCACGATGGCGTCAATATGTTGCAGGGCTTACACCAGAATGGCTGGTTGAGAAGATTCCCTACAGAAGAAATCGTAGTTAAACCAACACCTGACATAGGTATTAGTTTACTAGATTTAAACAACCAGTTGAGTGCGCTTGATCCTGCAGGTAAAACAACTAGTGGTGCAATTAATACACCAACACCCGAGGAGCCCAGCAATGCGCCAGGTACACTTAGCGATAAACAAATTGCCGCACAGATGAGAAGTCAAGCAACATTCTTCCGTAATGAAGCTGACAGATTATTAAAAGAAGCAAATGATTTAGACCCACAAGCAGTACAACAACTAGCCGAGGTAACAGAAATGCCAAGGCAAAAAAGGGCATACAACAGAAAAAAGTAAAGGCGTCTAAATGGCAATTAGGAAAAAGGATCGAAGTTTTGAAGAAATCCTTAAAGATGTGGTCATGGACGAAGTTCCAATAGAGTATATCACACACATTCAATTAAAAATGAACAGTGGTGATATACTGGAATTTACACATGAAGAACTCGTTGGCATGAAGGACGCAAGAGATGTATTACGTGCAAGTGGATTAGAACATTTACGCGATAACGTACAAGACATTGAAGTATTCATTGACAGTGCAAAAATCAAAAACCGCGTCATTAAGCATGTACGTGGATTATTAACCAGCCAATTTGGCGAAGAAAATGACACTAAGAACAGAGATTGATTTCGAAAAAGATAAAAACTACGTTCCAGTATTGGATCATGGTTTTGTAGGTCTTGTTGACCATATGGGCAGTGATAACGCTATCGTTCAAGCCGCCCGTGTTAGCTATGGTGCTGGCACAAAACAAGTTCAAGACGATAGAAACTTAATCCGTTATCTAATGCGTCACGAACACACAACACCATTTGAAATGTGTGAAGTAAAGTTCCATATTAAACTTCCTATCTTCGTTATGCGACAACTTGTACGTCATCGTACAGCCAGCATGAACGAATATAGTGCTCGTTATAGTGTGCTTACAGATGAGTTTTATATTCCCGAACTAGAACAAATCCAAAAACAAAGCACAACTAACAAGCAAGGCCGAGAAGACTCAGAATGGGGCTTTGAAGAAAAACGCGGAGTACAACATGCATTCCAGCGTAGCTTTCATAATGCATACAAAGAATATGCAAGTTTGCTAGGCAAAGACGACGATGGACTGGCACGCGAGTTAGCTAGAAGTGTGCTTCCAGTAGGCGGATATACAGAATTGTATTGGAAAGCTAACTTGAAGAACTTCTTGCACATGGCTCGCTTGCGTATGGATCCACACGCACAATGGGAGATCCGTGAGTTTGCGGCAGCTATGTATAACTTGGCTAAACCATTGTTCCCGGAAGCATGTCAAGCATTTGAAGATTACGCTGTTAAATCAGTTAAGCTAAGTGCAGGTGAGTACGAGCTAGTTAAGAATTTAATCAGCCATACTAAGTGGATTTCTCTAGTTGAAAAATACGGCAATGACGAAAAAGCCCTGGGCTTAGACGCAGGGCTTGGTATTCGTGAACTAAAAGAGTTCAAAGAAAAATTAGGTCTGTAAAGGATCTATGCTTATCTCATTTATGTGTAGATAAGCAGGTTGATCAGTTAACCATTTGATGTAATTTGCGGCATCCTGTATTGTAATTGTTTTACGAGCAGGATGTTTTTCTTGCATGTTACTTAATGTCCCAAAGCTAATATAGCTTACTCTAGGACCTTCATTCCATACGCCATTTAATCCAAGACTATTACAATAGTCACGCAATGCTTTCTTCTCTGCATTGTATAACCAATCTGTTGCTTTCATGACTCGGTCTGTTGTACTACCAATAGCAATGATGTATGACTTTTTATTGATAGCCTTAAGACGCTTATACGTGGCTTCTAATAATAGAGTCTGATTAAACTTCCATAGTGCACTACACAATATGACAACGTCATAGTCCAGGGACAACTCAGCAAAACGTAATTGTTGTTCTGCTTTAGTTAGGTCATAGCCTACGCTTCGGCTTATAAATGTAACGTCATGGTCTTTTAAGGATTCTTTTAAACCCTCTGCCAGACCATAATTACTGTTGCCCGCTACTAGTATCTTCTTCATATGTTTTATCTCCAGGGAATAATGGTAACTTTGTACCGGGTGCACGTTTTGGTATTTTACTATCTGCACTACTAACACAACTTGTTCCACCGCAGGGCATTGGCTTGTCATATAATTTAAAGCCTGTTTCAATGTGACCCAGTGGAACTTCACTGCAACTATAACTGCGCTTTACTGTACCATCTGGTTCACGAATAATAATACTGCGATAACCACTGCTACATTCCCACTTGTTAAAGTTATTGAAGTTAAATGCATTGAAACGTTCTGCCTGATCCATGAACCAGGGATTGCCTTCCTTGTCCATGAACTCAATTTGAAAGTGTTGCGGGATACCTTGACCGTATGTTTGCTTTTGCATGGTTCTTGCATCATCGATCTTAAACGTAGGCTTAGGCCTAGCAACAAGACCTGCCTTTTGTGCCTTTTCTTCAGTGAATGCTCGCTGTGGCATACCATTGTGTAGCTTATCTAACATGTCATCAGTGTAACCATCTACTACACGGCTAGCAGTGGGATCACTCTGTGGCTTTAATGTAACGTTAATACCACGGCTATGAAAGTAAAGTGCTAGATCATAAATCTTATAGAACTGTTCAGGCACCATAACTTGGTTGACTGTTATCTGTGTGTCATATTCTTGACATAAGACTAACTTGTCAGCAAACTGTTCTACTTTCTTGTCTGTATCAACGTGTTCTAAGTGACAACTAGCTGTGATACTTGCACGGTGAAAATCACGAACTGCGGGTACATACTTTTCTTCAAACCATTTAATAGGACGACTCATGTTACTAGTCATGTGTACGCTGGTATAGTTTGTATTACCGGCATCCGCATTTAAATGATTGAGTATGTCAATGTAAGCAGGATGGAATGTTGGTTCACCGCCACTTAGACTAAAGTGGAAACTATTAAAGCCACGCTCACGTGCCTGTCGTTTAATTTCATCTACTGTCTTTAACATTAAAGGAGTAGGGCGGTGATCCTTGGTATCACTGCGAGCATATGGCCAGCAATAACTGCAACGATAGTTACAGTAGCGTCCTAGTAGCCACGATACGGTAAACATATCGCGGTATAGCATTGTTCTTTGTCCAACTCTAACCAAGTCACTGTAGGGAATCTTGGTGAAGTCATATTCACTTGTTTTTAAATCACTCATATACTTCTCATATTGTTATGTAATCGTCTAAATCTATTTTGACCGGACTACCAGCTAGCCAGTCTTCTACTTTAGATGCAAACATTTTATTGTTAGACTCTGACATATGGCAATGACGATTGTCTTCTTGTACATAAATCATACCATCTTCTTTTTCTTGTATATCTCTCATCGAGACAGAAACTCCGTTAAAAGAATCTTTAAATGATGGTATTAGTATAACATCAGGTCGTTTTCTTTTTATTTCTTCTACCATTAAGTTATGCACATAACTGTCAAATTGAGAATTTTGCACATACAAAAAATAGTCTTTGACTGCGTTATAAACTGTTAATTCTTCTTTTGATAAGTCCAAGGTGTTTATCTTGTATTCACAATTACGCAAACCAGTTATTGATCTAGCGCCGGAATCTAAACAAGAATTATCATCTAATAATATTCTACCTGGACAAGTAACTACAAATATAATCCTATCAAAATTTGCTTGATTCTTTTCAAATAACATCAAAGAAAAGAATAACGATGTACCTGATATGGCGTAATTGGTTACAGTATATTTTGTGCGCAACCAATCAACCCAGGATAGTGTTGGATTGTCTGCTGTGTTAGATGCATAACTGTCACCAAATATGCCAATGTTCATTCGTCGGCCTTGTATATAAAGTCAACATCTTTGCCGGGACCAACTTCACTGGGCATACCACCGTATTGTTTCACATACCATTCTATGGCGGCGACATACCAACCCTGGCTGTTGTGTCTACTTTCTTTATTGAAAATATAGATGTTGTCATTGGTGGCTGGCATAGTGCTTATAACACGGGCAGCTTCTAATTGTAATTTACGTAATGGAAGGTCTTGTATATTCATTATACATATTTACTTTTCGTTGCCATGAGATCTGGCATACACCAACAAGTATTGTAAGGACACATTACACCAGAACTGGGTAAGTTTTTAATATTTGATTCTTTCCAATTACCAAAATCCTCGTCTGCGCCTATCATGCAGCCACTGCCTCTGCGTATGGTGCCATTGGCATCCAGTGTTATTTTATCCACACCAATGCCACAGCTCCAGTCTTTGAATTTGTTTTGCCCATCGACAAGTATCTGCCCTGTTACTTCCTGCAGTCGCTGTTGGCCCAGGTAAGTAAAACTTGGCTTATATATGCTTTTTCCAGACTTAGATACTTTTCTATTTGCTTGTATATAATCCATTTGCTCCTGAGTATAGACCACTTTACTGTCTGCAATAGTTTCATATCTGTTATCCACTAACTTGAGTTCCAAGCTAGTGAACTCTTTGACGTTCTTTAATATGTAATCACGAGCCTCTAATACCTTATCCCAGACTGCGGGCCATGCTAATACTAGAATAGTCTTGTATTCATTGTCCAAGGCATTAATGCTTTCAACAAACTTTTCCACGCTTTTTACCTGTGTAGGATGATAGCTGAACACAACAGAAGATATCTGGCTGCCTATTCTGCGCCAGTAATCTTCGGGCATTATGCCATTGGTAATAAATTTGATATTACTGTCAGGACTATTCTTTTTAATAATGTCTATGGCTTCAGGAAGTTTTTTCCAAATAGCCAGCTCACCACCTAACAGTGTGTACTCAAGCCGTCTATTCTTTCCATAGTGTGATTGTAATATCTGTGTGGTATAATCTACGCTTTCTAGACTAGGCCACCCAAAGCTACCATCGTGTGTTATACTAGGGCAATACTCACAGGCGTAGTTACAGACATTGGTCATAGTCCAATCAATGATTACCCAGTCAGGATCTGCCTGTATCCTATCAAACGGTAAAGTTTTCATATAACTCCGGACAGACGTCTCGTAGACTTTGGTTGCGTTTATTGTCAAGTAAACTAGTGAACTTTTTAAATTCCTGCCAGTGTGCGCTAGATGCTGGTATAGAAAGATTTCTTTTCATATTATCTAAAAAGAATTTGTTGGCGGGATCATACTTTTGTTCCACATATTCTATTTGCGCCAGAGCCTTTTGCTTGATACTGTCTGGTGCTGTTGCAACGTGCAAGCATTCTGGATGAGTCAATAATCTGTACTCTATCCATTCATTGGGTCTACGAATCAGCGACTCTGCCCAGTCATAAAACTCTCGCACGTTAAGCATGTTATATATTTGATAGCTGGCATTGGGACTAAACAAAAAGTTCTTGTACTCATTTCTAAAGTTACATAGCATATCTATTTTGCCGGTAAGAGTTTCCCAGCTACATTGCTCGCCGCCACGCATATATTCAAATAATTTACCTGTACCATCTACGCTTATGTTGATGTTAACGGACTTTGCTCGACGTAAACGTAATAAGTGTTCTTCGGTTAACAAGCTACCATTGGTTGTTATGCTTAGTCTAACATTCTTTAATATACCCGCACCGTCCAAGAGATCAAAGACATCCAGTAAATCATTGTTAATAAAAGGCTCGCCACCGGTTACAGTTATCATACGTAGCTCTGATAACTGTGGTAACAAATTAGTGACAAACGTCATTAAATCGTTTCTGTTTTTAGTATAGTCTACGTATTCTTCTCGCTTGAGCCCGTTATCTCTAAGCAACTTGTCATCATTGATCCAACTATTGCTGAACATGCTGTTACACATTCTGCATTTAAAGTTACATAAGTTACTAGTGTTTAAGAACAAGTGATATATGTTGTTGCCAGTTTTGCTATGCTCAAAGTTTTTAG